>OLRT01002632.1_pt1 | contig 11079 bp, 9 predicted proteins | sample 1672021 | NCBI WGS metagenome assembly OLRT01 (sample SAMEA3136637, study PRJEB25190) | human gut metagenome | reverse complement strand
CCCCGATGGAGTAGAGTACGTAGATTTAGGAGAAGTGGTTGTATTTACAGATGGACACTCATTCTCTAGTGGAAGTTTTACTGAATCAGGAGAATACCAGGTAGTCAAGATTACGGATATATTTGGCGGCCTTGTGAATAGAGGAAAAACTTTTATCAATGAGCTTCCAGAAAAATTGAAAAATGGCCAGCAACTATCTGGCGGTGAAATTTTAGTAGCTATGTCTGGTTCTACTGGAAAGACAGGGTACAACACGCTAAGCAATGCAGTTGTGAATCAGAGAATAGCAATTTTACGTAATCAAGATTGCATTGAAAATGGTTACTTAAAACATCTGCTGGTAAATGGAACATTTGAAACGTATTGTTTCAAAAATGGAACGGGGCCTCAAAACAATATCAGTAAGGCTCAACTATTGCGTTATCGCATCCCCCTCCCCCCTCTCCCCATCCAGCAAGAGATCGTCCGTATTCTGGACACGTTCACCAACCTCACGGCAGAACTCACAAATAAGCTCAACGCAGAACTCACGGCGAGACGGAAGCAGTATGAGTATTATCGGGATGAGCTGCTGACGTTTGGGGAGGATGTGGAATATAAGAAACTTGGGGAAGTTGTGAGCATGAAAGCAGGAAAAGCGATTAAGGCTCAGGATATAGGAGAAAAGAATGAGTTGTTTTCTATACCATGTTATGGAGGAAATGGCTTGCGTGGTTATGTGAAGGATGCAAACTGTTCTGGAGACAAGGTCTTGATTGGAAGACAAGGAGCTTTATGTGGGAATGTTTGCTTTGTGAGTGGTGAATTTTATGCAACAGAACACGCAGTAGTTGTTTCAAGTGATAATAATGTTGATATGAGGTTTCTCTTCCACCTGTTATTGAAATTGAATCTTAATCAATATAAGACGGCAGGAGCACAGCCAGGATTGTCTGTGTCTAAGCTTGAGACAGTAAAAGTCCAAATACCAAGTATCGAGTATCAAAGGCGTGTGTCCAAGGTGTTGGATTTATTTTCTAGGTATATCGATAACCTGGAGGACGGACTTCCTGCTGAAATATCCGCTCGACAGAAGCAGTATGAATATTATCGGGATCAGCTGCTATCCTTTCAGAAAGAGAAAGAGTAATAATGAACACGGTTAATAAGAAAGATGTTTGTCAAAAGTTCAACCAAGAACTTGAAGGGATTAAGCGCTACGTTGAGAAGTGCAAGGCTGTTTTTAATGAAGATAAATTATATCTATCGTATAGTTATGAAAATGCTATTATTATGGTTTATCGGGAGTTTGAACGGTTTGTTCTAAGATTGATGATTTCATGCTTAAATCATGACCATTCTCACTTTGAGGATACTTACGGGATTAAACTTGGCAAACATATTAACGATGATGTTTGCGAGTTTCTTATTACAAAAGGTGGATACTTTGATTTCAATGGTTATAGTGGATTGATCAAAAGCCTATATCAGACAATTGGAAAGGAACATAGCCTGATAGAGTGCTTCAAACAGTCCGAGTGCAAAGCAGCTATTCAACGGATGTGTACATTGAGAAATTATGCAGCTCATAACAGTTCTAAATCTAAAAAAGCCGTTCTACAGGAATATTCGTTAAAACGCGCAAAGAGTGCAGGTAGCTTATTAAAACAGTCAGGACGATTTAATGAAATTGTTAATCAGTTAGTTCAATTATCGGAAAATATAAAAAATAAATAGGTGCAGATATGAATTATAATATTATTGCTGCACTTTCTGAATCAACGGTAGTTTCCGAGTACATCCCTGAACCTCGCAAATCTGACGCCTACCAGAGTGAAGCGGCCTTAGAGAAAGAGTTCATTCGTCTGTTGCAAGGGCAGGGGTATGAGTATATTCAGGTTCGCAGTGAAGCGGAGTTGATTCAGAACTTACGCCGCCAGCTGGAAGCATTGAACCGGATGACGTTCACAGAAGAGGAATGGAAACGGTTTTTCAAGAACAATCTGGCGGGGGCCAATGAGGGGATCGTGGAGAAGACCCGGAAGATTCAGAGTGACCATGTGCAGCCGTTGCAGCGGGATGACGGGACGAGCAAGAATGTTTATTTGCTGGACAAGAAGAACATTCACAACAACCGCCTGCAAGTGCTGAACCAATATGAGGAAGACCAGGGGAAGCGAAACACCAGGTACGACGTGACGATCTTGGTGAATGGCTTGCCCTTGGTGCATGTGGAGCTGAAACGCCGGGGTGTGCCGATTCGGGAGGCATTTAATCAGATCAAGCGGTATCAGCGGGATAGCTTTTGGGCTGGCAGCGGATTGTATGAGTATATTCAGATTTTTGTGATCTCGAATGGGACACACACGAAGTATTACTCGAACACAACGCGAAACAGCCATGTAAAGGAACTATCGCAGAGCCGGGGCAAGGGGAAGAAGACCAGCAACAGCTTTGAGTTTACTTGCTTCTGGTCCGATGGGAACAACAAGATCATTTCGGATTTGGTGGACTTTACGAAAACCTTTTTGTCAAAACATACCCTGCTGAACGTGCTGACGCGCTACTGCGTGTTTACTGCGGAGGATTTGCTGCTGGTGATGCGGCCTTATCAAATCGCGGCCACCGAGCGGATATTGAACCGGATCGAGATTTCTACCAATTATAAAAAGGTGGGGACCATTGACGCAGGCGGCTATATCTGGCACACGACCGGAAGCGGGAAGACACTGACTTCCTTTAAGACGGCACAGCTGGCCTCTCAGTTGCCCTATGTGGACAAGGTGCTGTTCGTGGTAGACCGGAAAGACCTGGACTACCAGACTATGAAGGAATATGACCGCTTTGAGAAGGGAGCCGCCAACGGCAATAGCAACACGGCCATTCTGCAAAAGCAACTGGAAAGCAAGGACTGCCATATTATCATCACTACGATCCAGAAGCTTGATATTTTTATTCGGAAGAACAAGCGTCATCCCGTCTTTCAGGAGCATGTGGTTTTGATTTTTGACGAGTGTCACCGGAGCCAGTTTGGAGATATGCACCAGGCTATTACCCAGGCATTTCGCAACTACCATTTGTTCGGCTTTACGGGGACGCCGATCTTCTCTGTCAATGCTGGAAGCAGTGGGAAACCCCACATGAGAACGACCGCCCAGGCATTTGGGGATAAGCTACATACTTACACCATCGTGAACGCCATTGATGACGGGAATGTGTTGCCCTTCCGCATTGACTACATCAATACCATCAAGGAAAAAGCGTATATCGAAGACGCAAAAGTACGGGGTATTGACATTGAGAAAGCACTGGGGGACCCGGAACGTGTGCGCCAGGTGGTGGAGTATACCCTGGAGCATTTTGACCAGAAGACCAAGCGTAGCAGTTACTATTCCTTGAAGGGCCAGCGTGTGGCAGGTTTTAATGCGATCTTTGCGGCCAGCTCGATTCCTATGGCTATGAAGTATTACACGGAGTTTCAGCGCCAGTTGGCAGAGCAAAAGCGGGACCTGACCATTGCGACCATCTTTAGCTTTGGGGCCAATGAGGAGGACCCAGAGGATACTTTGGCAGAGGAGGGCTTTGACACGGAAGCCCTGGACCAGACCTCCAGAGACTTCTTAGACAGTGCGATCCAGGACTATAACAAGCGCTTTCAGGTGAACTTTGATACCTCATCTAACAAGTTCCAAAATTACTATAAAGACTTGTCGATGCGGGTGAAAAACCGGGAAGTGGATTTGTTGATCGTGGTCAATATGTTCCTGACTGGCTTTGACGCTACCACACTCAATACGCTTTGGGTGGATAAAAACTTGAAGATGCACGGTTTGATTCAAGCCTTCTCCCGTACCAACCGCATTTTAAACTCTGTGAAGACCTACGGAAATATCGTCTGCTTCCGGAACCTGCAAACAGCGACAGAGGAAGCCATTGCCCTGTTTGGAGACAAAGATGCCACGGGGACCGTTTTGCTCAAGGATTATGATTTCTATTATTTTGGCTACGATGATGGGGAGAAACCTTTTCCAGGCTATGTTCATCTCATTGACAGGCTGAAACATGAGTATCCTTTGGGAAGCCCGCTCGTAGGGGAGCAGGAGGAAAAAGGATTTATCCGCTTGTATGGCCGGATTCTGAAAGTCAAAAATATCCTATCATCCTTTGACCAATTCAAGGGCCAGGAGATTCTCTCCCAACGAGATTTTCAGGACTATCAGAGCCGCTATATTGACCTCTATCAGGAATACCGGGGAGAACAAAACGGCGAGCGGGAGAACATCAACGATGACATTCAGTTTGAAATGGAACTGATTCGTCAGGTCGATATTAACATTGACTATATCCTCATGCTGGTGGAGAAGTACCACGCCAAAAACTGTGAGGACCAAGAAATCCTAGCCAGCATTGACCGGGCCATAGATTCCAGTATTCAACTGCGCAGTAAGAAAGAGCTGATTCACGGCTTTATTAACACCATGAACGCCGCCACCGTAGTAGAACGAGATTGGCATACTTTCGTTGCCCAGCAAAAAGAGGAAGACTTGGGCGAGATTATTCAGACGGAGAAGCTCAAGCCAGAAGAAACCAAGCGCTTCCTTGACAACTCTTTCCGAGATGGAACCCTGAAGACCACAGGGACAGATATTGATAAGCTCATGCCGCCCGTCTCTCGGTTTGGCGGGGGAGGAGGCAAGCGAGCGGCCAAGAAGCAAGGGATCATTGCAAAGCTGGCTTCCTTCTTTGAGAAGTACCTTGGGGTAGCCTGAGCGAAGAAAGTGGTTGCTATTGTCAGAGATTTTTGCTATCATAAAACCAGCAGAAACCAGGGTGCATTGCGCTGATTCTGAGAGCGCTGTTCTGGAAAATCTGCTGATTAGGTTACGATATACATTGGAAAAAGTAGTCTACAAAAGAAAAGGAAAAAACGGAAAAAAGTTCTAATTCCGCTGACTTTTGGGGGCGAAGCCCACTGAAGAACATGGAGAAGCTCATTGACTCTTTGGAGGACAATGACGATGTCCAGAACGTGTATCACAACTGGGATCAGGACTGATTTGATTTTTTCTTAATAAAAACGCTATATTTTCTTGGAAAACAGAAGAAAATAGAACTTTTTATGAATAGAAGAAATCTTGTTGCGATATACCTGACTCAAACGATGACATCCGTGACTTTTCTTTTGTGACATACTTTTTCGCGTCAGAAAGGAGAACACGAGATGAAATTGCAGGCATTGCGGCAGGAGTATTTGATAGAGATTGAGGTTAGAAAGTATACCCCTAAGACGATCAAGGGATACCGGAATAACCTCAATCTCTTTCTGCGTTTTTGTGAGGAAGAGCTGGAGATCACAGAGATTGAAGCGATTTCTCTGGCGGTTGTAAAACGCTTCACACAATTTATGAGTGAGAAGGGGAAGAAGGGAACTTATATCAACACACTCCTGAAAAATATCAAGTCTTTCATCCAGTACTGCTATGAGGAAGGGTATGGCGGGTTTAATACCAAGAAGTCCTTCAAGTGGTGCGTGGAGGAGAAGCCAATTATCCTAACGTATCAGCCCGCAGACGTGCGCCAGATGCTTCGGGACTGCCAGGGGTATGATTTCCTATCTATCCGTGATAACGCCATCCTGACCGTGTTATTCGAGACAGGAGTGCGGTGCTGGGAGCTGTGTTGTATCCAAAAGAAGGATATTCACGATGATTTTATTGTCATCCACGGAAAGAACCATAAACAGCGTGTCGTACCAGTGACACCGCTCTTACAGAAAGCCCTCCTGCGTTACTACCATGCCATGGAAAACTATTTTTATCTGAAGTCGGTAGATGACTACTGTTTTCTCTCATTTCACGGAAGACAGCTGACAGTAGAGGCAGTAGAACATATTGTGAAACGGCACGGGAAGGGGATTACAGGTGTGCGGGTCAGTCCTCATACTTGCCGCCATTTCTTTGCGCAGCAGCAGGTGAAAATGGGAACCGATGTGTATACGATCTCAAGGCTGTTGGGACACGAAAATATTCAGATCACACAGACATATCTTCGTAGCTTACGGAATGAAGACCTTATTCAGGTGGCGCAGAAGCGGAGTGTGTTGATGAATCTATAAGGGCAGGCACAGAAAGAGGTTGGGTAGTACAGAAGGTGTATTACCTGGCCTTTTTCATAAGGGGGGTGGTTTTGGGAAAGGCAGAGGCAATTCAAATATTTTTAGAAGAGTGCTGGTAAAATAAGAAGGCGTGTAATAGAGAGAAAAGAGGATCAAATAGGCTAAAATATCTAGTGATATGTTGAAAATATGCGGCGAAAAAGTAGTGCAGTGATGAACAAATAGAAAATTTTCAGTAATGGACTGAAAAAACGATAAAAATAAGAGGGGTGTAGAAGGTAAAATTTATGCATATTGACATTTAAGGCGAAAGGTGATATACTAAAGCTATCAAATATTTAGTTAAAAGATATAAAAGGCGCGAGCCTGCGAGCGCCGTAGTAAGGCGTTCCAATCATTTTATTAAACAACAAGTGCATTTTGTGGAAACTTTAAAAACACATATATAATAAGTATATAATTAAACAATATATGTTTTTAATAAATCCACAAGATGCAAGAAAGGAGTAACGTTGAATCGAGAAAACATCATAGGGGTCGTAGAAAAGAATTTGCATCGACTATGTGTAGGGCAAACCTTTCCGACAGAAACAGCATTGTATCGCTTTCTTGAGATTCCAATGGAAAAGGCAGATGGAAACAAGACTGTGAAGGCAGTTGTTTCTCTTTATGTAAAGTGGGAGAAAACAGGTAGCTTGAACCGAACCGGGAAACCATCCAAAGAAATCCGGGTAATTGAGATCATAGAGCAGCCAGAATATGAGGATGGTAGAAAGCACAACCAGGGAGGAAACAATGAAAAATACTTGCCATATTTTGAACCGTGGTTTTGCCGATATTTAATTGAGGTGCTTCAAGAGAGCGAAGATTTTAAGGGCTTACCAAGCATTACCTACCGGAGAGTAACGAAACGATTTTTTGGACTGGATGGAGAAGATAGCCCGCTCCATCAATCTATGGATGCAAAGCATAGGAAGCACGTGGAGGAATATGTCAGGTACCTGAACAGTGAAATGACAGCGGTCACGAAAAGGGCACTCAATAGATTAGAAAGAAATGGTGTTTTATGTTGCAGGGATATATTTAAGGCGAAAGTCATTCGGGAGACAGATTTGTTACGGGTTGGCTATCCAAGGCTAGATACCCCCATTAAAGAACTTACAGTAGACTATTATTTTAATAAACAGATTACCAGTAAAATTACAATAGAAGGTGTTTGGGAAGAGTACACTCGGAAAAAAGAAGATGGGCAGGAGGGGCAAGAGACACTGGAAAGTATCTTGAGGCCGTTTGCAATCAGTGAGCCGTTGAAGAAGCCTGTCTTTATAAGTTTGGCGGATTGGGAGGCTGACTATGTTCGAGAAATAGAATATTTGGCTTCTACTTATTTGGGATATGACTATGAAACGCTTTGGGCGAACCAAGCTCATTGGAAGAAGGTGACGGAATATACTAGCATCATCTATCAGTTAATCGGATGGGAATTTATTTACCGAGCAGTAGAGATTGATGTGACGTACAAGGGGGTGGATGTATTGCACCAGATTGCTTATGAAAGCGACAGCGAGCGGCTGAAACAAGAATTTTTGACGCGCTTTGAGCACCGGATGTGTCAGGTTGTATTGAAGAGAAGACTGCGGCTGACAGATCAGAAGAAAGCAGTATTTTCCAAGAGAAGAGGACCGCGTGTAGGGGACAACCTGCCTTACTTGGCCCTGGATAAAGCAGTCAATCAATTTCATTGTAGAATGTTTGGACTAGAAGAAGATGAATTTTATTTTTATACAATGATCTATGGTATTTAAAAAGATCTTTAATAAAATGTATGGAAACCGTCTCGCCGGTTTCATCGGCGAACGATAAATTGTCATCTTGAACGTGTTTGACAAGCAAACCCTTTTCAAGATGACAAATTTATCGTGTTGACTTTTTTTAGAAGAAAGAACCTCCCGGAAGAGGACCCAAGCAACATGGGTTTTCTTCAGGGAGGTTTCTTTATTTGCCAGGCCAAGAAGATAGTCGGAAGTGATGTGATACAATCGGAAGATATTTACCAACATTTCATTGCAGGGGGCGCTCTTTTCTTGTTCCCAGCTTCGGACAGTGGAAACGGAGATGTGTAATTTTGAGGCAAGATGTTCTTGGGTATCGTTGTGGTCCTTCCGAATCTCTGCCAGCCGCTCGCCAATCATAGTGCCATCACCTCATAAGTATCAGTATATAAAATCTCGCTACTTTTCTGTATAACTGATAAGATTATTGCTATTCCCAAGAAAAAGTGATATGATTCATATTATTAAGGGCGAAAAGTAAGAGAGTATCTATTACTTGGCAAAAAGAGAGGGACTGCGCTATGGAGGACAGAAAGAGAGAACAGGAGCGGGAAGAGCTTCATCGGACCATTTGGAACATTGCCAACGACCTGCGGGGCAGCGTGGACGGCTGGGACTTTAAGCAATACGTTCTGGGGATGCTGTTCTACCGCTATATCTCCGAGAATTTTTCCAACTACATCAACCAAGGGGAGTGGGAAGCCGGGGAAGAAGGCTTTGACTATGCCTGTCTCCCGGATGAAGAGGCAGAAGGGGCCAGAGAGGAACTGATTGAAACCAAAGGCTTTTTTATCTTTCCTAGCCAGCTCTTTTCTAATGTTCGCGCCAGAGCGCCCCAGGACGAAAACCTGAATGAGACGCTAGACGCTGTCTTCCGTTCCATCGAAGACTCTGCCAAGGGGAGCGCCAGCGAAGACGATTTGAAGGGCCTGTTTGATGACATTGACGTAAACAGCAACAAATTGGGCGGAACCGTAGCCGAGCGGAACAAGCGCTTAGTCAAGCTGATGAATGGCATTGGTGACATGAAGCTGGGCGGCTATGAGGACAACACCATTGACGCCTTTGGGGATGCCTACGAGTATCTCATGGGAATGTATGCCTCGAACGCAGGCAAGAGCGGCGGCGAATACTTTACCCCGCAAGAAGTCTCGGAGCTTTTGACCCACATCGCCATTGATGGAAAAGAAGAGATCAATAAAATATACGAAATTAAGACTCGCTATTTAATACAAAGATATGCGGCATAGGCACAAGGGTGTCGGGGTGTCGTTTAGGGTGTCAGTTTTACAGAAAACCGGCTGTTTTTATATTCAGGAGGATTTGCTATGCCTACAATAACGAAAAAGGAACTCGAAGAATACAGGCAAATGTGCTATGATAAAAATAACGGTAGAATACTGATACCAGAAGGTATTCGCTTTATATGTGAGGCACACAATTATGAGCCGGAAGCTATCGGGAAATATTTCTTAGAAATTTTATCCCGGATACAGAATAAATAGTTCGACAGGAGGAATCAGGTATGGATTTTAGTACAAATAAGCTGCCTTCATCGATGCAAGAAATTGATTGGCATTGGCGGCAATATATACAGGAGTACTTCGACCTGTCGCAAATAAACATCAACGGAAGTACAGTCGATTTTAATCTTCCATCTGATTATTTCGAATTAACGGATGATGTGGCAGATAAACTTTCACTCATTGGCAGAAAATACAGTTTCTTTTCTCAGCCGGTTTCCATGACAGATGTTGAGTTGAGTATTTTCGGAAATATAAGTGCCGATACACAAATCGGAGTATTACTGGGAAGCATTAAGCATCTGCGCCCAACTGCAGAAGTGTATGGTATCTTTGCAAAATACAAGTATATTGGAAAATCTGTTTATTGCGGAGTTACGATTTGCTTTGTAGATAAGGATACCGGAGAAGAAATGGAAACAGCGGTATTTGAAATAAGCGAAGACGAAGGTGCTTATGTTCTTCCAGCAGCAATCAGTGAAGAAGCCTTGGATTATTATACTCTTGATGACCTTGCAAAGTTGGCATACTGGTTAGGAAACTTTTGGGTAGGCGCTCAATACGAGCTTAATAATCGTCCAGAAGAAATCCGTATTGTTGAACAGCGTGGGCCTATTACAGCTGCTCAAGAAGCAGATATCCGTCAGGAAAAAAGACCGGTTTTGGTTAAACGAATAATTCCTGTAGATGCTGATGGTAACGAAATCAAATATGGTGCAGCTGGCTCAGGACGCCAATTTAGACTTCCATCGTGGGGCGTAAGAGGCCATAGTCGTACATTACCTGATGGTAGGGTTATTCAAGTACGTCCATACCGAAAGGGCAAAGACAGAAAGAATCCAGAGGCATTGGTAAACAAGGAATACCAGTTTCTTGAAGAAAAAATAGAGCGAGATATCGAAGAATGATATGAGGAAATTGTGATGTTAAATTTGAGCGATGAACAGCTTGCTGCTTTCCAAGCGGCGATGAAAAAAAGGATTGAAGAAGAAGCAAAAAATAGTGTATTGGAGTTAGATCGAACGCTTGATGTAGTTGTTTCAAAATTGGTAAATGAAGGATGGACATTACCCGCTGAGCTTCCCATTGCTGCAGTTAATGCACTTGGAAAAACGACCGAGTTAGATGATGTAAATACATTTATGGCAGATTTTTATTCTTACGATGACCAGAGAAATATGAAATCTATGATCAAAGGTATTCAAGAATCTAAAATCAAGCCCGGTCTTCTGAAAATGGTTAATAAATGTTGGCAGGCATTTTCGGTCAAATTATATGCCGTATGCGCTACTTCTCTTCTCTCTGTAATCGAAGGAATATTGTCTGAGTTTAGCGACGATAAGCAGGACACGAGGATGATGAAAGTATGCCAAAAGCACGTTGACACCTTTCCGCAGGATGGTAGTACTATTTTGAAGCACGTATGGATATCTTATAATCAATTCATAAGAAAATTGTATCAAAAAAGCGATTTTACTGCTACAGAACCTACAGACATCAATAGGCATTGGCTATTACATGGACGTTCCGATTTTGAAATTGAAGAAATAGAGTGTGTTAGATTATTTAATGCCGTACATAGTCTTTGTATGGTTATAAATAAGGAAGCAAAAGAAAACATCTAAAAAAG
>OLRT01002628.1_pt1 | contig 11104 bp, 9 predicted proteins | sample 1672021 | NCBI WGS metagenome assembly OLRT01 (sample SAMEA3136637, study PRJEB25190) | human gut metagenome | reverse complement strand
GCATCTTCCGGATACATAGGTTTAAATCCGAATTTTTTGGTACGTACGATTTTAATCTCGCCGTCATCTTCAATATTATCTTCGGCGTCAAAGAATTCCTGTTTGAAGTTACCGCCTTCCTGTTCACGTGCTACCAGTTTATTTTTGTATTTACGAAGTTGACGTTCGATGACTTCTTCTACAAGATCAATCGATACATACATATCAGAACTTTCCTGTTCGGAACGAACCAGACCACCCTTTACAGGAATAGTTACTTCAATTTTCTGATGTCCTTTCTGTACACTTAAGGTTACGTGAATCTCTGTATTCGGAGTAAAGTACCTTCCTAACTTTCCTAACTTGCTTTCTACGGCCTCTCTTAAGCCTGGTGTTACATCGATGTTCTTTCCAATAATAATAAATTTCATGATGCCCAACTCCTTTGCGACATAATTTCAAATAATTGCACGTTATACAATCATCAAATAAATGAATTATAATCTGACAATTGCTACTCGAACCGGCAATCTATCTGATATGTGTAGTATAACATGTTTGGCCGCTAATGTATAGCACGAATTACCTGAATTCTTGAAATTTTTCCATCATGAAGTTTGGCAACCCGCAGACCGCAATCGTGGAAGTAATAACATGCACCAACACGGGGCGTGATATTCTGTTCTTCGAGATGCCGCAGCAGTACATTGGAAAGGGTATCATCTGCTTCATGCGGAATGTTCACGCTGAGAATCTTGTTGACAACTTTAGCCTTGGTTGAAGCACGGAATACCGTTTCGTCTGCTATGTCGAATTCGGAGAATAAGAATTTTCTGGTTGCAAATAAGACTGCGATGGAACAGACGCCGATCAGACTGCTGTAGATGGAAGTGTGGTCCATAATGATGTGTCTTGCAATCGCAAAAAGCAGAACCTCAAATACGGTACTCGGAGAGTGCGAATACATCATACGGATCAATTCGACACCGATGATCAGATTAAAACAAACCTCGAGAAGATCATCGTAATTCGGATAGGTGTTCAGATTCGGAATATACTGAAGTGAACATACCATACGAAGGCAAAGCAGTATGATACCGATCGCAAGCATAAATGCAATCACATATTCCAGAATTGCGGCCACCTGTTTGAGAAGGTGAGAAATCAGTTCTTTCATTCGTGGATTCCTTTCTTTTATATAGATTTTCGCTGTAATTCCAGTATAAGTGAAAAAAAGATATTTGCCAATATCCCAAAGAAAGATATCATATCAAAATGAAGAACAATGGAGAAGGAAAATTTTTAGTAATGTGTGCTGCAGATGAGAACAAAAAAGCGGCAGAAAATAAAATATATAAATTGTCAGGTTTTCGTGAACAAAAACTGTTTTATATATTTTATTTTCTGCCGCTTTCGTGCGGTCAGTTATAACCGTAAATGTTTATTCATTAGCGATTTACACGTTTTCTCATCTTAGGATCCAGAATCTTCTTACGAATACGGAGTGATTCCGGAGTAACCTCCAGAAGTTCATCTGTATCGATGAAGTCGATTGCCTGCTCCAGACTGAGGACTGTCGGAGGTGTCAGACGAAGTGCATCATCTGCGCTGGAAGAACGAGTATTGGTAAGATGCTTGGTCTTACATACATTTACTTCGATATCATCTGTTTTTGCATTTTCACCGATGACCATACCGGAATAAACTTTTTCACCGGCACCGATGAAGAGTGTTCCACGCTCCTGAGCACTGTACAGACCATAAGTTACAGACTCACCGGTCTCGTATGCAATCAGAGATCCCTGTTTACGATACTGGATATCTCCCTTATATGGAGCGTATCCGTCGAATGCAGTGTTCATGATACCATTTCCCTTTGTGTCTGTCAGGAAATCACCACGGTAACCGATCAGACCACGGGATGGGATACGGAACTCAAGACGTGTATATCCACCATTGGCAGCACCCATTGTCTGTAATTCACCTTTTCTCTGGCTCAGTTTATCAATAACGACACCAGTGTATTCATCAGGTACATCAATGTAAGCAATCTCCATTGGCTCAAGAAGTTTACCATTCTCGTCTTTGTGATACAGAACCTCAGCTTTGCTGACTGCGAATTCATATCCTTCACGTCTCATATTCTCGATTAGAACGGAAAGGTGAAGTTCACCACGTCCGGATACTTTGAATGCGTCCATGTTTTCGGTATCTTCAACACGAAGGCTGACATCTGTGTTCAGTTCGCGCATCAGACGATCACGTAAGTGACGGGAAGTTACATATTTTCCTTCCTGTCCGGCAAATGGACTGTCATTTACAACGAAATCCATAGAGATTGTTGGTTCAGAAATCTTCTGGAACGGAATTGGTGTCGGATTTTCAGGTGAGCAGAGTGTATCACCGATGGAAATGTCAGAGATACCTGAAATTGCCACGATTGCACCGATAGATGCTTCTTTTACTTCTACTTTCTGCAGACCGTCAAATTCATATAATTTACTGATCTTAACTTTCTTCTGTTTGTCAGGATCATGATGGTTGACAACAACCATGTCCTGGTTAACTGCGATTGTACCGTTATCTACTTTACCAACACCGATACGTCCAACGTATTCATTATAGTCGATCGTACTGATCAGAACCTGAGTCGGAGCTTCCGGATCTCCTTCTGGTGCAGGAATATAATCCAGAATGGTCTCAAACAGAGGCTTCATGTCTTTCATTTCATCCGAAATCTCAAGTGCAGCCACACCATTCTTAGCGGATGCGTATACGAATGGGCAGTCTAACTGTTCGTCAGAAGCACCAAGGTCGATGAGAAGTTCGAGAACTTCATCGATCACTTCTTCGGCTCTTGCTTCCGGACGGTCGATCTTGTTGATACATACGATGACTGGAAGCTTTAATTCCATAGCTTTGCGGAGTACGAATTTGGTCTGCGGCATAGCTCCCTCGAACGCATCAACGACGAGGATAACACCGTTAACCATCTTAAGGACACGTTCTACTTCTCCACCGAAGTCAGCATGTCCCGGAGTATCTATAATATTGATCTTTACACCGTTGTAGGTGACGGCAGTATTCTTGGAGAGGATTGTGATTCCACGTTCTCTTTCGATATCGTTAGAGTCCATGACACGTTCTGCTACTTCCTGATTCTCACGGAATACACCGCTTTGCTTTAATAATTCATCTACTAATGTTGTCTTACCATGGTCAACATGGGCGATAATCGCGATATTACGTACATCTTCACGTTTTGTCTTCATTACGAATCTTCCTTTTCTCTACCTATTATTATCTGCAACCACATTAGTTTATCACATTTTTTAAAATTTACAAGTATTTAGTTCTAAAATACTGATTTGATTCATAGACTTTGTAATGACTCAAAATACGATTCAGAGGAAGGGAGATTACAAAATTATGTCAGATAAGATGATTGAGAACAACCAGGTAACCGTTATGGGAGAAATCGTGACACCATTTTCATTCAGCCATGAAGTATTTGGAGAAGGCTTCTATATGGTAGAGGTGGATGTGAAGCGGCTCAGCAATTCCAAAGACAGGATCCCACTCATGATCTCGGAGCGTCTGATTGATGTTACGAAAGATTACACGGGAGAATTCATTATGGTAAACGGACAGTTCAGGTCCTACAACAGGCATGAAGAAATGAAAAACCGTCTGATTTTATCCGTATTTGTCAGGGAAATTACATTTGTGGAAGAAGAACTTGACGGTGCAAAGACGAATCAGATTTTTCTGGATGGTTATATCTGCAAACAGCCTGTTTACCGTAAGACACCGCTTGGCAGAGAGATTGCAGATCTATTGCTGGCAGTGAACCGGCCATATGGAAAGTCTGATTACATTCCATGTATCTGCTGGGGAAGGAATGCCAGATTTGCCTCTGCTTTTGAGGTTGGAGAACATGTGCAGGTAATGGGAAGAATTCAGAGCCGTGAATATATGAAAAAAATTACAGAAACGGAATCGCAGAAAAGGGTTGCATATGAAGTGTCGGTCAGTAAACTGGAATGTATGGATGAATAAGGGATGGTAAAAGTTTAGATAAGGGTTCGGATTGACATCATATTTAATTGATGATAGAATTTCATTAGATTATATGAAAGTCAGGAGGATCACTATGGCTATTTTTACAGGAGCCGGCGTGGCAATTGTCACACCATTTAATGAAGATGGAAGTATTAATTATGATAGACTTGATGAATTGATTGAGTTTCATTGTGAGCATAAAACAGACAGCATTGTAATCTGCGGTACAACAGGAGAATCTGCTACCATGACAGAAGAAGAGCATATGCAGTGTGTAAAATTCACAATTGACCGTGTTAACAAGAGAGTTCCGGTTATTGCAGGAACAGGTTCTAATTGTACACGTACTGCTATCGATATGTCGAAGGAAGCTTCAGAATATGGGGCAGATGGTTTACTTTTGGTTACACCTTATTATAATAAAGCAACTCAGAATGGACTGATCGGACATTTCAGTGCAGTGGCAAAAGAAGTAACAGCGCCAATCATTATGTATAGTGTTGCAAGCAGAACGGGATGCAATATCGAACCTGCAACAGCAGCAAAACTGGTGAAAGAAGTAGATAATATCGTTGGTATAAAGGAAGCATCAGGAAATATTTCGCAGGTTGCAAAGATCATGAACCTGACAGACGGTAACATTGATGTATATTCAGGAAATGACGACCAGATCGTGCCGGTATTATCTCTCGGTGGAAAAGGTGTGATCTCAGTACTGTCAAACGTTGCTCCGGATGAAGCACATGATATCTGTGAGAAGTATTTTAACGGAGATGTGAAGGGAAGTGCAGCACTTCAGCTGAAAGCACTGCCGCTGATCGAGCAGTTATTCTGCGAAGTAAACCCGATTCCGGTTAAGAAAGCAATGCAGCTGATGGGAGTTGACTGCGGACCACTTCGTATGCCGCTTACAGAGATATCCCCTGAACATGAGAAGAACCTTGCACAGGCAATGAAAGATTTCGGTATTCAGTTAGCATAATAAGAAAAAGAGAAGGATATCATACATCGCCATGCGTTTGTAAGAAACTGCCAACGGCAGGCTTTCACAGATGCATTACATATATGATATCCTTTGTTTTTATAACAAAGTATACAAAAGGAGGATAAGAATATGGTAAAAGCAATCATGCATGGCTGTAATGGACACATGGGTCGTGTCATTACAGATATAATCAAGAACACAGAAGGGATCGAACTGGTAGCCGGAGTTGATAAATATACCAAAGTACCAAATGACTATCCGGTATTTGAAAGCATCGATGCATGTGACGTGGAGGCCGATGTGATCATTGATTTTTCAAATGCGGCAGCAGCAGATGAACTGCTTGACTATTGTGTTGAAAAACAGGTGCCGGTCGTACTTTGTACTACGGGACTTTCCGAAGAACAGCTGGAAAAGGTAGAAGAATCAGCAAAGAAAGTAGCAGTATTAAAATCTGCCAATATGTCACTTGGCATCAATCTGCTTATGAAGATCCTTAAGGATGCGACAAAAGTACTTTCTCCGGCAGGATATGATATTGAGCTGGTAGAGAAGCATCATAACCAGAAACTGGATGCGCCGAGTGGTACTGCACTTGCTCTGGCAGATTCAATTAATGAAGCGGCGGATAATCAGTATCATTATGTATATGACAGAAGTCAGGTGCGTCAGAAACGTGATCAGAAAGAGATTGGCATTTCGGCAGTACGTGGTGGAACAATCGTAGGAGACCACGAAGTGATCTTTGCAGGTCAGGATGAAGTGATTGAATTCAAACATACAGCATATTCTAAGGCCGTATTTGGAAAAGGCGCCGTAGAAGCAGCAAAATTCCTGGCTTGGAAACCGGCCGGCAGATATGATATGTCTGACGTGATCCAATTATAAATCGTTATGAACAGCAGAATATACAGGAAGACCGGGAGGTAATTATGAGACAATTAGAGGAACGTTATCTGGAAAGACTTTCTCAACTATATCCGACCATCGCCAAAGCTTCCACAGAAATCATTAATTTACAGGCGATACTGAATCTGCCAAAGGGCACAGAGCATTTTCTGACAGACATTCATGGGGAATATGAGGCATTTGCGCATGTTCTGAAGAATGGCTCTGGTTCAGTGCGCCGTAAAATTGATGATGTATTCGGGAATACTATGAGTAGCAGGGATAAACAGACCCTTGCTACTCTTATTTATTATCCGAAAGAGAAGATGGACCGGATTAAGAAAACGGAGAAGAATATGGAGGACTGGTATAAGATTACGTTGTACCGCTTGATTGAGGTGTGTAAAAGAACAGCAAGTAAATATACCAGATCTAAAGTAAGAAAAGCACTTCCTCCGGATTTTGCTTATGTGATCGAGGAACTGATCACAGAGAAAAATGATATGACGGATAAAGAATCGTATTATAATGCAATTGTCAGTACGATTATAAGAATTGGACGGGCAGAGAAATTCATTATAGCTATGAGTGAACTGATTCAACGTCTGACGGTTGATCATCTGCATATTGTCGGAGACATCTATGACAGAGGTCCTGGACCACATATTATTATGGATGAGCTTATGGCGTACCATTCGGTTGATATTCAATGGGGAAATCATGATGTTTTGTGGATGGGAGCTGCAGCAGGGCAGAGAGGCTGCATTGCCAATGTGATCCGTATCTGTGCAAGATATGGCAACCTGGATATCCTGGAAGAAGGATATGGGATTAACCTGCTTCCGCTGGCTACATTTGCCATGAATACATATAAAGATGATCCGTGTGAGTGCTTTAAATTAAAAGGCAATCCGGATTACAATGCAACGGAAATGTTGATGGATGTAAAGATGCATAAAGCAATTTCTGTGATCCAGTTCAAAGTTGAGAGCCAGATTATAAAAAAGAATCCGGGATTTAAGCTGGAAAAGCGCAATTTACTGCATCATATTAATTATGAAAAAGGAACGATAGAGTTAGAAGGAAAAGAATATAAATTGCTGGATAAAAATTTTCCGACGATCGATCCGAAAAAACCATATGCGCTGACGAAAGAAGAAGAGGATATTATGGAACGTCTGGAACGGGCGTTTGAAAACTGCGAAAAATTACAGCGTCATATGCATTTCCTTTTAAACAAAGGTGGATTATATAAAGTATATAACGGCAATCTTCTTTATCATGGCTGCGTACCGTTAAAAGAGGACGGTAATTTGAAAAGTGTAAGGATCTTTGGCCGGGCGTATAAGGGCAAAGGGCTTTATGAAGTACTTGAAAGTTACGTGAGAAAAGGATTCTATGCTATGGATCCTAAAGAAAAAGAACGTGGAAAAGATATCATGTGGTATATCTGGCTGAGTGAAAATTCTCCGTTGTTTGGAAAGGATAAGATGGCGACATTTGAACGCTATTTCCTGGCGGAGAAGGAAACTCATAAAGAGAAGAAAAATCCATACTACCTTTTACTGGAAGATGAAAAAGTAGTGGAAAAAATATTGAAAGAATTCGGACTTGAGAACGAAGATGCGCATATAATCAACGGTCATGTGCCGGTAAAGTGTAAAGATGGAGAAAATCCGGTGAAATGCGGTGGAAAAGTTCTGGTTATAGATGGCGGATTTTCGAAAGCTTATCAGAAAGAGACCGGAATCGCAGGTTATACACTGATCTATAATTCCTATGGATTGATTCTGGCGGCGCATAAGCCATTTGAGTCTACAGAAGCAGCGATCGAAAAGGAAAGTGATATTCATTCGGACAGCACGGTGGTAAAGAGAACGCTGGAACGGAAGAAAGTAGAAGATACAGATGTCGGAAAAGAGTTAAAAGAACAGATTTCGGATCTGGAAGTACTTCTGGCTGCATACAGAAGTGGTGTGATTGCTGAAAGAATGTAAAAATATACCAGCATTCTGATAAAGAAAAATTCGTATATATTTCTGGAAAATGCAGATATTACTGGTAACAAGTAATACTTGATCATAGATGAAGATATACGAAGGGAGATTATGAGAATGAAACAATGGAAGAAATTCATGCTGGTATTCATGTGCACGGGGATCATGATGGGGCTTACCGCCTGTGAAAATAATACAGATGATAATGCGGCGAATGATAACTCGGCGACAGAAGGTACAACCGGAACAGATGATACAGTAAAGGATGATGTGACAGACCGGAATAATGAAAATGATGGAGTTATGGATGAAATCGGAGATGATGTACAGGATGGAGTAGATGATATCGAAGATGATATCGATCCGAATGACAGAAAAAATGAGACGGACCAGAATAATGACGGAACAACAGACCAGAACCGGGATAACACTAATAAAAACGATACGAAAAACGCAAAATAATAGATAGTATATAAGGATGTGGGGAAATGATAAGTAAAATCTCTGCATCCTTATTTTGTACAGTATATCTGTACTGGACGCTGATACTTTAGTGTGGTAAAATGTTTTGAAAAAAGAATATAATCAAGAATATGATAAGGAGAAAAGCATTTATGAAATTCAGACCATGCATCGACATACATAATGGAAAAGTGAAGCAGATTGTAGGGGGCAGCCTTCTTGATCAGGGAGATCAGGCGGTAGAAAACTTTGCGGCAGATCAGGAAGCAGATTATTTTGCAAATTTGTATAAAAAGGACGGCCTAAAGGGAGGACATGTAATTCTGTTGAATCCTTCAACTTCTGAATATTATCCGGAGACAAAGAAGCAGGCTTTGAAAGCACTGCAGACATATCAGGATGGATTGCAGATTGGAGGAGGAATTACGGCAGAAAATGCAGAGGAATATATGAAGGCCGGTGCAAGCCATGTAATTGTAACATCGTATGTATTTAAGAATGGAGAAATCTACTGGGATAATCTGCAAAATCTGTGTGATGCCGTCGGGAAAGAACATGTGGTTCTGGACTTAAGCTGCAGAAAAAAAGATGAAAAATATTATATTGTGACTGACCGGTGGCAGACATTTACGAATGTGGAGCTGAATACAGATATTTTGGGAAAACTGTCAGGATATTGTGACGAATTTCTGGTGCATGGTGTGGACGTTGAGGGAAAGGCGTCCGGAATTGAAGAAGAGCTGATAAAGATTCTGGAACAAGCCGAAATACCGGTGACATATGCCGGCGGGATTGGAAGTCTTGATGATCTGGAACGTATTCGGGAAATTGGTAATGGAAAGATTGATTTTACAATCGGAAGTGCGTTGGATCTTTTTGGCGGACAGATTCCGTATGATGTTATAAAAAATTATCGTTAGAGAAAAGGGAAAGCTTCGTAAACAAAGTGTTAACACTTTATAAATCGGTTGAATTGAAATATAGATAGTGATAAAATGGGGAATAGAGTGGTCGTTTTGCGTCCATAATCAGGAATAAGGAGCACATAGCGAATGAATATTATACAGAAAATATTTGGAACTCACAGCCAGAATGAGTTGAAGAGAGTTTATCCGATTGCAGATGCAGTTATGGCACTGGATGAAGACATGCAGAAACTTTCGGATGAGGAATTAAAAGCAAAGACAAAAGAATTTAAAGAACGTCTGGAAAATGGCGAGACATTAGATGATATTCTCCCAGAGGCATATGCGGTAGTAAGAGAAGCAGCAAGCCGTGTACTTGGAATGAAGCACTACCGTGTACAGATCGTCGGTGGTATTATCCTGCATCAGGGACGTATCGCAGAGATGAGGACTGGTGAAGGTAAAACTTTAGTGGCAACACTTCCTTCGTACCTGAATGCGTTGGAGGGAAAAGGTGTACATGTTGTAACCGTCAATGATTATCTGGCCAAACGTGATGCGGAATGGATGGGACAGGTACATGAGTTCCTGGGCCTGACTGTTGGTGTGGTACTGAACAGCATGGATAATGATGAGAGACGTGCCGCATATGAGTGTGATATCACATACGTGACAAATAATGAACTTGGATTCGATTATCTGAGAGATAATATGGTGATCTATAAAGAACAGCTGGTTCAGAGGGGACTGAATTATGCTCTGATCGATGAGGTCGATTCAGTATTGATCGATGAGGCGAGAACTCCTCTTATCATTTCCGGACAGAGTGAGAAATCTACGAAACTTTATGAAGCATGCGATATACTTGCACGTCAGTTAGAGCGTGGTGAGGCAAGCGGCGAGTTTACCAAGATGAATGCCATCATGGGTGAAGATATTGAAGAGACGGGAGACTTTATTGTTAACGAGAAAGAGAAGAATATCAACCTTACCGAAGATGGTGTGAAGAAGGTAGAGAAGTTCTTCCATATTGAAAACCTTGCGGATTCTGAGAACCTGGAGATTCAGCACAATATTATCCTTGCTCTTCGAGCACATAATCTGATGTTCCGCGACAAAGATTATGTGGTAAAAGATGACGAGGTACTGATCGTAGATGAATTTACCGGACGTATTATGCCGGGACGTCGTTATTCAGACGGACTGCATCAGGCAATTGAGGCAAAAGAACACGTAAAGGTTAAGAGAGAAAGCAAGACTCTGGCGACTATCACATTCCAGAACCTGTTCAATAAATATGCGAAGAAGTCTGGTATGACAGGTACAGCCCTGACAGAAGAAAAAGAGTTCCGCGAGATTTACGGAATGGACGTTATCGAGATTCCGACAAATCTACCTGTTCAGCGTAAGGATCTTGAAGATGCGGTATATAAGACACAGAAAGAGAAGTTCAGAGCTGTATGTGATGCGATCGAAGAAGCACATGCAAAACATCAGCCAGTACTGGTCGGTACGATCACAATCGATAATTCCGAACTGTTAAGCGGTATGTTAAAACGCCGTGGTATCAAGCACAATGTATTGAATGCGAAGTTCCATGAACTCGAGGCTGAAATTGTTGCACAGGCAGGTGTTCATGATGCGGTAACGATCGCAACGAATATGGCAGGTCGTGGTACAGATATCAAACTGGACGATGAGGCAAGGGCAGCGGGTGGTCTTAAGATTATCGGAACCGAGCGTCATGAATCCAGACGTATCGACAATCAGCTGCGTGGACGTTCCGGACGTCAGGGAGATCCGGGAGAATCCAGATTCTATATTTC
>OLRT01002624.1_pt1 | contig 11117 bp, 10 predicted proteins | sample 1672021 | NCBI WGS metagenome assembly OLRT01 (sample SAMEA3136637, study PRJEB25190) | human gut metagenome | reverse complement strand
TATATAAAAATATATAATGAAAATTTATATTTCAATAAAATAAATAAAAATACGTATATTTATACTTGAAACATAAATAATATTCGTATATAATAAACTTGTAAAACAAGAAATGGTCAAGTGACTGGTGGAAACATCAAAAGATGCGTAGGATAACCTACAGGGAGCTTGATTATATATTTAGAAATTGCCGACCGCCTGGGCACGTATGATATTTTATAGAATATTTGCGTGCAGGCGGTCTTTTTATATTTAAAATAAATTATTCAGGGGGAAATACTATGAACATGTTATCACTTGCAAATGAATTAAACAGCAACACTTATCCAGGAAGAGGTATTGTAATAGGAAAAACTAAAGATGGAAAAAAAGCAGTAACAGCTTATTTTATAATGGGAAGAAGTAATAATAGTAGAAACAGAGTATTTGTTGAAGATGAAGAAGGAATAAGAACACAAGCATTTGACCCATCAAAACTTGAAGATCCATCATTGATAATTTATGCTCCAGTTAGAGTTTTAGGAAATAAAACAATAGTAACTAATGGAGATCAAACAGATACTATATATGAAGGAATGGATAAACAACTTACTTTTGAACAATCATTAAGAACTAGAGAATTTGAACCAGACGCACCAAATTACACTCCTAGAATTTCAGGAATAATGCATGTCGAAAATGGAAAGTACAACTACGCAATGTCAATATTAAAAAGCAATAATGGAAACACAGAAGCTTGTAATCGTTACACATTTGCATACGAAAATCCAGTAGCAGGTGAAGGACATTTTATACATACATATATGCACGACGGAAATCCACTACCAAGCTTTGAAGGTGAACCAAAATTAGTAAAAATAAACGGGGATATAAATGAATTCACTAATATGGTTTGGACTAATTTAAATGAAGATAATAAAGTTTCATTATTTGTTAGATTCATAGATATAGAAACTGGAGAATACGAAACAAGAATAGTAAATAAAAACAAATAATATTTAGTAGTTATATGGAATTATTAAAAATATAAATTTTAATACAAGAATAGGAATATATAAATAAAAGTGCATAGATGCAAAAAAGGAGTATTTATAATGAACGAAATTCAATTAAAATATGGATGTAACCCAAATCAAAAACCATCAAGAATATTTATGGAAGATGGTTCAGACTTACCAGTAAAAGTTTTAAATGGTAGACCAGGATATATAAATTTCTTAGATGCTTTCAATGGATGGCAATTAGTAAAAGAATTAAAAGTTGCAACAGGACTTCCAGCTGCAACATCATTCAAACATGTTTCACCAGCAGGAGCAGCAGTCGGAAAGGAATTAGATGATACATTAGCTAAAATTTATTGGGTTGATGACTTAGGAAAATTATCACCACTAGCAAGTGCATATGCTAGAGCTAGAGGGGCAGATAGAATGTCATCATTCGGTGATTTTATTGCATTATCAGATATATGTGATGTAGACACTGCTAATTTAATAAAAAGAGAAGTTTCTGATGGTGTTATAGCTCCAGGATTTACTGATGAAGCTTTTGAAATATTAAAAACTAAGAAAAAAGGAAACTACAATATAATTCAAATAGATCCTGATTATGTTCCTGCAGAATTAGAAAGAAAACAAGTTTACGGAATAACTTTTGAACAAGGAAGAAACGAATTAGATGTAAATGGTGACTTATTATCAAATATAGTTACTAAAAATAAAGAAATACCAGAAGATTCATTAATAGATATGAAAATTGCACTTATAACATTAAAATACACTCAATCAAACTCAGTATGCTATGTTAAAGATGGTCAAGCAATAGGTATAGGGGCAGGACAACAATCAAGAATTCACTGTACTCGTCTTGCTGGACAAAAGGCTGATAATTGGTATCTTCGTCAATCACCACAAGTTATGGGATTACAATTTAAAGATGAAATCGGTCGTGCAGAAAGAGATAATGCAATAGACGTTTATATAGGTGATGAATATATGGATGTTCTTGCAGAAGGTGAATGGCAAAAAATATTTAAAGTTAAACCAGAAGTTTTCACAATAGAAGCTAAAAGAGCTTGGTTAGATAAAATGACAGATGTGATACTTGGTTCAGATGCATTCTTCCCATTCCCTGATAATATAGAAAGAGCACACAAAAGTGGGGTTAAATATATAGCTCAACCAGGTGGTTCTGTAAGAGATGAAGCTGTAATTGAATGTTGTGATAAATATGATATAGCTATGGCATTCACAGGGATAAGATTATTCCATCATTAATCATCATTAATAAATACAATAAAAGTTCATATATAAAATAAAACTCCCAATACATCTTGGGAGTTTTTATGATCTATTTATAAAAACGTTTGCAAAAACTTCTCAATTCATTTAAAAATATTTCGCTACATTCAGATATATCTTCATTATTTAATATATAAGAAAAATATCTTTCATAAGAATCATCAAGTGGAAGAATGCAAATCTCATCATTTTTATAAGCAGGCTCTGCAACAAATTTAGAAATTATACTAATACCTAAATTATTTTTAACAGCCTCCTTGATTGCATAATTACTTCCTAACATCATTATATCTTCAGGATTTATATTATTTTCTTTTAAAAATAGCTCAATAAATTTTCGTGTACTACAACTACTTTCACGAGTTATCCATCTTTTAAATTTAAATTCATTAATATATGAAGAGATATCTTTAATAGTATTTGCATATGGGATAATAAGAACCATTTTATCTCTTAAAAACCTAGTTTGTTTAAAAACTCTACAAGACGGAATTTCTTCTATTAATCCTATATCGAATTCATTACCATGTAATCTGTCACAAATATTTTGATTATGATCAGAAAAAATCTCAACATTTATATTTGGGTACTTCTTTAAAAAATACGATAAAAATTTTGGTAAAACGTATTCCTCTAGCGTAAAATTAACTCCGAGTTTTATATTACCTTGAATAGAATCATTGTTTTGTATTAATTCTATTGATGTATCATCTATTATATTAAAAATTTGTTTAGCTCGTTTATATAATAAGCTTCCACTCTCTGTTATAGCTATTTCATTCTTTTCAGAAATACGAGCTATATTTGAGCTAAAGTATTGTTCTAGATATTTTATATGTTCGTAAATAGTTGCTTTAGATATATTTAAGTTTTCAATGACTTTATCTATATTGTTTACTTCAACTATAGACATAAAAGTTTTTAGCTCGGGTAGCATAACATCCCTCCTTAATGATATTTTATTTAATCAGATTCAATAATTCTTGTTGTTTATATTCTAACACTTTTCTACACTTTGTACACATTGAATAATTTATAAAAATATAAAAAATGCGTATAGATGTATAAATAGAATCTATTTATTTACTTTTGTTAATATATTAAAAATCCTATTTACATATTATAAAAAATTAACAACTTTAAGAAATATAATGATTTATAAAAAATGGATAAAAATGTATAACTCGTTGACGGATATATCGTCAACTGATATATTGATAATATATCAGACGACGATATATTAGGAGGCGATAGGTATGGTAAAAGAAGCACCACTGACAGAAGCGGTTTATTATATATTATTAACATTAAGAACTCCAAATCACGGTTATGGAATAATACAAGATGTATTAGAAATGACAGATGGAAGAGTGAATTTGGGTCCAGGAACTTTATACGGTGCGATAAATTCCTTATTAGAAAAAGGATGGATAAAGTTATATAGCGAAGAAAAAGAATCAAGAAAGAAAAAATCTTACATTATAACGTCTTTAGGGGTAGAGGCGTTTAAGAGAGAAGTTGAAAGGTTAAATGAATTAATAAAAAATGGTGAAAAGATGGGGGTATGATAATTATGATTAAGTATCGTTATTATATAGATAACCAAAAAGAACAAGACTGTTTTCTATGTCATATGGAGCAAGTTTTGGGATGTTGATAGGTATGGTTGTAGGTATGTGTATAAATTCTCAAAAGTTATCCACAGTGGATAACTTTTGAGAATTTATATTTAGTAGGATAGATTTATTGAAAAAATATTTTTGTATTGGTACTATGTTAATAGTGATTAAAAAGTCCTATGCAAAAATATTTTTTTGTATTAATTTTAAATCTAGAAGGGAGTGTGGAAAAAATTAATATTAATGAGATAGCAAAGTTAGCGGGGGTTTCACGAGCAACAGTATCCAGATATTTAAATAACGGATATGTTAGCGAAGAAAAAAGAAATATAATTGCAAAGGTAATAGAGGATACAGGGTACATACCATCAGCTCAAGCTAGAATACTAAGAACAAAAAAGAGTAAGTTAATAGGTGTTATTATACCAAAGCTAGATTCACAATCTATAAGTAGAGAAATTTTAGGTATAAATGAAGCTTTATCAAAGGAAGGATATCAAATTATCCTTGCTGATACATTTAACAATGAACATAAAGAATTAGAATATCTTAAGGTTTTACAAAATAATCAGGTAGATGGAATTATATTAATAGCAACAGTATTTACTAAACAGCATAAAAAACTATTACAAGAGTTAAGTATACCAGTAGTAATAGTAGGACAATATTTAAAAGGTTATTCATGTATATATAATGATGACTATAATGCAGCAAAAGATATAACTAAAGAATTAATAAAGGATAATAGAAAAAATCCTGGATATATAGGTGTAAACTTAGATGATGAATCAGCTGGTAGCGGAAGATATAATGGGTATATAGATGCGATAAAAGAGTATGGGATAGATATCAATAAAAATAATATGAAAATAGCAAAGTTTAATATGAAGGATGGTTACTTAAAAACAAAGGAACTTTTCTTAGAAAATCCAAATATAGACGCACTATTTTGTGCAACAGATAATATCGCTGTTGGAGCTATGCAATACTTAAAAGAATGTGGAAAGAAAATACCAGAAGATATTTCAATAGTTGGTTTTGGTCATACAAATATATCAAAGGTTGTAGAACCTAAATTAACAACAGTACATTTTCATTATAAAACTTCTGGAATAGAAGCTGCTAATATAATTATGAATATGATTGAAAATGGAGACAAAATTATTAGAGATATAAAAATGGGATATGAAATAATAGTTCAGGAATCAACAAATTAAAAATAAGCACTTAATCTGATAATGAGATTGGGTGCTTTTTTAATTTACAACTTATTACCTAGAGCAAGAGATGAAGCCATTGGCGCTATGAATGAAGTGAATTTATATATATAATTAGTGATAATACCTAGATAAAGGGGATATCAAAATAAAATATGGAATTGATTTCAGATTTTAATAAATTTATAAGTTAGTCATAAGAAGTTATATGATTAAAGAATGTGGAAAAAAATTAAAAAAACCTTTACATAAATATAAGTAGCGTGCTACAATGAACTTGAGAAATGTGAGAACGATATCATATATTACAAAAGGGGGATAAAAATATGGAAGAAAATAAACAAGAAAAATATTTACGCATTTCGAAAGAAATAGTGAATTACGTAGGTGGAGAGGATAATATTCAAGGCGTTGCACATTGTGCGACAAGATTACGTATAGTGCTAACTGATAATAATTTAGCCGACATTGAAAAATTAGAAAATATTGATTCAGTAAAAGGCGTGTTTATCGCAGGTAACCAATTGCAATTAATATTTGGAGCAGGTTTAGTAAATGAAGTTTATGAAGTATTCAGTCGTTATACACATACAGAAAATATGTCGCTTGGAGATATTAAAGCTCAAAGTGCTCAAAAACAAAATCCAATACAAACAGTAATCAAGTCTTTATCAGATGTTTTTATCGGTATTATGCCTGGGATATTAGCTGCAGCATTACTTATGGGGATTACTGGTGTTTTAGGCAAATGGGATGTTGTTGTAAATAATGAAACATTATATGCAATTAATAAATTAGCAAGTATAGCTGCTAATGGAATATTTAGTATTTTACCAATGGCTGTTTGCTATAGTGCTACTAAGAGATATGGTGGAAAACCAATCTTAGGTATGATTGTTGGAGCGATAATGCTTGATTCTTCTTTAGCAAATGCATATTCAGTTGGATCAGGAAGTGTTGTTCCAGAAGTTATTAGGATTTTTGGCTTCCCAATTGAATTAGTAGGATTTCAAGGTGGAATTATAATCGCATTAATGATGGGATTTGTAGTTGCTAAATTAGATATTTTCTTTGATAAAAAAGTACCTGATTTTATTAAACTATTATTATCACCATTATGTACAGTATTTATTTCTACAGTATTATTATTCACAGTTGTTGGACCATTAGGTAGAGAGTTAGGTAATTTAATAACAGGAAGTTTAATTTGGATGACTGAAAATCTAGGTGCGTTAGGTTATATGATTTTTGCAGGTTTACAACAAATAGTAGTTATTACAGGTTTACATCATATTATAGGAGCTGTTGAAGCTCAGTTAATTGCTGATACAGGGCGAAACTTCTTAAATCCTTTAATGTCAGTTGCATTGATGGGGCAAGGTGGAGCTGTTTTAGGATATTTAATATTAAACTGGAATGATGTAAAAGCTAGAGAATTATGTATTCCTTCATTTGCATCAACTTTATTCGGAATAAGTGAACCAGCTATATTTGGTGTTAACTTACGTCATAAGTTCCCGCTAGTTGCTGGATGCTTAGGAGGAGCTATTGCAGGTGCCTATGTTTATTTTGCTGATTTAGCAGCATTAGGGTTTGGGACAAGTGCATTACCTGGTATAGCTATTACTGACCCTACTAATAATGGATATATAAATTATATAATAGCTCATATAATTGCTTTATCTACAGGTCTTGTGTTCTGTGTGATATTTGGTAAAGTTAAAGACAAAAAAACTACTAAAGTAGAAGATAGTGAATATGATGTTTCAGAAAAAGTAGGAAATATTGAAGTTACTTCTCCTGTAAAAGGAAGAGTTAAAAATATAGGTGAATCATCTGATGCTACATTTGCATCAAAATGTATGGGTGATGGAATTGCTGTAGATGTAATTGATGGGGAGATTGTCGCACCTTGTGATGGAAAGATAACTATTGTATTCCCAAGCAAGCATGCTATAGGAATGAAGCTGAAAGATGGTTCTAGTATACTTATTCACTGTGGTATTGATACTGTTAATATGGATGGTGATGGATTTGAAACATTTGTTGATGTTGACCAAGAGGTTAAAAAAGGAGATTTATTATTAAAATTTGATATAGATTTAGTAAAAGAAAAAGGATATTCTACGGAAACAATGATGTCATTTGAATTAGCTGACAAACGTACTTTACAAATGCAATACACTGGTCAAACTCAAGGAAAAGATGTTGTTGCAGTAGTTAAATAGGAGGTGGGGATCTCTAATGATGACAAAAGAAGATTACTTAAATGAATATAAGACTCATAAAAGTATGCGAGATAATGTTAAAAGGGATAATTATCGATTACAATATCATTTGATGCCTCCAACAGGCTTTTTAAATGATCCAAATGGGTTATTTCAAAAAGACGGTGTCTACCATATTTATTTTCAATATACACCTTTTACAGCTGGATGGGGAACAAAGCTTTGGGGACATTATACAAGCAAAGATATGATTAATTTTAATCAAGAAGAACCATTTTTATATCCAGATATTTCTCTTGATAGGGATGGTGTTTATAGTGGTTCTGCCTTTGTAGAAGATGAAACAATTCACTATTTTTATACTGGAAATGTGAAGTTGACTGATAGAGAAGATTATGATTATATTAATTCTGGTCGTGAACAAAATACAATTCATATGACAAGTAAGGATGGATATAAGATTAGTGAAAAGGAATTAATTCTTTCTAATGATGACTATCCAATAGATATGTCCAAGCATGTTAGAGATCCAAAGATATTTAAAAAGAATAACTATTATTATATGGTTTTAGGTGGTAGAACATCAGATAATCAAGGATGTGTGTTATTATATAAGAGTAAAGACTTAATTAATTTTGAGTATTATAATCGTATAGAAGTTGATGATTTCGGATATATGTGGGAATGTCCAGATTTATTTGAATTAGATGGAGAATTATTTTTAGTAGTATGCCCACAAGGAATATCTCAACGAGGTTATGATTATGCTAATGTTTATCAAACTGGATACTTTAAAGTTGATTATGATTTTGACAATAATACTTACAAAATAAGTGAATTTAAAGAGTTAGATAGAGGATTTGATATTTATGCTCCACAAAGTTTTTTAGATGAGAAAAATAGACGTATACAATACGCATGGATGGGAATACCTGATGCAGAATATAACAATCAACCAACTGTTGATTATTGTTGGCAACATGCTTTGACTATGCCTAGAGTTTTATCTTATAAAAACAATCAGATTTATCAACAACCACTAGATGAAATGAAAAATTTAAGATTAGAAAAAATAGTATCCAACTGTAAAAATATTAAACAAAAGGATACAGTTGTTTATGAAATGCAAGTTGATTTTGATAAGTCTCAAGATTTTGTTTTACAAATAAGAGACGACGTTCAATTATCATATTTAAATCATGTTCTTTCATTAAGTCTGAAGCAAAGTGGATATGGACGCTCAATTAGAGCAGTTGAATTAAATGAAGTTAATAGCTTGACTATATATAGTGATACATCAAGTTTAGAAATATTTATTAATGATGGACAAGAAGTATTTACAACTCGTCTTTATGGAAAATTATCTAATCAAAATATAGAATTCTTAACAGAAAATAAAGGTGAAGTATTCTTCTATCCGTTAAAAGGATATACAATTATTAAAAATGATTAATCAAAAGAGATTGTCACATAATAATATTGTGTCAATCTCTTTTAGCTTTTGATATACAAATTGATAGAAGAGGTGGAAATTTAATGAAAAAATTAATTTCAATAGGAGAGGCATTAATTGATTTTATACCTACAGAGTCAGGTAAAAAAATCAAACAAGTAGATGGTTTTAAACCAGCAGTAGGTGGAGCACCAGCTAATGTATGTGCTGCTTTTACAAAATTAGGCGGAGAGTCAAAAATGATAACACAATTAGGTGAAGATCCTTTTGGAGATAAAATAATAGATGAATTTAGAAAATATAATATAGGTTGTGAATATGTATCAAGAACATCAGAAGCTAATACGAGTTTAGCTTTTGTAGCTTTAGATGAAAATAAAAACAGAGAATTTTCTTTTTATAGAAAACCTGGTGCAGATATGCTACTTGAAGCAGATACTATAAAACAAGAATGGTTTGAAAATATATTTGCACTTCATTTTTGCTCTATTTCAATAGGCGATTTCCCTATGAAACAAGCACATGATAGAGCTATTGAATATACATTAAATAACAATGGAATAGTAAGTTTTGATTTAAATGTAAGACTTCCATTATGGAAAGCCCCAGAAAGATTAAGAGAAGCTATATTAGAAATGATACCAAAAGCACATATTTTAAAAATTTCTGATGAAGAATTAGAATTTGTGACTGGAGGAACAAATATAGAGCATGAATTAGATAAATTATTTGTAGGTAATGTCAAATTAATCATATTTACAAAAGGTAAAGATGGAGCAGAGGCATACACAAAATTTGCAAAAGCATCAATACCTGGAATAAAAACACAAGTAGAAGATACTACTGGAGCAGGAGACGGATTTATAGGCTCGTTTTTATATCAATTAGATAAAAATAGTGTAGATGTAGATAAATTAAAGTTATTAAACAAAGAGGATTTAGAAAGATATTTAGATTTTTCAAATAGATACTGTGCTATAAGTGTAACAAAAAAAGGGGCTATGGATTCTTATCCTACATTAGATGAATTTTTAGAAATTATATAAAAAATATATACAGGTTAAAAAGGTATGTAACTTAAATTTTAATAATATCAAATTATATGAAATTCCATATGAACTAATGTTTATATGGAATTTTTATATAGATATAAGAATAGTAATACATCAAAAGTTGGATATACTATAAATATTAAAAAATTAGGAATTAATAGTTAATAAACGTTATATAAACTAATACAAAAATATTAGGAGTATACAATATGAAAATTAGACTAGGCTATGTTGCAATATCAAATGCATTAGGAAAAAAAGTAACAAGCTCCAGCAATGTTACTTATAAAACATATAGTAAAATAACATCAGAAGAAAAGAAAATAGAAAAATTAAAATCTATAACACATTCAAATTTTGAGGGTCTGGAAAAAATCCTTAGATACAATATAGAAAATGATATACATTTTTATAGACTTACATCAGCACTAATACCATTAACTACACATCCAGATGTTCCAAACTGGGGATATAGAAAACTATTTAAAAAGGACTTTGAATATATAGGCAAATTGATAAAGAAAAATAATATGAGGGTAGATACACATCCAGATCAATTTAATGTAATTAATAGTGCAAATGATGAAGTTGTAAAGAATACTATAAAGAACTTATCAAGACAGGTAGAGTGGTTTGAAGATATGGATTATCCAATAGGAAAAATGGTTATTCATGTAGGTGGTGCAACAGGGGGGAAAGAATCAGCACTTAGTCGTTTTGTTGATAATTTTAAAACATTTCCACATGATATACAAACTAGGCTTATTATTGAAAATGATGATAAGATATATACAGCACATGAAACACTTACTTTATGTAAACAATTAGATATACCTATGGTATTAGATGTTCATCATCACAATTGTAATAATGAAGGTGAAAATATATATGATATGCTAGGAGAGATTTTTGGTACATGGAATAAACAACAACTTCCGCCAAAAATCCATTTTTCTTCGCCGAGGGATGGAGAGCTAGATAGAAAACATGCAGACTATATAGATGCATCTTCATTTATAGATTTTATAGAAAATAGCAGAATAGTTAATACAGATTTTGATGTGATGTTAGAATGTAAAGAAAAAGACATTGCTCTTTTTAAACTTGTAGATGATATAAAGAAGCTTAGACCAGAATATACTTGGATAGATAAGACTACTTTAGAAATTTAATATTTAATATAAAGTATTTAATATAATTAAAAGGCAAAGTAACGTAATAAAATACATTTACTTTGCCTTTTTTATTAAA
>OLRT01002621.1_pt1 | contig 11137 bp, 7 predicted proteins | sample 1672021 | NCBI WGS metagenome assembly OLRT01 (sample SAMEA3136637, study PRJEB25190) | human gut metagenome | reverse complement strand
GACAAGTATGGCTTAAAAGTGCTGGAAGATGGTGCACAGGGATTTGGTGGCAATATCAATGGTAAGGTGGCCTGCAGTTTTGGCGACATCAGTACGACTTCTTTCTTCCCAGCAAAACCGTTAGGTTGTTATGGTGATGGGGGAGCTGTTTTTACGGATGATGATGAGGTTGCTAAGCTGTTAGAATCTATTCGCGTACATGGAAAAGGTGAAATGAAGTACGATAATGTCCGGATCGGATTGAACTCCAGATTAGATACGATTCAGGCTGCGATTCTTTCGGTCAAGCTGAAAGCTTTTGCAGAATATGAATTGGCTGATATCAATGAAGTAGCAGATAAGTATACTGCTCGGTTTGCTTCTTTGTCAGATAGAATCAAAACTCCTGTTGTTCCGGAAGGGTATTATTCCAGCTGGGCGCAGTATACGATTCAGCTAGAAGATCGCAAGACGCGGGACGCTTTGCAGGCTGCACTGAAAGAAAAGGGCATCCCTAGCATGGTATACTATCCGAAACCGATGCATAAACAGGAAGCTTTCGCAAGGCAAGCTTATGACGATAGTGATTTTACTAATACGATCCAGCTTTGTGATACTGTATTATCCTTGCCGATGCACCCGTATTTAACGGATGTGGATATCGATGAAGTGGTTGGAGAAATTAAGGGGTTTTTTGAATAGCAGGAACATAATTCGACAGACGCGGTATAGAGCTGTGGAGAAGTTCAATGGATGAATATTCGAGAATATTGATTGAAAAATATTGTAGAAAACATCCGAAAACGAAAAAGGCGAGGACCCTTAGTCAATTAATAGAGATGTCTTATGATTTTGCGTGTGAGCCTTCAGACTCTGATGCTATAGAGCTGGAAAAAATCATAGAGGATGAGCGCGATCCGGAGCTGCGGGAAGCGTTAGAAGAACTGGATGAGTTCTTATTTAGATGTTAGGCAGCGACGGAAAGCAAGGGTAAAATAGAAAATCGAAGTGTAAGCGGGAGATCACGATGTGGTCTTCCGTTTTTGTAAATTCCGGACGATGAGACCCATGCTCACGGAAAATAGATCCGCTGTCACGGAGAGAGACCACTATCCGTGATAATGACCAGCAATATCAAATGTCCGCACCCCCGACTGTGAAAAAAGTCTGTAAATATGGTGCTATACTAATGTTGTAATAGTAGCAGCTAATAAGATATAATAAATTATATGTAAGCGTCAAACCGGTGTCATCGCCAGTGTTAACCATATGGCTATTATAGGCTATAACTAGTGTTAACTTCAACGCGACATGGTTTACCGCTTACTAATGATTTTACTGAGCAGACACTAGTTATATAATAAAATGCAATATTGCATTTTAGAGTGCTGTCGCTTTTTCGTCATCCAATCAGTGGTTTTCTAACTTATAAAGCAATTATAATATTGCCATGAAATGCAGAAATGCATTCCATACCATATTGTAATTTTACGTACATGTCTTGAGAATGCTTAATTGTAGAAAATGGTACAAATATTGCACGTGTTTTTTGTAGTAGCTCTTTAATGATTTGCCATATTATTCAAAATCAATAAAAATATTAGTAATTAATTCCGAAGTCTAGGGGAGGTCTTATGAAAGATAAAAGCTATGAGCACCTTCAAAAAGAAGTTGTAACATTAAAAGCATCTATTGATGCTTCATATGATGGAATCCATATTTTAGACAATGAAGGAAAGACAATATTAATAAATAAAGCTTGTGAACGCATAGAAGGGATAACATTCAATGATATAGGAAACAAGACTATCAGTCAGCTTGTTAAAGAAGGCTTTTACGACGAATCCATCACGTTGCAGGTTCTTGAAACTAAAAAAAATGTCACCCGCGTTCAAACAGTGAAAAATGGCAAAAAAGTGCTGGCTACTGGTATGCCTATCTTTGATGATTCTGGAAATATTACCCGAGTTATCGTTAATTCCCGAGATCTCACTGATTTGACAAATCTCCAGCATGAACTAGAAAAGAAGCAAGAAACAATAGAAAAGTACCACGAAGTATTGCTCAACAATAAAAATATCAATTTGCTCAATGAAAAGTTAGTGATTCGTAGTTCCAATATGAAAAAAATCACTGGAACCATCATCAATGTAGCAAAATCGAATTCCACTGTGCTTTTATCCGGTGAATCAGGAACTGGCAAAACCCTGCTTGCCAAGCTCATTCACCAATGTAGCAAAAGAGCAGATTCTGCTTTCATAAAGATAGATTGTGGAGCTATTCCTGAAACACTTTTCGAATCAGAACTCTTCGGTTACGTAAAAGGGGCTTTTACAGGGGCTGATCAAAAAGGTAAGATTGGAATGATAGAGTTAGCTGACAAAGGTACACTTTTCCTCGACGAAATCGGCGAAGTCCCCCTATTCATGCAGACAAAGCTTCTGAGGCTCATTCAGGAAAAGAAATTTAATAAAGTTGGATCTGAAGAAGAAACCTCGGTTGATATTAGAATAGTTGCAGCAACGAACAAAGATTTAATTGATATGGTAGACAATGGCACTTTTCGAGAAGATTTGTATTATAGAATAAATGTAATACCTATAAAAATCCCCCCACTAAGAGAAAGAAAAGACGATATATCCCCACTTATCTTTTCATTCATAAATAACTACAATAAAGAAAATCAAACCGATAAAAAAGTGACAAATCAATTTATTGATGCTCTCATCAAATATGACTGGCCCGGCAATATTAGAGAACTTGAAAATATTCTTGAAAGAGCAGCAGTCGTATCAAAACATAGTATCCTTGATTATGAAGATCTTCCAGAGAATATTCGCCTTAGAAATAAAAGCACAGATGATTTCAGAAATGGAAATACTTTAAAAGAATTAATGAATGCATATGAGAAAAGGATTCTCGAATCTTTAATAAAAAGCGAATATACTCCATTGGAAATGGCGTCCCTTTTATCTGTAGATGTTACTAATATACGAAGAAAACTACATAAGTACAATATAAAATTTTAGTTTAAATCACAATCTCCAATTTAGTTGATGGTATTTTTTGGATTCTAGAAAAATCTGTTGACAGTATCATATCAAAATACGCCAACCAAATTGCTTCGCTAATTGCACTAACTTTCCTACAAGGTTTAAAGATTCCTATTCGACAGACTACGATTTTGCTATTCTTTCCTCTTTCTATACCTCGAAATATAAACCTTGAGAGTCTCCTGGGGATTCATCGACAACTACACTCTGTATAGACTTTCATCATAGACTAACGATATACCCGTCATACTTAAAAGTGCAATAATGCATATTAGTGCTTTGTTGCACTTTTCTCTTTAAAATATAGAAAATCACATATCTAAAGCACGTTATTGTTTTTTTAGTGCGAATAAAAAAGCAATATTGCATTTATCAAGTCTTATAGATGATCACGGTCGTTGAAATTTCAAATGTTTTAAGTTTGGCATACTAATTGCAACATATCAATGATAAATGTTATTTTAGTCACTAAATCAAACCAAAGGAGTGGAAAAATGAGTAAAAACATTAAAGATTACAAACCTATAGACGCATTAGTATCACCAAGATTCTGCGGAATCAAAACATTCATGAGACTGCCGTATGTGACCGATCTAGAAGATGTAGACGTAGCTATCATAGGAGTTCCATTTGATACAGCGACTACTTACAGAACAGGAGCACGTTTCGGGCCGGCAGCTATCAGAGATATGTCTACAACTGTGCGCCCTTACAATATCAATATGGGCCTAAACAGTTTTGAGCATATTAATGTTGTTGATTGTGGCGATATGAATATTATTCCAGGATACATAGAAGATACATATGAGATAATTGAAAATGAATGTTCGAAAATCTTAAATGCAGGAGCAGTTCCTATCTGCTTAGGCGGAGATCATTCAATAACACTTGGTGAACTCAGAGCAGCTGCAAAAAAACATGGACCGCTAGCTTTTGTGCATTTTGATTCCCATACTGATACAGTCTCTTCGTATTTTGGTAAGGATTATTGTCACGGCACACCATTTTATCATGCCATCAAAGAAGGTCTCATAGATCCAGCACATTCTATTCAGGTAGGAATGAGGGGAAATCTTTATGAGGCAGATGGATTCAAAGATTCAGAAGACTTAGGCCTGGAGGTTATTACAGCTAAGGAGATGCATACAATCGGTATGGAGGAAACAGCGAGACGAATTATGAAGCGTGTAGACGGAAAGAAAACATTCCTTACCTTCGATATTGACTTTGTTGATCCTGCATATGCACCTGGAACAGGTACGATTGAAATTGGCGGCTTCACAAGTGCCGAAACTATTGAGTTGATCAATGGGGTCAAAGATCTGAATGCTATTGCTTTTGATATGGTAGAAGTGGCACCTATGTATGATCCAACGCAGATTACAGCATTTCTAGCAGCAAATATAGTTCATGATTTTATCGGTATTGTCGCAAGGAAGAGAAAGTAAAGAATCTTTTTCTCAAAAGGGGGGTTATGTATGATATCTGCAATTGATATTATTGTCTGTATAGCATATTTTGCTATAGTAATAGGAGTTGGAATCTTTGCATTCAGAAAAGCGAAATCAAAGGAGGATTTTCTTGTAGCTGGCAGAAGCCTACCTTTGCCTATGTTCACAGCTGCTATGGCAGCTGTAGTAATAGGCGGTGGATGTACTATAGGTGGAACAACGCTTGCTTACGAAAGTGGTATCGGCGGGATATGGGTCGGAGGAATGTATGCTATCAGTATCTTTCTTCTAGCCTGGCTACTTCGGACTAAGATGTCCAACATGCGTATTCTAAGCACGAATGAAGGAGTCGGTATATTTTACGGTCCATATGCCAGAGCTGTGAGCGCACTGATAATGCTCATATATCTCTTTATGATAGCTGTTCTCAATGTAGTAAGTATCGGTACGGTTCTCAGCATTATGACAGGTCTTTCCACAACAGCATCTATGATCATCGGAGGATGCATAATTGTAGCCTACATTACTATAGGTGGAATGTGGGCAGTAGCCTTTACCGATATTATACAGTTTATAGTAATGACTATAGGTGTTATCCTGATTCTTCCGATACTCGGCCTTATACACGTAGGAGGATTTAGCGGACTTGAGGCATCGCTCCCAGCGAAATCTTTTGATCTCACTGCTATTGGAAATTCGAGAATTGTTGCATATATATTTCTTCTCGTTCCCGGATTTCTTGTCGGACAGGATATATGGCAAAAAGCGTTTACAGCAAAGAGTCCTCAGGTGGCAAAAAAAGGAACACTACTCGCATCCGGCTATATATTCATATATGCGATCGCTACCGTTATAATCGGAATGTGTATTGCGGCCGCAGTTCCTAATCTGGAAAACACAAATCTAGCATTTGCCACTGCTGCCACAACTTTCTGTCCGGGAGGGGTCAAAGGGTTGGTATTAGCTGCTGCCCTTGCCTCCATAATGTCGACAGCTAACGGGGGTATAATAGGTTCGGCGACAGTTATCTTTAATGATATGATAGCAATTAAAAAACCGGAACTCGATGGAAAAGCAGCCATAAAAACCACCAGAATTCTCATCGTAATTGTAAGCATTTGTGCAGTTACTTGTGCAATATTTATCCAGAGCGTTCTGGTTGCACTCGACGTCGCCTATGCTTATCTATCGGGATGTGTATTCGTACCGCTTGTACTGGCATTCCTACTCAAAAAAGTTAGTGCAAAAGCAGGCCTGGTTTCATTGGTAGCAAGCTTCCTCACAGTAACTATATTGTTCTTTGTTTTCGGAATAACTTCAACATATCCGATTATTGTTGGTATGATTGTCAGCATTGTATGTTTCTTTACAGTAAACGCCTTAGATAAAAAAGGTAAGCATTCTGTTGATTTTGATGAAAATGGAAATGTTTTTATTGATGATCAAATACGTCAATAAAACACTCCTTTGCAAACGATAGTGTAACTTTAGATAAGTCATCAATCTACTGTCAAAGGTTCGCAATTTCTTTGTAGTTGCGAACCTTTTGATGCGGAGTATTACGATAAGCGCTCCGCCATTTTATTTTGATGGAATTGATTTGTATATAAACAAGAGTAAGCGTCAAACTACAGCACATATCCTGTCGGTCTGAAATATGAAAAAATGTCTTCATCAATATACTACACAGGGGACTATGCCGCACAAGAATATATGTAGGTTTGTCAAACATATGTTACACCATCAAGCACGAAATCATTCAAAACAGTTTGAGGCGATTTCCACCCCAGAGGACGCATAGGAAAGCGATTGTAATCCCTGTAGTTGTATATCTGCAGCTGCTTCGAAAAATCTTCAAAAGAATAAAATCTGTGGGAGGCGTAAAAGCGTTCGTTATCCTTGCGATGACTGCGCTCTACCTTCCCATTATGCCTCGGTGTAAAAGGCCTGATCAGCTTGTGGCGGATATTGTTATCTTTCAGGGTGCGCTGAAACATCGTTAAAGTTTCCTTTCCCGGCTGTGTAAAGCGTTTGGTGAATTCGGTGCCATTGTCTGTTTGAACACACTCTATAGGCATTGGAAAATGCCTGATGAGATGCTCAAGGAAAACAGAAGATGAATATGTGCTGTGTTCTTCAAAGGCTTCCACATAGCGCCAGCGGGAGTATTCGTCGATTGCAGTGTATTGATAGAACTTTTTACCTTTCGCATCACCGACCAGACAGACTGAGGGAACAAATTTAACGTCGATCTGGATGCGCTGTCCTGGATAGAGCATCTGCTCATAGGGCTTGGCCACATATTTGGGGTTAGGAAGCTTTTGGGCAGTCATACCCTGCTTTTTTAGAAAGCGGTATAATCCTGTAATGGATCTGGTATAGCCACGCTGTCTGAGTTTTACCCAAAAGGTCACCAATCCGGTATGCGGATTTCTTCTGCGCATATTCCGGATGAGTTGGATCTCCTGGGAAGTGTGCTGATTAGGATGAGAATGAGGACGTCTGGAACGATCACGAAGGGACTCTATAGAGCCGTCGAACCGACGTTTCCAGCGATAAATATACTGACGGTTGGTTTTGTATTTGATCGCAGCTTTCGTCACGCCATATTTTTCAGCGTAACGGATCAGGGATAGACGGTACTTCATATCTTGTGTTATACTTGTCATGCGGAAACCTCCAGTGTATGGTTTTGTGTGGTAACTTAACTTTAACACAGAATTGAAGTTTCCGCTTTTTCTTTATTTAGTTGTAACACATGTATTGTAATCCTACATATTATCTTGAAGGTTACGCATGTATGCTATTGCTTTTTATATGTCCGCGTGCTATGATATAAACAACGTTGTTCATCAGATTGTTTACAACGAGGAGGACATGAATTGGCAACTGCAAACGATCTTTTAGCTCGGGCTATAGAAGAAACAAAACATCTGCATACTAATGAGATTTTTCTTGTACGAGATTTATTTAAAGGCTATGAGTGGAACCGAATATCCAGAAGTGACAGATTGTTATTGGGGACTTTGTTCTTAAACTATGTTCACACATCTGGAAACCATTTGGAACCAATCGAAAAAACTTCCTCTGGACAGCAAAAGTATAAAGTCAGCGGCAATTTATAATTTTATACGCTATCAGAATGACAACTATTCGAGAGGGAGGATTAGCTATATGAAAGCGGAATTATATAAGAGGCTATTTCGAGCCATTTTTTCCGAAGATATATCATCATTAAAGAAAATAGCTATTACGATCATTCAAGAGGAACGCAAACTCGGTCATAACATTCTTGCAGACTCATTAGAAAAGATTTCAATTACAGAAAAGCCAAAATACACTCTGTTTGAGAGCAAAAAAAGCGAAAGTGGATTATCTACTTTACCCAAGAGCAAGCGTACAAATTCACAATTGGTATCGTATATTCCGAGAGAACAATTAAAGCATCATATGATTTTACCTAACGAAGTTGAAGAACGCCTTCTTTCGATTGAGCAGGAGTATGTGGCGCGCGAAAGGTTAAAAAAATTCAACCTTGTACCTAAAAGGAAAATACTTCTCTATGGTCCTCCGGGGTGTGGTAAAACTTTAAGCGCCGAACGAATTGCATGGAATCTCGGGTTACCGCTATTGAAAGTTCGCTTCGATTCTTTGCTTTCTTCTTACTTCGGAGAGTCAGCATCAAATCTTCGAATGGTATTTGATTACTGCAAAAGTGAACCTGTCGTTTTGCTTCTTGATGAGTGTGATTTTATCGCTAAATCACGTATTACGACACAGGATGTTGGAGAAGTCCCTAGAATCGTCAATATGCTACTCACTTTGTTAGACGAATACGATGCTCCGGGATTGGTTTTAGCCACTACAAATTTGAAAGTGTCGCTTGATGAGGCTCTTTTCCGTAGATTCGATGATGTTATTGAAATGCCGATGCCGGGGAAATTAGAACGTAAACGCTTATTGGAGATGACGTTATCTGCAATACCAGTTTCTCCGGATGTTGATATGGATCAAATATCAAATCGATTAGATGGATACTCTGCCGCCAATATTGTCCTAATTGCGCAACGGGCTGCAAAGATTGGTGTTCTTGCAGGGTGCAAAAAAGTATGTAACGAACATTTCGTAAAAGCATTGGAAGAAAGTTCTAAATTTTAATTTGTAAGGAGGTATGACAATGGCAGAGAATAATGACTTTACGCATTTACCTCTTCCACTATTATTTCAAGGGAAACCGAAATTGCGTCCTGGCCGCGCAGGATCTGCCCAGACAAAGAGGAATACTGCTAATCGAATTGCTCATGGTGGCTATGTGAAACGTCGCTCTGCTGAATTGTCCCGTTTTTGGAAAGAGCGTCGTGCAGAACGCTCAGAAAACGCCTTACCTGAAATGGAAACTGGCATTCCCATACTGCTAGAAATAGATCCTTCTGCTGATATTGATTTCCTGCGAGGACTAGGATTTGAAATCGTCTGCGAAATTGAGGAAGGATTTATTATAGTTGCTACAGAAGATGTTGACCTTTCAGTTTTAAATGAGAAAGCAGATGCTTTTATTGCAAATGTAACCGTAAGGTGCAATTCGCCAGCAAAAGTCTATGCGCTCTGTGAAGATGGTGATAGACTTAAACGGGTTTTGTCGAAAGACCTCTACGAAAAATGGGCAACTATTTCACCAGATGAAGTATATATAATCGATATTGGTGTAAGCTGCTGTGGAAACATCGAGTTGCCAAAACGACCCAAGCGTGAAGATGATGAAACCGATGAACACTATTCTGTTCGTGAGCAACGGTGGATGGAAAAGTTTAGTGCCGCCTATATGACTTGGGACGAAATCAAGATGAAACGAGAGGAAACAATAGAAAGTTTTGTTTCTGATTATGATGGTGAAATTATGCAACTCGCCGATGGTATATCGGAAATGACTGATTTACCTGATAGTTTCTCGGCACGTTTAAAAATATCTGGTAAATGTTTGCTTGACTTAGTGTTGAATTTTGCATATATATTTGAAGCGTCCGAAGCTGAAACAATAGTTATGGGAGAAGCCCCCGAAAATAACGATAGTCTTACCGAAAACGTACAAATTGAGGCTCCTATCCAATCTGCTTCCATTGTATGTGTAATGGACAGTGGAATTCAAGAGAAACATAAGTATTTAGCGCCGGCAATTATTAGCGATGAATCCGTAAGTTTGCTTCCTAATAATTTGAACACAAGTGACGAAGTTGCTGGTGGTGGACACGGAACACGAGTAACTGGTGCAGTCTTATATCCAAGAACAATTCCTTCAGATGGAATTTATCACCTTCCTTGTTGGATTCGTAATATGCGAATTCTGGATGAAAACAATTGCCTGCCAGAAGATGTGTATCCGCCCAAGACAATAGCTATTGCAGTTCAAAAATATAATGTTGAGAGTTCACCACCGACTAGAATATTTAATCATTCTATTGGGAGCCGCAGATCTTGTGAAATGAAGCACATGACTTCTTGGGCGGCTGAAATCGATAGTCAGTCTTACAACAATGACGTCTTGTTTATACAGGCGGCTGGGAATATTACCACAGATATAGTATCAGCCTATTGGCAGGCTGGATATCCATATCCAGAATATCTTGATAGAGAGTTGTGTAGAATTTCAAACCCAGCGCAGAGTCTACAAGCAATAACCGTGGGATCGGTGTCAGCGACTGAGTTAGAGACTGATGATTTTATTGCCTTGGGAAAGCAAATGGAGGTTTCTTCATTCTCGCGCTCAGGGCCGGGGATATGGGATGTCTTAAAGCCAGAAGTTGTCGAATATGGGGGAACACACGTATATAATAAAGGGAGTGTTCCGCCTCAACTTACAACACCTCCCGAAGTATGTCCGGAACTGATTCGTAAATCTCCGGAAGGGCCTGCTTTTGCACGTGATGATGTGGGTACGTCTTTTTCAGCGCCAAAAGTCACCTACATTGCATCACAGATTGAAAAGGTTTTGCCAGAATCACCTGCGCTGCTATATAGAGCATTAATAGCCCAATCTGCCCGGTGGCCCAAGAATATTAATGATGTCAGTAAAGAAGAGTGCGTTTCTACACTACGCCATATAGGATATGGTGTTCCAGATGTCGAACGTGCTACTCACAATGACGAGTATCGAATAACATTGGTAACACCGTCGCCTATGGAACTTGGAGATAATGAAGCTCATATTTTTCAAGTTCCTATCCCGGAAGAATTATCTAATGTTGGTGAGGATTATGATATTTTGGTCGAAGTTACCCTGTCTTATGCAGCGAATCCTCGCCGGACTCGGCGCTATGTAAAAGGGTATTTGTCAACATGGTTAGACTGGTGCTGCAGTCGGATGGGAGAGAATACGGAAACATTTGCTCGTCGTATCTTTGAAACAGGTTCTATTATTGACGATGATGGCGATTTTAACTGGGTGCTCGGAGAGGCAACCAATCGAGGTGCAGCGGAGGGATATTCACGAAAAAATGGTACCCTTCAAAAGGATTGGTGTATAATCAAATCCAATCAATTGAGTGATGCCTTTTGCATTGCGGTTCGTGGCCATAAAGGTTGGGGAGGTCTGTTTAAAGCAAAGTATTCGTTAGCCGTTAGTTTCGAGGCTATCAATCAGGACATACCAATCTATGA
>OLRT01002620.1_pt1 | contig 11137 bp, 10 predicted proteins | sample 1672021 | NCBI WGS metagenome assembly OLRT01 (sample SAMEA3136637, study PRJEB25190) | human gut metagenome | reverse complement strand
CTTTTATTCCATATTTTTTAGCCTTTATTGCACTATATCCCGTAAAGGGAGTTACAATTTTGCACCCCCACCTCTCAGCTACTCTTACTGTCTGTTTTAATGCATCTTCATCATAGTTGATCGTATAAAGGAATATATACTTTTCTTTTAAAATACGCTCTTTATCGTATAGTCCCGAATAATCTTCTTTTGTAAGCAAAAATGTAGGATCCAAAACGGTCTCAATGCTTCTTTTTGTATGCTTTTCAAGAAATTCTCTTGTGTCAATTTCTCTTACTGAAACATTCTTAAATGCCTCCATAGCACTACAAATTCTATCACAATCAACTTCATTTAAATGTGAACCACAGCTTACAGCATATGTAGACTTCTTGGAAATACCCGGAAGAAAAAATGCCTCTGAAAAATCTCTTGCAGTCGTATTCCAAATCTGATCACTTCCAGCTATAACTAAATCATAGTTACCAGCAATTTTTAGCGCTTCCTCTGTTGTAGTACAACGCTTCGTCATTTTTAAATATTTTTCACGCATTTCTGAGAAAGCCAAAAATCTCTTAGATAACGCTTTATAATGCCAGAACGATATTAAATTTCTTAATATATCCTTTTTAGAATGAATTTTTCTAAAAATAGCATATTGCTGTTGCTGTGATTCTGGTTGAAAATCAATAATCTCATTTTCAACGTTATCAAAATGAGTTGTTATATATTTTTGTAGTGCATAGGCTTGAAGAAATGAGCCGTTATTATTAGGCGCATGAAATGTTATAGTTGATGTTTTCATATTATTTAACGCCATTAACTATGGCATTATCTCCTTTCATTTTATTAAAACCGATTCATTACACTTTCAGGCAACAATTTACACAGATGAAATAACAATTTCCCCATATGCCATTTCAGCATATAGAATGGGAGTGCTTTCACTGCTACAACCGGCGGATAGTTTTTTACCGCCTTCTGGACATCGGGATTATTAAGATACTCGACATAAACAGCATAATTTTCTTTTGAAGATGCTTTTGAATTATGGGAAAGCCTCAAGGCAAGCTGAACCGCTGAGAAAATCAAAGTTCCCTGCCAAAATTCATTTGTATTGACTCCGCCTTTTATTGCCATCGAATCAATTTGTTTACGAGCACCAATTAATTTGATTTTATTTCTTGTCATTAAAATCGGATTTTCATTACTCGTAACATTAGCACTTCCTTCTCGAATCGTCAGATAATAAAGGGTACGTTCCTGAACTCCAATTGATTCAGCAAAGAGCAAATAGGTATTGATAAATTTAGTATCTTCTCCCAAAGAGAGAGAAGCATCAAATTGAAGGTTGTTCTTTTTTATCGTTCCAACATCCAACATGATTCTCCAAAGTGCCGTATGCTCTTTTCCAGCGCGCAAACCTCTTTTTCCTTTTAACCACTCATTTACATCCTCGTATGAATGTCCCAGAAAAGAAGGAATTACCTCTTTTGCAATCTGATCGTCCCGGAAACTTCCATGTAACTCAAAGACATGTTCATTTTCTTTTTTTCCTAACACTTTATCTGCATATCCATACAGTACAGCATCCACGCTCTGAGCAATTGCAAAATTCACACAGCTCTCGATCAAATCATTTTCAAATGTATCATCCGAGTCAAAGAAAAATAGTTTTTTTCCTTTAACCCTTTTAAGGCCATTGTTTCTGGCTATAGAAACACCTTGGTTCTTTTGATAATAGTACTCTACGCGATGATCTTCTCTCTGATACTCTTTAATTATCTCTGCCGTACCGTCGCATGAGCCATCATCAACAAAGATAACCTGCAGATTTCGATACGTTTGTGCCTTTAATGATTCAATCATTGGTTTTATATATTTTTCTGTGTTATACGCTGGTATTACAATGGATACCAAATCACCTTTCTCTAACATCTACTTCCTCCAGCACTTTACTTATGCAACAATTGTTTGATTTTCTGTCTGGTTTCTTTTGGCAAAACTCTTCTAACAATACTTTTCGCTTTCTGTTTCGGAATACGGCACCAGAAATAAAATTCAACCGATCCATACCCCCATTTTCTATACATTTCTAATACATTTTTTCTTGCTTTCGTAAGTTTCACCGGATGTACCAGCTGCGTATTTCGCTTCGCTGCTTTTTCAAAGGTTGATTCGTAATAATCAAATTGCTCTTTTATTTCATCAAAAAAAACAATTCCCTTATCGCTATTGATCAAGCTAACGGAAATACCATTTTTTTCGCTCAACCGGCCTCCATTTTGTTCCAATGTCTCTGGATGTTCCTCTTCAATTCCCCAGTAATCACCAATCGTAATGTCGCCCGTTCGTTTTCCATTTGTGTATTTACAATGATAACAATTTTCTCTCAACGCAATAGAATTAATAAACATATCAAAATAAGACGAATCTGAACTAGCAGTTCTATAATATTCAGTACTACCATCCACTTGAATGTACTTTGCGGTTAAATTGTATCCCCAACCCGAAGATTTATCCCGAAATTTAAATTCATTGATTTCTCCACCAATTTTTTTCTCTGTGTAGTGGATGTAATCATTAAAAAATTGTTCACTTGGAACACCATGACAAATAATATCTACTGTCAGCAGATTCGGATAATCCTTTCTAAGGTATGATTTTAAAGCATCCACCTGACAGGGAGTACCTGAAAATAGAACAAAAACATCTTTTTTTAATTTCTGCTGGATATCTTTAAAAATATATCCTAAAGAACTCTGCACATACTTTGAGCCTTGCAAACGATAGAGTTCCGCTTTTGTCTCGCAGCAGACATGTCGAATATGCAGTTCATGTTCTTCATGCAGCATAACTGCTCCATATACACAACCGCCCTGTTCCAACACATGCACTGCCATCGTCGCAAACAAACCACCTGAAGCGGATTTTTTTACAAGGTCATTATTCTTACTTGCAATCGCATAGACTCTCTGTGGCTGTCTTCTGGTTGGCTCATTTTGAAATGCACATACCTTTTTACAGGCACCGCACTCGACACATTTTTCTATATCAATTCTAGGATATACAAATCCGTATCCATCTTTTTCCATACAGATTGCTGTCTTAGGACATATATTCATACATGCCCCACAGCCACAACAATCCTTCTTCTCCGCAAATAATTCTATCATTTTTCTGTATCCTTATTTCTGCTGAATCTTTTGAACAACTTTCTCAATATGAAACATTCTTGCAATTAAAGAAATCGCGTCCGAAAATTCCGGTATTTTAAACAACATTAAAATAATCACAACATTTGATATTAATACGCACATCGCTGCTTTTCCAATAAACCCTATCCACCCTCCTCCTGGGATAAACCCAATCACCAGATTTGTAACCATTGTTGCTATTACTGCCGTCAGTAAATAATAGCCAAGTCTTAAAATATAATTTTTAGCACTTCTTTTGAAAATCAATTTAAAAATATTCGATGTGATCCACGGTGCACTAATAATAACCATGCTGATAATTGTCGAAAGAACAATTCCGTAAAGCCCAAGAAATTTCACCGTCAATAAGTTCAGACCTAAATTTGTTATTCCAGAAAGAAGTGGTCTAAACCTGTCTTCATGCCAAATACCGCCTGCATCCTTATAGACACTGGCCATCATAATATATTCGTATACCCAAAAGTAGACGCACAAAAGAATCACCAGCGGATATGGCAACAATAAGTCTTTTCCCATCCAAAGTTTCATAAATGGCTGAAACAATCCAGAAAAACAGCTGACGCAAAATGCTGTAATCCAACATGCTAAAAACGTAAAAATTCGGTAATCGTGATAGTTCTTTTCAGTATCATACACGATCATACTATTTCCAACACCTGCGGTAATAGACGAATAAATAATCGCAACAAAACCCATGACCGCATTAATGATATAATAGTAATTCTGATATATTGCAAGTGCTTCCAATCCCAGAAAAGCTGAAATAACCACTGTATCTGCCGAACTTACAATCGTAAAGCCCAATTTTGAAGTAAACAAATCTTTGATTTTCTGGTTGATTTCTTTTACGCTTCCTTTCGGAAGTTTTCCTTCTGCCTGATATTGTGGATACAGCTTATTTGACACTATTGCAGTCAAAATATTATTGAATATCTGTGACAGCAACAGCACACACACATAGTAATAATAATTGTGAAATGCAAAAAGCGTTCCAATCTGCAGAATATACTTGCATGTATCTGTAACAATCGTCACCTTGCTGACAACATCCTGACGCTGATGAGCCTGTAAGATACTATTCTTGTACGCAAAGAGCCAGTATGTGAATACTGTTGCCATTAAGTTTAACAGATACAGTACATAAATATTAATGCCATCCGGAACATCGCCAGCAATCAGTTTCGGAATAAACGGAAGCAGCACCATGCCTGCGGCAAACACAACCAATCCGATTGCGCGATAATAAACTTTATACAGCCTCATTAACGCACAAATCGTTTTTGAATCTTCTTGTGCAATGGGCTTATCCATAGAAAACACCATTGCGCTTCCTACACCTAACTCCGCCAAATTTAATACCTGAAGAATTGAGGTAAACAAGCTATTTAGTCCAAGATATTTTACCCCTAATTCATACATAATAATTGTGCGCATGGCAAATGGCAACACAAGTTGATATATTTTCAAGATAACTCCAAATATTATGTTGCGTGTAGCATTTCTGCTTCGGTTCATTTCCATTCTCTCTAGTCTCCCAAACGGTCAGTCTTCAATCGCTTTTGTCATGTCCTTTATCGCATTTTCTGCAAGTTCCAGTCTTTTACCAGTTACATCCGTATAATCAATCTCTTTCTGAAAATCAAGATTTTGTATGTCTTCTTCTTTAATATATCTTTCAGGAATTCCAATCTCACCTAATATGTTACGAATACGTTCATCATCTACATATTCTCCATTAATATAGTCATTAACAGAAAAGAATTTTTTCTCAAAAATTATAGAAAAAGCTGTACCATGAAAAGAATCCGAAAGGACAAGATCCGAATTCATGATAAAACTCAGAAAATCTTCCGGACGATTCTTATCCCGGATAATTCTAATGCCCGATTCCTTTAATTTTGCAATCTGAGTCGCTGATCTACACACAGGAACCGTATAAACCGGCTTCTTTAACAACTTCGATACCTTTTGTGCTGTTCGAATTGTAGACTCCTGATAATTTGCACAGTACATAAAAATATATGGCTTTTCTACAATACGCTTAGAGGCAATCGCAGCAAATACTTCTTTCGTTTGGAGCAAACTGGGATCCGGCTGCACTTTAACTTGCTTGTCTGTGTTCAGAAAGTGTGAAATCTTTTTTGCTCCGCTGTGTTCCCGAATCGATATATAATCAAAATCCAGTATGTTTTTACGGAGTTGATCATCACATACATCTTCGTTATATGTCGCAGTATTCACGCTTGCAGCATACGCAATTTTCTTATACGATTGTTTTCCCGGCAAAAAGAAAATCGGGTCGCAGTCTTTGGCCGTCACATTCCAAATTTGATCACTACCACATATCACAGCATCATAGTATTTTGAAAACTCTTGTGGAGAGGAAGCCTGTGTAAACTTGCAGGCACTCAATGGGAGATATTCCTCTCGAAATTTCTCAAATCCTTTTTTCTGCTCCCACAGAATATCAAAAACGGACAATCTGCGAATATTGGCGGCAACATTATGAACACTTGTATTTTTTTCAAAGATCCGATACTGTATACTATATGATGCCGGCTCATAATCTATAATTTCAACAGCATAGCCTCTTTTGCTCAACAAATCGCTCAGCGCAAAAGCCTGAAGTACTGATCCATAGTTAATTGATTTATGAAATGTCAGTATTCCTATCTTTTTCACACAATCACACTCACTTTCACCTTTCATTTTTATACAAGGCAATATGCGATCATCATTCCCTTAAATTTTGTTGGAAAGTCAGATTTCAATACATATTCTTTCACATATTGTCGACATATTTTTTTCGTTTTTTCCTTTACATACTTATCCTCTAATGTTCCTCTTTTCAATGAGCCATTTCTTATGGCCTTGGTTGCATCTCGACGGATAAAAATTGCTTTTTCTACCAGCAATTTCTTCGCAATCTCCAAATTCACTTTATCGTTATTATCCAGTAATACACAAACAATTTTTTCGAGCGCATCAAGTTGTGTTACCTTCTTCATTGAAAATGCAGCGCTTGTTAATCCATTCGGCTGAACATCATAATTGTACAACTTCTTAGGAACTACAACACAATTTTGAATCCCACTCGCATATTGGATCACAAACAAGAGGTCTTCACAAATAAAGATATCCTTTTCAAATCTAATTTTGTCAATTTCAATTAGCTTGCGCAAAAATAGTTTGTTCCACAGATATCCGCCGATCTCCGGATTTGTCAAAAACTGAAGTATTGCTTTTCCCCCAGCCCAATAAACTATATCATTATTATCACAGTTTGACGTGTAATAACATGCACACAATTGGCATGAATCACCATGCATCGCCATTATCATCGTTTCCAGAGCTTCTTCCGTAAACCAATCATCCGCATCACAAAAAGCAACCCATTTTCCTTTTGCATGTTCTAGGGCGTAATTTCTTGCACATGACGGACCAGAATTTTCAATCAAATAGCCCTCTATTCTACTATCTTCTCTACACTTCTGTTGTATAATTTCTTGTGTAGCATCTTTTGAACCATCATTTACAATAATAAGCTGCCAATTTTTATAAGTTTGTTTCTGAATGGATTCAATTGCTCTTGTGATCGTTTTTTCGGCATTGAAGGCCGGCATAATAATCGAAATACTGTCAGCAGATAGCATCTTCATCTCGCCTCTTTTCTTTGGCATTGGTTGCACAATTTATAAGTGCCAAAAACACATAAAAGAAAACACCAAATGTGATTTCTATGATGCCTGCCACAATAAGGGCAAAAAGCCAAAACTCACACCATTCAACTACATCCTTATTTCTTTTATATCGATTTCTTGTAGCTATATAGCATAGTAACACCAATGCCGCTGCACCAAGCATACCAAACTGCACTATAATATGTAGCATTCCATTTTGTGCATTACTATACAAACGTTCTTTTACTATTAATGTGTTATATCCATACCCAAGCCAATATTTTTGGGTTATAATGCTCATCAGAATTTCATAAATTCTAACACGTGCATTCATTGTTGCAGTTTCATTGATAGCGAGCAATAGCGCATTAACTCGTGGAATACTAAGTATCGCTGTCATACCCAGTGATAAAGCACCTGATAATACAATCGATATTGCAATACTCAGTGGTTTTTCTAATATCTTACGGATTGGGATCACTAGCATTAAAATAAGAACAGTCAAGTAGCAGACTACACCTGTTGTACAGTATAAATATCCACTAAAAGCTATACCCACCACACAAAAGGCAACTACTTTAACCTTTGCTTTTACAGTATTCTGTATTTCCTCTATATGAATAATGCCCCAAGAGCAAAACATTACCAGAAAATAATAAGTCAGTAAAAATTTATTTCCTACAAAATACGGTTCATACCAACCTGCATCTACCCTTCCAGCTAAAATTACAGTAGCCATTGTTGGAATGAAATATACATACGAACATCTCAAAAAGACTTTTGCTACTTTGTTTATCCCACTAGCTTCCGTCACAATTAACGGAATAATAAAAATAGCCAGCACACTAAATGGATGCAAGAAGTCGTTCATTATCGCAGAAATCCCCCATATTCCATAGTTATGAACTGAGGAAATCAATGTAATACCTGCGTAAATCCAAATAAACCATGTTTTTTTTAGAAGTTCCGAATTAAAATGACTTATAATATAAATCATACATAAAATCGAACAGAAGAACCGCATTCGCAATGCTGTTTGATATCCGAATGAGTATATCGGAACAATTACAATCCACAATGAAATCAATGCGAGTGTACTTATAGTTATTTTCATTCCATGATTTTCATTCATTATTTTTTTCTCCCCGCATTGTATAGCCTATACGCTTTCTTATAAACCTCCGCATATCCACTTATCAACCAATATCCAAATTTTCGCTGAATTGATATGGATTCGGCCCCTTTCCACAATGTTTTATTTTTACAAAAAATCTCTTCTATCTGCTTGCATACTTCATTTGCAATTTTAGAGTTTGCCTTAACAGCCAAATTATAATTATATGCAAGCTGTTTAAATAGATGCTTATACATTTTGTCTTTATCTTTTTCTGAAATATTTGCGACTGATATGAACTTACAATCCATATCTATTACTTTAGCAATATCTTTTTTGGGAATAATCTTATTTTCTCCCATAATACTATCTGTGCGAATTCTGTAATTATATCTTCCATCTAAAGAAAAAACCACCTTATTCGCCATCAAAAAAGACCTCGGTGTGTTCTCAACATCCTCGTAAATCAGTCCTTTGGCAAATGGGCAGCTTTTTGCAATATCACTTTTAATTAACTTGCCCCATGCAAACCATATCTCTCTTTCGAAGGCAAATTCCAACATTTCAATGCCAGTTCCCTCCACTATTTTATTGGTGAGAAGATCTGGAACATTTTTATTGTTGGTCCGCTTACATGTACATGCAACAATTTCCGCATTGTGAGTTACTGCACAAGATACCATCCATTCAATCGTGTCATCTTCTAAGTAATCATCACTGTCTACATAGAGTATGTATTCTCCTGATGCCTTAGCTAGCCCCGCATTTCTTGCATCGGACAAACCGCCATTTTTTTTATGGATAACAGTTATTCTATCATCTTGATCCTTCCACGCATCGCACATTATCGGGCACGAATCCGGAGACCCATCATCTACCAAAATAATTTCCAAGTTTTGATATGTCTGATTTACTATACTACTTACGCACTCATTCAGATATTCTTGGACATTATATATCGGTATAACAACACTGACTTTATGTATCTCTTTCATCTAATTGCCCTCCATTATCTCTCTACTCTAAAAGTGTTTTTAGTTTACACGTGGCTGCCTCTATAGAATAATTTCTTAAAAAGAAGTCATAATTTTCGGGGCAAAATCCATTTCCAAAATCAAGATTATTTATTGCTTTTGCAAATTCTTCTTCATTATTACAAACAACAATGCTTTTTCCAAGTAAGTTTCCGGCTAATTCTTTATAACCAATCAAGCTTTCATCTGTTCCTATAAATATCTTTCCATAGGATAGAGCTTCCGCTGTTTTCACTTTCATTCCTGCCCCCTCAAAAATAGGGCCAACAACAACATCTGCATCTTCATAGTAAGGTGACAAATCTTCTACTCGACCAAGAACCTTCACATTACTATTGTTACTAAATTCCTCCTTCAATAAGTCCATTCGGTTACCAACCAATGTAACTTCATAATTAATTTTAATAAGAGGCGTCACATTTTTAATAAACCATCTGAACCCGTTTACATTTGGATAATAGTATCCTCCCACAAACAAAATATTACATTTATCTGAATCAATTCTGCTGCTCAGTTTTGGTGTTGGCAAAATAATGGGCAACAACATTTCTGGAGATTTATGATAATATTTTTGAAAGAGCATTTCTTCCCGTTTGTTTAATACAATATTGACATCTGCATATCGGGCAGTTTTTCTTTCATTACTAACTAACGATATCTGAACCGGTATGGACTTAGGATTCTTTTTCGCCCACTCAACTGCAAGATATCTTTTTATATCATGATAGAATGATGCAACTTTGACTTTAGGACAGTATTTCTTTATGATCCTAATTACATTTCCATAAATCGAGTCATCTAAGAAGAACAACTCTACATTTTCTCTATTAATCGTTTCTATAATTTCAGAAATAATTTCCGAATTAATTTTTCCCGTATTACCTCTTAATAAATTTATAAGTCTTACAGATAGTTTATTTGCGACTTTTTTTACCTGAATATCTTTTTGATCTGCAACATCTTCTGTTCCGACCAGTGCAAAAACTATCACATTTTCTTTGCCGAACGCTTGATACAAGGCCTTAACATGCGTTCTGGCCAAGCTTTGTGCTCCACTTGCACTTCCAAACAAAAAATTTGCCACACACAGTACCTTTTTCATTTGAATCTCCACTACTATCTTTTCTTTAACACCGTTGGATTTCCATAAGCGACACAATTATCTGGAATATCCTTAGAACCTATGTACCAAAGATTTCTTTTCAAGTCTTCTTCAATTATTTCATTTACTTTCAAAGCCAAACAAATCAACAATACTGGAATAGTTCTAATATAATTTATAAGATAAAATCCACTCACCATGTTCCTCGCTCATTTCTATTAATTATATTCTCTGCTTATAAAAATTCAAAACATTAGCTTGGAATACACTAAAATCAAATTTCTCCTTATAGGTTGTGTAAGCATGTTCTCCCATTTCTAATCGCTCTTTTTCATTTTTCGCCAATTCTATTACCTTTTCCGCAATTTCGTGTGCGCTACGTGGAGCAATCAAAAAACCATTATTTCCATTTTCAATTATTTCTTTTGTTCCGTCTACTGCCGTTCCAATTACAGGCCTATGAACTGAGAAGGCTTCAATCGGTGTTAACGGAAGACCTTCCCACAGTGAACTTAGTACAATATAATCCATTTGGGCAATGATGTTTTGAATATCAGAGCGATATCCCAAAAAAATAATATTGTCTTGATTATTTTTTTCTTTAACTTTTCGCTTCAAAGTCTGTTCATCCTCGCCCTGTCCAACAACAACATACTTCAATTTATCTATTGATTCGTGCACTTTTTTATATGAATCAATAAAGTATTCCATACCTTTTTGTTCGGAAAGTCGCCCTATATTTCCAACTATAATATATCCATCTTCTTTCAACTTTTTCAAATAGGCATCCGGTTTAATAGATTCCATATAAGGCTTGACAGCATTATGTATTACTGCCACTTTATCTTTCGACAGATGATAGTACTCAACCAAATTAGTCTTTACTTCTTCACCACATGCTATAACACTTGCATTTTTGTATGCAAATCTTATTACTTATGAAGATGAGACAAGCGAGATTTATGCGCACTACAGGGATGAGATGGAAGAATTCACATGGAATCAGCTGG
>OLRT01002619.1_pt1 | contig 11140 bp, 9 predicted proteins | sample 1672021 | NCBI WGS metagenome assembly OLRT01 (sample SAMEA3136637, study PRJEB25190) | human gut metagenome | reverse complement strand
ATCTCTCTTATCACGGATATAAAGGCTGCTGCACGGCTCCTTATACTCTTCTCTTACAACCGGTCTTTTATTACTCTGTTCCAGATAATGCCAGAACAGTCCCTTTCGCAGCACGGACAGAAAGATCGGATATTTTTCCAGTGTCCTGTCTACCGCCTTCTGCAGGATCTCCTGCTGTATATCCTCTTTCAATTCACAGTAGAACCGGAATACACGGGTATCCCTTTTACTGCTCGCCGCCGGAAAAAGCTTCGCTGCATTGTCCAGCCTTCTCCAGTGCTTTACATTTGTCTGCGGCATTTTCTATTCCCCCTCCAGAAAATGATTGATATATTCAAAACTTTCCTGTACATGCAGACTCCGGATTCCCAGTGCAAAATATCCGTGAAGTGCATCCTTGATCCGGTGTACTTCCACCCGGTTACCTGCCTCTGCAAGACGTCTTCCATACGCTTCTCCCTCATCCCGGAGCGGATCAAATTCTGACGTCAGGATCAGTGTATCCGGCTGCCCTGACAGATCTTTCTCCAGAATCGGTGCAAAATATGGATTTAACTTGTCCTCTTCCGAACCTGCATAAAGATTGATATAATCTTTTAATTTGCCTGCCGTCAGAAGATAATCCTGCCCATTCTCCCTTACGGAAGAGAACAGACTCTTCTCTGAATAATCATTATTGACTGCCGGATAGATCAGAATCTGTCTCTTTGGCATAAATTCGCCACGGTCCCGTGCCATAATGGACAATGCTGCCGCCAGATTGCCACCTGCACTGTCTCCAATCAGAGTAATATCCTCCGGCTTTGTATCCGGATGCGTATACAATGCTCTTGCCACGGCATAGCAGTCCATAAGCCCGGTCGGGAACTTGTGTTCCGGCGCCAGGCGGTATTCTACTGCTGCTACAGTCTGCCCTGTCGCCTGTGCCATCCGGGAACATACTCTCTCATAATTTTCCACATGCTCAGTCGCCCATCCTCCTCCATGAAGGAAAAGCATGATCTTTCTTCCCTTGATCTGATCCTTTTCCAAATAGGATTCCTCGTCCGGGAAAAATACCCGGATCGGAACTTCATAATCGCCGTTATATACCTGCAGATCCATTTTTTTATAAAAAATTTTCATCGGATCCAGTCTTTTCAGATCCGCAAGCTGCCTTGATACTTCTACATCAATCCCTCCAAAAGACAGGATTTTCAGGATTGCTTTTGTTGCTATATTGATTGCCATATTTTTCTGTCCTCATTTATTTTTTCATACAGATTTATTCTACCATAGAATGATGTCCCCTACCACTCTTTCTCTTTCCATCTTTGCTACATTAACCCATTTTCAATTTTTCAGATTTCACAATCATCTCATTATTTATTTGACACAGACTGTCAAAACAGTTACCATACACTTATGCACAAGGAGGGTGTATTTGTTTTATGAATAATAAAAAAAATATACATATATTAGCAGTGGCAGCAATGACAGCAGCACTTATGACTAGTCAGATACCGGCAACGATGGTTTTTGGTGCGGAATCATCTGTCAGTGTCAGCAGTCTGATACCTGATAACGTAACAGTTGAGCAGTCAGTTCCTCTTTCGGATATTGCCCTTCCTTCCAGTGATTATGGAACTCTTTCCTGGGTGGATGGTTCCTGCGTTCCCTCATCCAGGGTCCAGTCTTATGATGTGGTATTTCGCCCATATAATACAGCAGATCTGGCGGGAATTTCCGGCTGGGATGGACAGTCAGATGTAATTTACAGTAGTGTAACAGTTGTAGTCAGCAGTATCAGTAGTGAAGAAAATTCAGAAAATTCAGAAGACTATCAGAACGGAGATAATTCAGGACAGGATAATCAGCAGGACTTCAACTATTCAGAAGAACCTTCAGGGGATAATTATGAGAATAAAGAGCAGGATCCGGAAGTGACAGAAACACCTGAAAAAGAAGCAGAAATAACAGAGAATCCGGAAGCAACGGACACTCCTGAGGTTACAGAGGTTCCGGACGCAATAGAAACACCAGAGATCACAGAGAGTCCGGAAGTAACAGAGAACCCTGAGATCACAGAGATTCCAGATGCAACAGAAACACCAGAAGTGACGGCTACCCCGGAAACCACACCGGCAGCTGACAAAGACAATATTTTTGATGGGAAACAGAAAAAGATTTCCAAAGATGCGCGTCCTCAGAAAGCAGAAGACAACCTTACTGAAGAAGAAAAAGAAGAGATGGCTTCTCAGAACCATTCCTGTAATGGAATTTCTGTGTCAGGCATCAACCTGCCATGGTATGTGCAGTTTCGTGTAGCCAGCGGTGAAAACTATGAATTTACCAATGAAGAAGCAGCTAATTTGTTCAAATCTTATGAATTTGAACTCTGGGATACAAAGAATAACACAGAATATGAGATTCCAGATGGCGAATACCTCAGTGTGACAGTTCCTGTAAAGGCGGGATATGATTATACAATTGAGCATCTTCTGGACAGTGGCGCTATGGAAACGATTGTTCCAAGTGTAGAGGGAAGTACTATGGTATTCAGCACACATTCTTTCAGTCCTTTTGGGATTGCAGGAAGCAAGGCACTGATTGGTGAAGATATTGAAGACAAGAACTATGGCACAGGTGATAGCACGGACAGTTCCACAACTTCTGTCACTGCAACTCCGGCAGCTGATTCTTCCAATGCTTCAACAGGAAGCGAGACACAGGTAACAGATCAGCAGGAGACAGCTGACAGCAGTGATAATTCTGCTTCAGATACAGCAACTGATTCAGAAGAATCGAATAACAGTTCCTCTACGAAGGCAGTATCAACCGGTGACAATACACCGATTCTTCCATTTGTACTTCTGGGAATTGCTGCAATCGCTATTATCGGTGTGATCATATATTTAAGAAGAAGGTAACTATTCAGTAGATAATATTCCTCGAGGTGTTTTGGCATGTTTTTTTCCAAAATCCCGATACATACAAGGCAAAATGTCATCACAGAAGGTGATTTGGAATGCATTTTGACTCGTAACTGTGAGGGTACTGAACAGTTAAAGAAAAAGAAAATAAAAACGACTGAAATATAAAAGTTATTATGGAAACAACTCTTCCATAGAATGATATGGGAGGGTTGTTTTTTTATGCAGATTAAGAATATTCTGAAGTCACTTCTGGTAGCTTATGCACTAACAGGAGCCTGCCTCTTGGGTCTTGCCTGGCTGGTGTATCGTATGAATTTTGGTACCGGCCCGGTAACGGCGGGGATTATAGCAGTCTATGTAATTGCCTGTTTGGCAGGAGGATTTGTTGCCGGAAAACTTATGCGAAAAGATAAATACCGATGGGGAACGCTAACTGGTCTGTGTTATTTCATGCTTCTTCTGCTTGTGTCTTTCGCAGTTCAGGGAAAGTGGAATATGACAGTTTCTCACGCTGTAACTACCTTCTGTATGTGTCTTGGAGGTGGAGCTCTGGGAGGGATGCTAGCATAAGAAAAAAAGTCTTTTATTTGTACGTCTTTTATGCTATACTATGCCCAGATAACTATATATAAGGAGGACATATGTAATGGAACATATCAAAACATTAAATACAAAGAATCTGCAGAATACTGTAAAAAAAGGTGGATGTGGAGAATGCCAGACATCTTGCCAGTCTGCATGTAAGACTTCCTGTACAGTAGGAAATCAGAGCTGCGAGAACAAATAATAGGGTTCAGAACTGTCAGCTAAGCAGCGGGGTCAAAGCCGCTGCTTATTCTTGCTTTAATGAACAATTATTAAAGGAAAGGATTTTTCAGAAATGAGTCTGATACACAGATATCAGAGCAATGGATACAACATTGTTCTGGATATTAACAGTGGATGCATTCATCTGGTAGATCAGGTTACATATGAAGTACTTCCATTTATGGAGGAAGGACTTACAGAAACTGAGATTGTAGACAGATTGAAGGAGCATTTTTCTGCAGAAGATATCAGTACTTCTGTCAGAGAATGTGAAAAACTCAGAAACGATGGTATGCTGTTTACCAGAGATGCTTACGAAAATGTTATAGAAGAATTTACAAAGAATCGACAGACCGTAGTCAAGGCATTATGTCTCCATATTGCACATGACTGTAATCTGGCATGTCGGTATTGTTTTGCCGAAGAAGGGGAATATCATGGAAGAAGAGCATTGATGTCTTATGAAGTAGGAAAGAAAGCTCTGGATTTCCTCATTGCCAATTCCGGTTCCAGAAAGAACCTGGAAGTAGACTTTTTTGGCGGAGAGCCTCTTATGAACTGGCAGATGGTAAAGGATTTGGTGGCATATGGACGTTCCCAGGAAGAAGCCCACAACAAGAAATTCCGTTTCACATTGACTACCAACGGTGTACTTCTCAATGATGAAGTAATGGAGTTCTGTAACAAAGAAATGGGCAACGTTGTACTGAGCGTTGACGGACGTAAAGAAGTACATGATTATATGAGACCATTCCGTAAGGGAGCCGGAAGCTATGATTTGATCATTCCGAAATTCCAGAAGTTTGCAGAATCTCGTAATCAGGATAAATATTATGTAAGAGGAACTTTTACACATCATAATCTTGATTTCTCAAAGGATGTTCTTCATCTGGCAGATCTGGGCTTCAAGCAGATTTCTGTAGAGCCTGTAGTTGCTGCTGACGAAGAAGAATATGCAATTCGCAGAGAAGATCTTCCACAGATTATGGAAGAGTATGATGCTCTTGCAAAAGAAATGATAAAAAGAGAAAAAGAGGGAAGAGGATTTAATTTCTTCCATTTTATGATCGACCTTACAGGTGGTCCCTGCGTTTACAAGCGTCTGTCAGGATGCGGTTCAGGAACAGAATACCTTGCAGTTACACCATGGGGTGATTTTTACCCATGTCATCAGTTTGTAGGGGAAGAACAGTTCCTTATGGGAAATGTAGATGAAGGAATTACCAAACCTTCCGTGAGAAATGATTTCAGCAGATGTAATGTTTATACAAAGCCGGCCTGCAAAGACTGCTTTGCCAGATTTTACTGCAGTGGAGGATGTGCAGCCAATGCATATCATTTCCAGAAAGACATCAATGGTAATTATGATATCGGATGTGAACTTCAGCGGAAACGAGTGGAGTGCGCAATCATGATAAAGGCCGCCTTAGCGGACTAAGAAGGAAAGAAGGGAAAGAACAATGAAGAAAAACAAAGGGATCGTTGTGCTGCTTCTGACCGCCATTATCACAGTCTTTCTGTGCTATACGGCAGGTGTTGGTATTGGTCCTACAGGAACCGGTTCAGCCAAAAACATCAAGACCGGTCTTGACCTGTCCGGTGGTGTAAGCATCACTTACCAGACCAAAGAAAGTAATCCAAGCAGCGAAGACATGGCAGATACTGTTTACAAGATGCAGAAGCGTGTGGAACAGTACAGCACAGAAGCACAGGCATACAAAGAAGGGGATAACCGTATTACAGTAGAGATCCCTGGTGCAACAGATGCAGATGCGATTCTGAACGATCTTGGAAAACCTGGTTCTCTCTGCTTTATTGAGCAGACAGACGCTGACGGAAATCAGAACTTCACAAGTGGCGGCAACGGTTATGTACTCTCCAGAAGTCTGGATGAGATTCGTGAGGCCGGTTCAGTAGTTCTTGAAGGAACTGATGTTGCAGATGCACAAGGTGGTGCATATCAGTCCAGTCAGAACAGTTCCAGAGAGTATGCAGTCAGTTTGACACTTACAGACGATGGCAAAAAGAAGTTTGCAGATGCTACAGAAGCTAATGTGGGCAAACAGATCGCTATCGTATATGATGACCAGATTTTAAGTGCACCGAAGGTAAACGAAGCAATCACAGGTGGACAGGCACAGATCACAGGTATGTCCGGTGTGGAAGAAGCTCAGAACCTTGCTTCCTATATCCGTATCGGTTCTCTGAGTCTTGAACTGGAAGAACTCCGTTCCAGTGTAGTAGCAGCACAGCTGGGTGAAGAAGCAATCTCCACCAGCGTTATGGCAGGTGCTATTGGTCTTGTGATCGTAATTCTGTTTATGATCTTTGTGTATCGTGTACCGGGATTGGTTGCAGGTATTGCGCTGGTTCTGTATACAGCACTTGTGCTGATCACGTTGAATGCCTTTGATATTACCCTTACACTTCCTGGTATCGCAGGTATCATCCTGGGTATTGGTATGGCGGTAGATGCCAATGTTATTATTTATGCCCGAATAAGGGAAGAGATTACAGCAGGAAACTCCGTAAGAACATCAATTAAGTTAGGTTTCTCCAAAGCATTCAGTGCGATCTTCGACGGAAACATTACCACACTGATCGCCTCTCTGGTGTTGATGTGGCTTGGCTCAGGTACTGTAAAAGGATTTGCTTACACATTGGCAATCGGTATCATTATTTCCATGTTTACAGCACTGGTAGTTTCCAGATTTATTGTAAACGCCCTTTATGCGGTAGGTATTCGTGATCCGAAGTTCTACGGTAAAGAAAAAGAGCGTAAAGCTTTTGATTTTGTAGGCAAACGTAAAATCTTCTTTATTCTGTCTATTGTGCTGATTCTCTGCGGTCCGCTGGCTATGGTAATTCACCATCAGACAAATGGAACCAGTCTGAATTATGCACTTGACTTCTCCGGAGGTACTGCAACAACAGTTACCTTTAACGAAGACATGGATATCAAAAAGATTGACTCTGACGTGACCCCTGTTGTAGAGAAAGTAACAGGTGACAAGAATGTACAGCCTACAAAGGTAGTAGGAACCAATCAGGTTGTGATCAAGACGCGTACACTTTCTCAGAAAGAACGTGAGAAACTGAGTGAAGCTCTGGTTGAAAAGTTTGACATTGATGACAGTCTTACGACTACAGAAAGTATTTCCGCAACCGTAAGCTCCGAGATGAGAAGAGATGCAATTGTGGCTGTTATTGTGGCAACGATCTGTATGCTGCTTTACATCTGGTTCCGTTTCAAGGATGTTCGTTTTGCAAGCAGTGCTGTTCTGGCACTTCTTCATGACGTACTGATCGTCCTGACATTCTATGCAGTTTCCAGAACTTCTGTAGGTAATACGTTTATTGCTTGTATGCTGACTATTGTTGGTTATTCCATCAATGCTACTATCGTAATCTTTGACCGTATCCGCGAGAACATGCATGGAAGCAAGAATCCATCCAATCTTCCGGAGATTGTTAATGAAAGTATTATGCAGACTCTTACCAGAAGTATTTACACTTCCTTTACAACATTTGTAATGGTAGCTGTTCTTTATGTCATGGGTGTATCTTCTATTCGTGAGTTTGCAGCACCTCTGATGGTAGGTGTTATCTGCGGTGCATATTCTTCTGTATGCATTACAGGTGCTCTGTGGCTGGTAATGAGACAGCATATTAAGAAAGCTACTCAGCCAGCAGCTGTAGGAACCAAGGCTGCTCCAGTCCAGAAAAAACAGAATACACAGAAACAGGCTTCACAGACTTCTGGAAAGAAGAATCCTGATCAGCCAAAGAAGAAAAACCGCAAGAGAGTAGCGGAACGTCTGGCAGCACAGGAGGCAGCGGCAAAAGAAGCAGCTGTAAAAGATGAAGACCAGGACAAATAAATAACAGAATCTGAAGTAACAGATACAAGGATCCCGGGGTGGCTTAGCTGCTCCGGGACCTGTTTTTAGGAAGAAAAGGATTATAAGGAAAATGGAAAAATGGGTAGTATGTACCAAAAAGGCTGATTTTTATGGCATAGCAGAGAAGTTTAGGATCAATCCAGTGATTGCCAGACTGATCCGGAACAGAGATGTGATCGGTGATGAAAAGATCCAGGAGTATCTTCATGGTACTCTTGCAGATCTGCCTTCTGGAAGGAAAATGAAAGATCTGGAAAAGGCAGCAGAAATCCTGGAAAAGAAGATACAGGAAGGATGCAGAATAAGAATCATTGGTGATTATGATATAGATGGTGTTACATCTACAACAATTCTTCTGAAAGGTCTTAAAAGACTGGGGGCAAAAGTGGATACCTGTATCCCGGACAGAATTAAAGATGGTTACGGAATCAATGAGCATCTGATCAGTAAGGCGCTGGAAGATGGAATTGATACGATTGTTACCTGTGATAATGGGATCGCTGCTTATAATGAAATTACGGAAGCTAAAGAATCAGGGATGACAGTGGTGATTACCGATCATCATGATGTTCCGTTTCGGGATACAAAAAATGGAAGAAAATGGATCATTCCACCGGCAGATGCAGTAGTTAATCCCAAACAGCAGAACTGCCCATATCCAAACAAAAATCTCTGCGGAGCTGTAGTTGCATGGAAACTGATCTGGATTATGTATGAAAATGCAGGAATTCCAACAGAAGAAATTCTCACATTTACAGAGCTGGCAGCAGTGGCTACAGTAGGCGATGTTATGGATCTCCAGGGAGAAAACCGGATTATTGTAAAAGAAGGACTGCGTCAGCTGTCCCATACAGAAACACCGGGGCTGAAAGCACTGATCCAGGTAAATAATCTGGAACACGCAGAGATCAGTTCCTATCATGTGGGATTTGTGCTGGGACCATGCATTAATGCAAGCGGCAGACTGGACACTGCCTCCAGAGCACTGAAGCTTCTCTGTGAACAGGATCCTGTGGAGGCAGCCAGACTGGCAGGGGATCTCATTGCTCTGAACGAAAGCCGTAAGGCAATGACAGAACAGGGGAAAGAAGAAGCCGTTGAAAAAGTGGAAAATTCAGATTTAAAAAACGACAGGGTTCTGGTGATCTATCTTCCGGATTGCCATGAAAGTCTGGCAGGGATCATTGCAGGACGAATCAGAGAACTATACAATAAACCAGTCTTTGTTCTTACGAAAGGTGAAAAATCGGCCAAAGGAAGCGGACGCTCCATTGAAGCCTATTCTATGTATGAAGAACTTGTAAAGTGCAGAGATTTTCTGGAACAGTTTGGCGGACATCCAATGGCTGCAGGGCTTTCTATCAAAGAAGAAAATATTGAGAGATTCAGAAAAAGACTTAACGAAAACTGCACACTTACAGAGGAAGATCTGAGACCGAAGATTGTCATAGATGTACCTATGCCGGTGTCCTATATTTCTAGAGAGCTTGTGGAGCAGCTGAGTCTTCTGGAACCTTTTGGAAAAGGGAATGTAAAACCTCTCTTTGCACAGAAAAATCTTTCTGTTTTAAATCTGAGGATTTTTGGAAAAAATCATAATGTAGCCAAGATGAAACTTACAGACGGATCAGGAACATCTGTTGATGCAGTTTATTTTGGGGAAGCAGAGAAATTTGCAGAGTTTGTGAAAAACCATGAACGGATTTCCGTTACGTATTATCCGGAGATCAATTCCTATCAGGGAAGAGAGACATTGCAGGCAGTCATAAGGAATTATTGTTGAAAAACTGCTATTTATGGTGAATTATGGGAGAATCCCACAGCGGGAAAGCAGGTATTCTGCTGAGTCTTGTCGGCTTTGGTGATTGATTCCCTAAAAAAAAAGTGATATACTGAAATTCTAAGATTTAAGAAAATGGCGGAGGTACCGTATAATGAAAAAAATAGAAGAATATGTAAGAAGTATTCCGGATTTTCCGGAACCAGGGATTATCTTTCGAGATGTAACCAGTATCCTGCAGGATGCAGACGGACTGAAACTTGCCATTGATTCCATGCAGGAATGTCTGAAAGATACAGATGTGGATGTGATCGTAGGAACAGAGTCCAGAGGTTTTATCTTTGGTGTGCCTATTGCTTATAATCTTCACAAACCATTTGTACCTGTAAGAAAGAAAGGTAAACTTCCATGTGAGACAGTTTCCAGAAGTTATGATCTGGAGTATGGCAGTGCTACCATTGAAATGCATAAAGATTCTATCAAACCAGGTCAGAAAGTTGCTATCATTGATGATCTGATTGCTACAGGCGGTACCGTAGAAGCTGCTATCAAACTGGTGGAAGAGCTTGGCGGCGAAGTTGTTAAGGTTGTATTCCTTATGGAGCTGGCTGGTCTTAAGGGAAGAGAAAAACTTGCAGGCTATGATGTGGCATCTGTAATTTGCTACGACGGCAAATAATCTTTATGATTGGTCCAGGAGGGGACAGACAGTTACCGGAAGATAAAATATTCACAGGCAGGCAGGTGGGAGAGAATGGCAGAGAAAACAAAAAACACACAGACTGACAGATCAGCCGGACAGGTAGAAAAAGAAAAACTGGAATCCGTAAAAAAAGCAGATGCAGCAGTAAAATCCATGAGTGATTTTACCAGCCCGGAAGTACTTTATAATGAACTGATCGCCAGCGTCAAAAAATATCATCCTTCAACAGATATTTCCATGATCGAGAAGGCTTATGAAGTTGCGAGAGAGGCTCATAAGGATCAGAAACGAAAATCAGGAGAACCATATATCATTCATCCTCTATGTGTTGCGATCATACTTGCTGACCTGGAACTTGACAAAGAAACCATCGTGGCAGGACTTCTTCATGATTCTGTAGAGGATACATGGATGACCTGTGAGGAGCTGGAAAGAGAGTTCGGTGCAGAAGTTGCTCTTCTTGTGGACGGAGTTACCAAGCTGGGTCAGCTGAATTATTCTGCGGACAAAGTAGAACAGCAGGCAGAAAATCTCCGTAAGATGTTTCTTGCCATGGCAAAGGATATCAGGGTTATTCTGATCAAACTTGCTGACCGGCTTCACAACATGCGTACGCTGCAGTATATGCGTCCGGAGAAGCAGCAGGAAAAAGCAAGAGAGACCATGGATATCTATGCACCGATTGCGATGCGTCTTGGTATCTCCAAGATCAAGGTGGAACTGGACGACCTGTCACTGAAGTATCTTAAACCGGATGTATACTATGATCTGGTCAAGAAGGTTGCACTTCGTAAGAGCGAGCGTCAGGAATTTGTCAGCAATATTGTAAAACAGGTCAAGCAGCATATGGATGATGCCGGAATCAAGGCACAGGTGGATGGAAGAATCAAGCATTTCTTCAGTATCTACAAGAAGATGGTCAACCAGGATAAGACCATCGATCAGATTTATGACCTGTTTGCTGTCCGTATTCTGGTGGATACAGTCAAGGACTGTTATGCGGCACTTGGTGTGATTCATGAGATGTATAAAC
>OLRT01002618.1_pt1 | contig 11147 bp, 11 predicted proteins | sample 1672021 | NCBI WGS metagenome assembly OLRT01 (sample SAMEA3136637, study PRJEB25190) | human gut metagenome | reverse complement strand
TGGGCCTTATCAAGGCTGTTGAAAAATTTGATTACCGAAAGGGTTACAAGTTCAGTACCTATGCTACCTGGTGGATCCGTCAGGCTATCACAAGAGCCATTGCAGACCAGGCGCGTACCATTCGTATTCCGGTTCATATGGTTGAGACGATCAACAAGCTGATCCGCGTTTCCAGACAGTTACTCCAGGAGCTTGGACGTGAACCTACTCCGGAGGAAATCGCGGAAGAGATGGACATGCCGGTTGACCGCGTGCGTGAGATCCTGAAGATTTCCCAGGAGCCGGTTTCTCTGGAGACCCCTATTGGTGAAGAGGAGGACAGCCATCTTGGAGATTTCATCCAGGATGACAATGTTCCGGTTCCGGCTGATGCTGCAGCATTTACTCTTTTGAAGGAACAGCTGGTAGAAGTTCTTGGCACTCTTACTGAGAGAGAACAGAAGGTTCTTCGCCTTCGTTTCGGGCTTGATGATGGACGTGCAAGAACACTTGAGGAAGTTGGCAAGGAGTTTAATGTTACCAGAGAGCGTATCCGTCAGATTGAGGCAAAGGCTCTTCGTAAGCTCCGTCACCCAAGCCGCAGCCGCAAGCTGAAGGATTATCTGGATTAAGGAGAGGACTATGCAGTTATCCTTACGACTGTCTGCAATCGCAGACCTGGTGACAGAAGGAAACCGGCTGGTAGATGTGGGATGCGATCATGGATATCTGCCGGTATACCTGATACAGCAGAAAAAAATTCCATCCGCCATTGCAATGGATGTGCGAAAAGGGCCACTTTCCAGGGCACAGGAACATATCCGGCAGTATGGACTGGAGGAATACATACAGACCCGGCTCTCAGACGGACTTGAAGGCTTGAAAGCCGGAGAGGGTGACACCCTTGTGATCGCAGGTATGGGCGGTCCCCTTATGGAAAGGATTCTCACAGATGGCAGGTCTGTGAGAAATTCTTTCTCTGAGCTGATTTTACAGCCACAGTCCGACATTCCCCATTTTCGCAGATTTATCCAGTCTGAAGGCTGGGAGATCACAGAAGAGAAAATGGTGGAAGAGGATGGGAAATTTTATCCCATGATGCGGGTGGTGCCTGGGGAAAATGTTCACAGCAGTTTGAAACTTAACGTGGATTCTTTCCCAAAAAATACGTCTGTGAAAGCTGCTTCTTCTGAGAACCTACATGCTGATGAATGGGCAGAAATGCCGGAAAATCCAGCTGCTTACACCTTGGAGGAAGCCTTTGGCAAATATCTTCTTCAGGAAAAGAACCAGGTGCTTTACCGTTATCTTCAGCGGGAATCCCGGATCCGCTCCCAGATTCTGGAACAATTGGAAACGGCACCGAAGGCAGAGGCAGTTACTGCCCGCATTTTGGAAGTAAAGGAGGAGGCGCAGCTGATCGCTGCTGCGTTGGCAGAATATGAAGGTTAAAGAACTGACAGACTGGCTGGGAGGAAATTTTCCTGCAGCAGTTGCAGAAGACTGGGATAATGTGGGACTTCTTACAGGAGATGACGAGAGTGAGGTAAAACATGTCTTTCTTGCCCTTGATCTTACCGAAGCGGTGTTAGACGAGGCTATCCAGGCTGGCGCTGACATGATCGTTACCCATCATCCTATGATCTTTTCCGGTATTAAGAAGATCAATAATTACAGCTTTACAGGACGGAAGATTATCAGTCTGGTGCGCCATGGAATATCTTATTATGCGATGCACACCAACTATGATATTCTGGGAATGGCAGATTTAAGTGCCGGATATCTGGAACTGTCAGATACGAAGGTACTTTGTGCCACCGGGGAAAAAGACGGAGAGCCCATTGGCTTTGGGCGTGTGGGAAATCTGCCTTGTGAGATGACTTTAAAGGAGTACGCCCTTCTTGTAAAAAAGAACCTGAAGCTTTCAGATGTGAAAGTGTACGGAAATCTGGAACAGACTGTGAAAACGGCTGCCGTATGTACCGGCTCTGGTAAAAGCATGATCCAGGCTGTGCTTGCAGCCGGGGCTGATGTATATGTGACAGGTGATATTGACCACCATACCGGAATTGACACCGTAGCCCAGGGGCTTGCAATCATTGACGCAGGTCATTACGGTACGGAATATATTTTTATGGAAGATATGAAGGAAAGACTGGCAAAAGCGTTTCCGGAGCTTACAGTCAGCTGCGCAAAGGTGAGAAGCCCGTATACGATATTATAAGGGTGAGACTTGTTGTGGATGGGCGAGATGACGTCTGTCTGGAGATAAAATGAGTTGTCAGAATAATATTGTCTGGTTTTGGAAAATGTGATTTATGTTTAGCCTAATTGATCTTTCAGATCAGAAAAGGAGATTTTATGGATCATGCAGTGAAACTTACAATCAATGGGGAAACCAGAGAGTTTCCCATGGGAATTACCTATAAAGAAGTTGTAAAAGAGTACGAAAAGACCAGCCCGGCCCCTGTTATTCTTGTAATTGCAGGAGGCAAGATCTGTGAGCTTCATAAAAAAGCGGAACGGGACGGCGAAGTCCGGCTGGTCACCACAAAAGACAGCATTGGAAATAAAACCTATAAGCGAACTGCATGTCTGGTGCTTTTAAAGGCAATTTACGATCTTGCAGGCAAAGAAAAAGTAGATAAAGTGGTGCTTCATTATTCTGTAGGAAGCGGTTTTTACTTTACCATGGAAGGAGAACAGAAGCTGGATCAGGCATTTCTTGACCAGGTAAAGAAGCGGATGACAGAGCTGGTGGAGCAGAAAATCCCGGTGAAGAAACGAAGTGTAGGAACGGATGAAGCAATTGCACTTTTTCATCATCACAGAATGTATGATAAAGAGAAGCTGTTCCGCTATCGCAGGGTTTCCAGGGTGAATATTTACAGCATAGAGAATTTCGAGGACTATTTTTACGGGGCAATGGCTTACGATACCGGCTATGTGCCATATTTTGACCTGAAGCTGTATGATGAAGGCTTTGTGCTGATTCTGCCGGATGCTAAGGCTCCGGATGTGCTTCCGGAATTCCAGCCCCAGGAGAAAATCTTCCAGGTGCAGAAGGATTCTGAAGAGTGGGGCAGAAAGCTGGAAATCTCCACAGTAGGTGAGCTGAATGACCAGATCGTTTCCCAGGGGATACAGAAGATCCTTCTTATGCAGGAGGCCATCCAGGAGTCTGGAATTGCCAGAATTGCAGAGCAGATCGTGGAGGCTGGAAACAAGAAGTTCGTCATGATCGCTGGTCCGTCCTCCTCCGGCAAGACTACCTTTTCCCACAGGCTGTCTATTCAGCTGGCGGCACATGGAATGAAGCCACATCCCATTGCTGTTGACAATTATTTTGTAAACAGAGAGCATACCCCGCTGGATGAATTCGGGGAAAAGGATTACGAGTGTCTGGAAGCCATTGATGTGGAGCAGTTCAACAAAGATATGCTGGCACTTCTTAATGGAGAGAGAATAGAACTTCCGGTGTTCAACTTCAAGACCGGGCAGAGAGAATATAAAGGCGATTTTCTCCAGCTGGGGAAGGAAGACATCCTTGTTATTGAGGGAATCCACGGCCTGAACGACAAATTAAGCTATGCGCTTCCGAAGGAGAGCAAGTTCAAAATCTATATCAGTGCCCTCACCCAGCTGAACATTGATGAACACAACCGGATTCCTACCACAGACGGCAGGCTGATCCGCAGAATTGTCCGGGATGCAAGAACCAGAGGAACCTCAGCCAGCGAGACCATTGCAAGATGGCCCTCTGTAAGACGCGGCGAGGAGAAAAATATTTTTCCATACCAGGAAGAAGCGGATGTTATGTTTAACTCGGCACTGATTTATGAACTGGCATGTCTGAAGGTATACGCAGAGCCTCTTCTCTTCGGAATTTCCAAAGAGGAGCCGGAATATCTGGAGGCAAACAGGCTGCTGAAATTTTTTGATTATTTTGTAGCTGTGCCAAGCGAGGAAGTGCCTAATAATTCCCTGTTAAGAGAATTTATAGGGGGAAGCTGTTTTAACACCTGATGATGCAGATGTGCTTGTAAGAAGTTGAGGAGTATTTTATGAAAATAAGTCGCAAAGGCTTTACATTGGCTGAGCTTTTGAGCGTGATTGCAATTATTGCGGTACTGGTGGCTGTTGCAATACCTGTTTTCGGAAGTCAGTTGGAAAAAAGCAGGGAAGCAGCAGACCTTGCAAATGTACGCGCTGCTTATGCAGAAGTGCTGACTGAGGCAAACATGGGAATCTATAATAAAGAGGTTATTGTCAATCTGAAACAGAAACAGTATGACTGGCAGTCAGCGGATGTAATTACAATTGGGGGAATCAGCCATTCAGTAAAGGACGGCGATACGGAGAACTGGATTGGAATACCAGGAGCAAATGGAGAATGTCAGATTTCGTTTGATCAGAAAAAGGGAACCAAATTTGTGTGGAGCGGGGATGGGACTTCTGCGTCAAATAGCTATGACATGAGTGAGGATTTCTTTGATGTATTAGAGAAGAGTGGCTGTCTGAAGGATGAGAAAATAAGCTCAAACAATGATTTTGAAATTGATTCGAAAGCAGCGGAGTTTTCAACTTTTGTCCCGAAAATTGAAAAAGTATTGGGCGAACAAAGCCTATTGAAGAATGGTACATGGGCGTTTCTGGGAAATGGAAATTCAGACAAAGCATCTGAAAGATATTTGTTCTGGACTTCATTTGATACCAATAAGGTGGGAGTTGGTAAGAAAATACCAATATTGATTCAAAGAGGAGATGGAAAATATTACGTCTCGAAATCTCTAACGGCAGAGAGAAAAAAAGGAAATGTAACATATGTGGCAATCTCCGATCACCTTTTTAATAAATGGGGGTATGAACGCGTTATTAAAGCAGGGGATGGTAAAGTGTATAACTCTCTGTCAGAAGCCTATGCTGCATATGAGAAGGTACTTGAAGGGTATAAAGACTTACCCCAGTAATTATTTACCGGGTTACTGCTTACTCCGTTTACCGTAATCTTAACAGGTTATACGACAGGGAGAAATGAGAAATAGTGCTTTACATCTTACCACAATAATGTTAAAATAGCACTTGCGCAAGCAGGCCAGGTGATCGCGGCTGGACAGACGAAAGGGTTCAGACGAGGAAAGTCCGGGCTTCACAGGGCAGGATGCCGGATAACGTCCGGTGGAGGTGACTCCCAGACCAGTGCAACAGAAATAAACCGCCTCACTTGCTGAGGTAAGGGTGGAAAGGCAGTGTAAGAGACTACCGCCGTCCTGGTAACAGGCCGGGCACATGTAAACTCCATTCGAAGCAAGACCGAGCAGAAAGCGATACGGCGGCCCGTCGTGCTTTCAGGTAGGTCGCTTGAGCCTTTCGGCAACGGAAGGCCTAGACAGATGATCACTCAACGACATAACCCGGCTTATCGGTCTGCTTGCGTATTTAAGAATCGAATTGTATCATACAATGTGATATTTAACCTGAGAAGGTTCAGTTATGCTGGATTTTCTTAGGTTTTTTTATGTGACAGGAAATTTCGCCGGAATTTCTGTTATAAAAAAAGTGGAAGCTGTATTCAGCTTCCACAATAAAATATCAATATTGTTATAAAAAACAATGATTTACAGAGATGAATTATTTATTTCTGTGACCGGAGTATTTCTCCTCACAATATTTACATCTGTAAACCTCATTCTCCTCATCTGCCAGAACAAACACCTGATCCAGTCCCTGCTCGATGGAAGTGATGCAGCGGGGATTCTTACATCTGATTACGTTTACAACCTGCTTCGGAAGACGAAGGTCTTTTTTCTCAACGATCTTCTCATCCTTAATAATATTTACGGTGATATTGTGATCAATGAAACCAAGGATATCCAGATCCAGATCCTCAATCGGGCACTCAACCTTGATGATGTCCTTTTTGCCCATCTTATTACTCTTTGCGTTCTTGATGATCGCAACAGTACAATCAAGCTTGTCAAGCTTCAGGTCATGATAAATAGTCATAGCCTTGCCGGCTTTGATATGGTCTAATACGAAACCTTCACGAAGTGCTCCAACATTTAACATGGCAGTTCCACCTCCAATAATGTAAGAATCAGGGCCATACGAACATATACACCGTACTGGGCCTGTTTAAAGTATGCAGCTCTCGGATCGCTGTCCACTTCAACAGAAATTTCGTTAACACGAGGAAGCGGATGAAGAATGTACATGTCATCCTTTGCAAGGGAAAGCTTCTGCTTGTCCAGTATGTAGAAATCCTTCATACGAACATAGTCTTCCTCATTGAAGAAACGCTCTTTCTGAACACGTGTCATGTAAAGAATGTCAAGCTCCGGAATTGCATCCTCCAGACGTTCTACTTCTATGAACTCGATGTTGTTCTTCTTCAGTACGTCTTCACGGATATAGCTGGGAATACGAAGCTCTTCCGGAGAAATCAGTACGAATTTAACATTGTTGTAGCGAACCAGCGCCTCGATCAGAGAGTGAACGGTACGTCCGAATTTCAGATCTCCGCACAGACCGATGGTAATGTTGTCAAGACGTCCCTTTAAGGAACGGATGGTAAGTAAGTCTGTAAGAGTCTGGGTTGGATGCTGATGACCACCGTCACCGGCATTGATAACAGGAATATTAGAAACCATAGAAGCTACCAGCGGAGCACCTTCTTTGGGATGACGCATAGCACAGATATCTGCATAGCAGGAAACAACACGAATGGTATCGGCAACAGTTTCCCCTTTCGCTGCGGAACTGGAATCTGCAGATGAGAAACCAAGAACCTTACCGCCAAGGTTCATCATAGCAGCTTCAAAACTGAGACGGGTACGGGTACTTGGCTCATAGAAAAGTGTGGCAAGTCGTTTGTCGTCACAGGTATGTGCGTATTTTTTGGGGTTTTTCTCAATATCGCTGGCAAGATCCAGAAGCTTCTCAAGCTCCGGAACACTAAGGTCCAGCGGACTCATTAAGTGTCTCATGATATACCTCCGTTATGAGTGTGTGGTTTTGGGGTAGAGTGTTACGGTTCACGAAAACTCTTTCAAAAAGGTTCTTCTGTGAGTGGTAACGCAAAATCTCTTCGACCTATCATATACTACTTGGAATGATTTTTCAAGAAGATTTTGTAAGTATTTTTTCGAAAAACAATCCTGTGAGAAACCAGACCGGGAGATAGTCCAGACGGATGATTCCTTTGTACTGATGGGGCACTCCAGAATAGTCCCAGGGGCACATGTGAAAAGCCTGCAGGATAGAACCGCTGGCAAATTCTGCCAGGTAAAATCCGGCAGTATAAAGGGAGCCTCGCAGAAGTGCCGGAAGGCTTTTCAGCTTTTTGTATACAGGCAGAATCAGGGATGCACAGCCATAAATGGGAAACATAAGAAGAGAGGTAGTCCCTTTCATGGACGCATCTCCCCGGAGCAGGGAATGGAGCCCGGTCCAGAGAATCTCCAGACACAAGCCGGTAAAACCACAGAAGAGAAAAGGGTATTTTTTCATATGCTTGGTCTCCTTGGGTAAAATGATAAAAATAACATTCCCATTCTTGCTAAATTTATGCTGCAAGGTTATAATGGAGAGAAAAAGATATTTGATAAACGAGGAGCTTTTATTATGAACTATCAGGAATGCCGTGCATATATCGATGATTCGGCGAAATACGGTTCCGTGCTGGGACTTGATAATATGCGTGAAATGCTGGACAGGCTTGGAAATCCTCAGGATGCAGTTCCTTATGTCCACGTAGCCGGAACCAATGGAAAGGGTTCCGTGATTGCTTATTTATACACCACCCTTACCCGGGCAGGCTATAAAGTGGGCAGATACATATCCCCAACTCTTTATTCTTACAGAGAACGTCTTGAGATTGCCGGCGAGAAGATCTCACAGGAAGATTTTGCAAAGTATGTGACAGAAATTTCCAGGTCAATTGACCAGATGACAGCGGTTGGCATGAATCATCCTACCCCTTTTGAGATTGAGACTGCAGCAGCGTTTTTGTATTTTAAGGAAGAAAATTGTGATCTGGTCCTTCTGGAGACCGGAATGGGCGGTAATCTGGATGCCACCAATATTGTGAAGAATACCAAACTGGCTGTGCTGGTTTCTATCAGCATGGATCATATGTCATTTCTTGGAAATACCCTTGGAGAAATCGCAGAGAAGAAGGCGGGAATTATCAAACCTGGCTGCCGGGTTGTGACCACAAAGCAGAAGCCGGAAGCGGCACAGGTGATTGCAGATACCTGCAACAAGCTTCATGTACCCTGTGTGGTATCTGACCCTGATGAGGCTGTTTTGGAAAAAGAGAGCGTATTCGGTCAGACCTTTTCTTATAAAGGAGAGGAATTTGCAATTTCCCTTGCCGGTGTTTACCAGAAAGAAAATGCAGTGCTGGCATTAAACGCCCTTGAAGAACTGGACAGACTTGGCTGGCCTACTACCATGGAACAGCGGAAGGACGGTCTTCTCCACACAAGCTGGAAGGGAAGATTTACGGTTATCAATAAAAAGCCTCTTTTTATTGTAGACGGCGCTCACAATGCCGGAGCAGCCGACAAGATGGCAGAATCTGTCCGGCACTATTTTAATGGGAAAAAACTGATCTACATTATGGGTGTTTTTGCAGACAAGGAATATAAGATTGTCCTTGAAAAAACAGCCCATTTTGCAGAAAAAATCTATACCATAGAGACACCGGATAATCCCCGTGCACTGCCGGCAGAGGAACTGGCGAAGGCGGCAAGGGTATATAATTCCAGTGCCGAGAGTACAAAAAGTATAAAAGATGCTGTAGAAAAGGCATTTTCCTGTGCAGGAGATGACGAGAACAGTGTGATTCTGGCATTTGGTTCACTTTCCTTTATTGGAGCGCTTACAAATGCGGTGGAAGAATATGTCGGATAAGTGTCAGGTACTGAAATGGCAGCGTGTTACTGGTCACGGAGTGAACAGTAATGGCAGTACATTGTGGAAATTGAAGTGTGCAGCAGCTGAATTTGCATGATTAAATACAAAAACTGGAGAGAAAACAATATGACAGATTTGCAGGAATGCAGACGAAAAATAGATGAAATTGACAATCAGATGGTGGAACTTTTTGAGAAGCGGATGAAGGTCTGCGAAGAGGTTGCAGAGTATAAGATCCATACCGGAAAGAAAGTGCTGGATCCGGAGAGAGAGCATGCCAAACTGGAAGAGATTAGGAAAAAAGCGCACGGTGAGTTCAACGAACTTGGAGCCCAGGAGCTTTTTCAGCAGATCATGGCCATCAGCAGAAAGCGTCAGTATCAGCTTCTCACCGAATATGGTCCGAAAGAAAAGGAAGACTTCCAAATGGTGGAGCAGCTTCCCAGAAATAATGTGACTGTTGTTTTCCAGGGGGTAGAGGGCGCCTACAGCTATGGAGCCATGCGCGCCTACTTTCAGGAAGACATTAAGAGCTATCATGTGAAGCTGTTCCGGGATGCCATGGAAGAAGTTGCAGCAGGAAGAGCAGATTACGCAGTCCTTCCTATTGAAAATTCCACAGCTGGGATTGTGGCAGATATTTATGACCTTTTGACAGAATATAATCTGTTTATCGTGGGAGAGCAGATCCTGAAGGTTGAGCATGTGCTGCTTGGCCTGCAGGAGGCTGAGCTTTCCGATATTGCCGGGGTATATTCCCATCCTCAGGGGCTCGCCCAGTGTAAGGAATATCTGGAAGAGCATAGAGATTGGAAAACCACAGCAGTAACCAACACCGCCGCAGCGGCCAAAAAGGTCAGCGCAGATCAGGATAAGACTCACGCAGCGATTGCCAGCAGGGCTGCCGGAGAGATTTACAATCTGAAGGTTCTGGCAGAGAATATCTGCAAAAATGACAGCAATGTGACCAGATTTATTATTCTGGCAAAGAAACCGGTTTATGAGAATAACAGCTCCAGGATCAGTGTATGCTTCGAGGCACGTCATGCAAGCGGAACTCTTTACAATGTACTTTCCCATATGATCTATAATGGTCTGAATATGACCAAGATCGAGTCCCGGCCTATTCTGGGAAAAACATGGGAATACCGTTTCTTCGTGGACTTCGAGGGAAATCTGCGGGACAGCGCGGTAAAGAATGCACTGCGGGGCATGGAAGCAGAGACCAGCTATTTGAAAATTCTGGGCAATTATTAAGATTATAGCTGCGAAGGCAGAGAGTGGCAGCAATTTCATTTATTGTTAAAATTAACCAAAGAATTTAAGAAGATTTTATCTGTTTTTAATATAAGAAAAGTAGAATGAAAAACGGTGCGAGTGCGTGAGCTTGTATATCCGAAAGTGTGCTGTTATGAATTGTGCGGACGGCAAAAAGGAGAAGAGACACGTAAATGCGTCATGGAATTGAGAGGAAACAAAAATGGCAAGAACAGAAGAATGTATCCTTTACCGCAATTTCGACAACGGTGAGGTACTGGACATAATGACATCACTGATGAACAGCTATGAGGCTGGTGAAGAAGGCTTTGAGAATCGTAAAGAGGAATTTTTCCATATGGCAGGAAGCCTGGTGGAAATGGCAGGAATGTATGGGTTTTCCGGGAATCTGTGGCACACTTATCTGACACAGCTTCTTGTCAATCACGAGAATGCATTCAGTACCGCTTCCGAGATCAGAGGGGCAGTGGAGGGAAGCATTAACCATCTGGCTCTTCATGATTTTGGAATTTTCAAAGAACTTTATGACTTTGATCTTGCTGTTTTTGACAGTGCGTTTGGAACAGACTGTGCTGATTTTCTCTGTAATTATGTGAATACAGGATGCAACAGCAAGGTATACAACCAGCGTATCTGCGACAGAATCTGTGATATGAGCAAAACACTGGCAGAGGCTTCTACAGTGGAAGAGTTTATGGCAGATATGGTGCAGTTCTACAAAGATTTCGGCGTAGGTAAGCTGGGATTGAACAAGGCATTTCGTATTGAGCATGGCAAGGATGGCAAGCCGGTGATCACACCGATTACCAGAATCGCCCATGTGAATCTGGATGATCTGGTTGGATATGAAATCCCCAAGCAGAAACTGATCGAGAACACGGAGGCTTTTGTAAGAGGAAGAAAGGCCAATAACTGCCTGCTTTTTGGTGATGCAGGAACTGGCAAATCTTCCAGCATCAAAGGTATCCTGA
>OLRT01002609.1_pt1 | contig 11166 bp, 8 predicted proteins | sample 1672021 | NCBI WGS metagenome assembly OLRT01 (sample SAMEA3136637, study PRJEB25190) | human gut metagenome | reverse complement strand
TTGTATTCTTTTGTGAATTTTGGTGCATATTCAATCGGCATTTTGGAGATATCTTTACCATCCTGAAGGATGCTGACTGCCATTTCGCCGGTTTTGTATCCAAGATCATAGTAGCTGATGGAAAGTGTTGCAACACCACATGCCTGGCAGATACCTTCTTCACCAGCGATTACCGGAACCTTTGCCGGAAGACAGATGTTGTTGATGATCTCAGTATTGGATGCTACAGTATTATCTGTAGGTGCATAGATCACATCACTGTCATTGGCAGCTGTGGTAACAACGGATGAAAGATCGTTGGAATCAGAGAATGCATAATCTTCACAGGTATAACCAAGCTTCTCAAGAGCATCTTTTACTGTATCTACCTGATACTGGGAGTTTGGCTCTGCTGAGCAGTAGAGAAGTCCGACATTTTTTGCATCCGGGAAAAGCTCATGGAGCATATCGGCCTGCTCATCAAGAGGAGCAAGATCAGAAGTACCGGAAATGTTCCCGCCTACTGTTCCGTCAAAGTCATCGATTCCAAGAGCGACACCATATTCGGTAACGGCTGTTCCAAGGATTGGGATATCGGAAGTTCCGGCAGCTGCAGCCTGAAGAGATGCGGTTGCGTTTGCAAGGATCAGGTCTGCCCCTTCTGAAACAAAGCTGTTGATAATGGTAGAACAGGTATTAGAATCACCCTGTGCATTTTGCTCGTCAAATTTTACGGAATCACCCATCTTTTCAGTGATGGCATCCTCAAAACCCTTGGTTGCGGCATCCAGTGCGTCATGCTGGACCAGCTGGCAGATACCTATTGTGTAAGTCTTTTCTTCTTTGGCGCTTACTGTGGCAGCACAGGTTCCTGTTACAAGAGCTGCTGCGAGTACAGCTGTTAAAATACGCTTTTTCATATTGTTTTCCTCCTCACGATGTTGCTATATTTTTGGATTATTTAAAAATACAACACTGATTGTGTTAATATAACACTTTAACGCTTAAAAGTCAAGAAGAATTAACGTGAAAATATGTTGAGTAAACAGATCCGGAAAACAAAATAAAGCATGAAATGAAATGCAGGCACAGGAAAAAACATACAGTCATATCATATTGTGAATGAAATTCTTAAGGAGAAAGAACATGGCATATAAAATCGTTCTGGATGCCGGACATGGTGGAGAAGATCCGGGTGCTGTTTATAAAGATCGCAAGGAAAAGGATGACAATTTGAAACTGACCCTTGCAGTAGGAAAGATCCTGGAAGAGAATGGCGTAGATGTGGTTTATACCAGGACTACAGATGTTTATCAGACTCCTTTTGAAAAAGCGAAAGCTGCAAATGAAGCTGGAGCAGATTTTTTTATTTCTTTTCATCGCAACAGCAGTTCCAAGCCGGAACAATACAATGGAGTTGAAGTACTGGTCTATGATAAGAAAGGCATTAAATATCAGATGGCACAGAATATCCTGGGAGCATTGGGAGAACTGGGGTTTCGGGAACTGGGCGTAAAAGAACGTCCGGGGCTGGTAGTGCTCCGGCGCACAAAAATGCCGGCACTTTTGATCGAGACCGGATTTATAAACTCGGAAAAGGATAATCAGCTTTTTGAAAAAAAATTCGAAGAGATTGCCAGAAGCATCGCAGATGCCATTCTGGGAACATTGAATGAGGAAACGGTGGAAGAGCCATTGTATTATCGGGTACAGACAGGAGCATTTCGAAATCGGGAAAATGCAGACAGGATGTTGTATCAGCTGACAGATCAGGGATTTCCGGCGTTTATCCTGAGAGAGAATGATCTTTACAAAGTTCAGGTAGGAGCATATATGCAGCTAGGAAATGCGGTCAATATGGAACAAAGGCTGAGGGACAGTGGATATAGCACAGTGATCGTTACAAAATAGAAAACAGATGATCTGTTAGTGCATCTGCCACGAAAGAGTGATATGATTAGGCAATACAGAAAGCTGGATAAGGGATACCTGTCAGATAAATATCTTTTGATCCGGGATTTAGCTGCAGATGGTAAAGAAAGGACATAGAAAATAATGTACGAAGAGTTTCTGAAACAGATAGAAGATTTCATGTTTATAGAAGATAAGCCGGAAAAAGCGGATGTGATCTTTGTTCCGGGAAACGGATATCCTCAAATGGCGGAAAAAGCAGCGGAGCTTTACAGGAATGGGTTTGCACCAAAGATCCTGCCCAGTGGAAGATACAGTATCACAGCAGGGAGATTTACAGGAGTTCTTGACAAGAAAGAATGTTATTGTGGGACATACAAAACGGAATGGGATTTTTTGAAAGATGTTCTGATGCAGAATGGTGTACCGGAAGAAGCGATTCTGAAAGAAGATCAGGCAACCTACACTTATGAGAACGCAATTTATTCCCGGCAGGTAACAGACAGAGAATACCTGGATATCAAAAAGGCGATTCTCTGCTGTAAAACCTGTCATGCAAGACGTGCGTTGATGTATTACAAGTTGCTTTATCCGGATACGGAATTCTTTGTGAGTTCGTGTTGTGTGGATTCTATAGATAAAAATACGTGGATTATGACAAATGATGGAATTGATGAGGTAATGGGGGAAATAACTAGAATAATTAAACAATTTTCATTGATGCTCAAAAAAAATTAATTTAGGGGTGTCGTAAAAAAAAGAATTGTGTTATAATGCATTTGACGAAAAAAAGAAATATCTGTTACGAAAGATTAACAAGATATTAATTTTTGGAGAAATATTGGTTCGAGCGCATGTTACATGCGTTCGATATTTTATATAACTGAATTTTTTGACAAAAGGCAAATATGAATCTTAGATTTTGAATATAGAGGTGCAGATTATTATGAAAAAGAACACAAAGATTACATTTAGCAGAAGCTTTTCAATACTGGCAGCAGCGGCATTGTCCATGACACTGATCGGAGGACAGACCTTTCCGGCATATGCGGAGAACTCTTCAGGTATAGAATCCGGTGCTGTGATCCCGGATAATATAACTATTGACAGCCCTACAGCTCTTGCTAACATTGCGCTCCCATCTAATGCGTATGGAACTCTTTCCTGGGCAGATAGTTCTTATGTTCCGGACAAACGTGTGCAATCCTGTGGGGTAGTGTTCAAACCTGCTGCAGGTGCTGACCTTTCAGGCCTTCCGGGGTGGGACAGTAATTCAGGAACACTTACAGGTTCCGTGACAGTTGTGGTCAGCAGCATTGACAGTACAGAGGAAAATTCCGAAAGTGAGGAAAGTTCCGATTCTTCTGATTCAGATTCAGGAGAATCCTATGGAACCGATGATAAAGAGGAAAATGGAACCGACGCAGATACTTCTGTAAAAGAAACAGAGGACAGCACTGCAGAGAATGAGGAGAAGAACGAAGGTCTGCAGGATGACAGTGCCCAGGAAAATAAAGAAGATCCGGAGACAACAGGAAAAACGGAGCAGTCTTCTTCAGATTCTTCAGATACAACAGATGCAGCAGATGCCAGTGGAGAGGAAAAAAGGGATCCGGAGATAACAGCTGCACCATCTGAGGATAATAAAACTCAGGATGGGGAAGAAGCAGAAGCTGTGGAAACTCCTGCTGTAACGATAACTCCGGCGGCAGAAGATGGTATGGATCCCGATGCAGCATCTGAGAATAGAGACGATGAGAATCATGAAAAAAATAACGATGCTGAAATTACCGCGATCCCGGAAATTACGGAGACTCCTGATACTGAAGAAAACAAGGATAATATTTTTGACAGGAAAGATGATACAGAGGATAAACGCCCTCAGAATGCAGCTACCGATCTGACAGAAACAGAAAAAGAGAAAATTGCGTCTCAAAATCATACCTGTGATGGAATAACTGTATCAGGAATCGATCTTCCGTGGTATGTACAGTTTCGTGTTTCTGGTGGTGAGGACTATCAGTTTACCAATGAAGAAGATGCAACAATCTTTAAATCCTATGAGTTTGAACTCTGGGATACACAGAATAATACAGAGTATAAAATTCCGGATGGGGAGTATATCAGTGTGACTGTACCTGTAAAGGCAGGCTATACATATTCGATTGAACACCTTCTTGATAATGGCGCAATGGAGACCATCATTCCAAGCATGGATGGTGCCACAATGACTTTCAGTACACATTCATTCAGCCCATTTGGCATCGCTGGAAGTAAATCTCTGGTAGGGCCAGATGCTGAAAGCAATACCGGTGCAACGGTTACACCTGCAGCTGATGCTTCATCTTCGGATACTGCATCTTCAGGTACTGCAGATTCTGCAGAAACAGACAGTACAGACACCAATACGGCAGAGACATCTCAGAATCTGACTTCAGATAGCACAGATCAGGAACAGTCTTCTTCTCAGAACAGTGATACGGCGGAGAAGGAGGCTGAAGAACAGTCTTCTGCAACAACATCCAAGAAACAGGTAAATACCGGGGATAACACTCAGATCCTTCCGTTTGTGATCTTGTTTGTGGCAGCGGCAGTTGTAGCTGGTGTAGCAGTGTTTTTTAAGAAAAGAAAGAAGTAATGAATAAGAATAAGAGAAAAAGCTCTCCCATATAATGACTGTGGGAGGGCTTTTTTATGAAGGGAAAAGCAATATTACGATCATTGCTGCTAGCCTATGGAGTGACAGGACTTTTTCTTCTGATACTGGCGTTTCTGCTCTTTCAGTTTGAATTCGGAGGAGGGACGGCGGCGGTGGGGATCATTATTATTTATGTAGTATCCTGCCTGGTCGGAGGTTTTATGGCGGGAAAGATCATACGGAAAGACCGATATATATGGGGGATCGTTACCGGGCTTTCCTATTATGTTCTGCTGCTTCTGGTATCTTTTCTGGCACAGGGGAAATGGGATATGACCTTTGCCCATGCGTTGACTACTTTTTTCATGTGTCTTGGTGGCGGAGCCATTGGTGGGATGCTGTCGTAAAAGCTTACAAAAAAATGCTTTGAAAATCGATGATTTTATGCTATACTAGGCGAAGAATAGAATACATAAAGGAGGATATATCATGGAACATATCAAGACATTAAATACAAAGAACCTTCAGAACACGGTTAAGAAGGGTGGATGTGGCGAATGTCAGACATCCTGTCAGTCTGCTTGCAAGACTTCCTGTACAGTAGGAAACCAGAGCTGCGAGCATAAATAAGAAGCAGCCGTTGAATGAGTGGAAAGCAGCGGGAGACCCGCTGCTTCACTTGTTTTATCTGAAAGTAACAGGTATCCAGCAAAACGCGCCGGAGGGCGCGTTTTGTCGGGTTATAAAAGAATTTTAGAAAGGATTGCGGGAAGATGAGTCTGATTCACCGTTATCAGAGTAATGGATATAATATCGTGCTGGACATCAACAGCGGCTGTATCCACCTTGTAGATGAAGTAACCTACGAGGTACTGCCGTATCTGGAAGAAGGCATGGAAGCGGATGCTATTGCCGAGAAGCTTGGCGACCGTTTTAAGAAAGAAGATGTGGAAACATCAGTAACTGAATGTAAGAAGCTAAAGGAACAGGGAATGCTTTTTACAAAGGATATTTATGAGAATATCATTGACGAATTTACCAAGAACCGTCAGACCGTTGTAAAGGCTCTCTGCCTTCATATTGCCCATGACTGTAATCTGGCATGCAGATACTGTTTTGCGGAAGAAGGAGAGTATCATGGAAGACGTGCGCTGATGTCCTTTGAAGTTGGAAAGAAGGCACTGGATTTCCTGATCGCCAATTCCGGTTCCAGAAAGAATCTGGAAGTGGATTTCTTTGGTGGCGAGCCGCTTATGAACTGGCAGGTTGTAAAGGATCTTGTGAAATATGGAAGAGAGCAGGAGAAGCTTCATAATAAGAAATTCCGTTTCACACTGACAACCAATGGCGTTCTTTTAAATGATGAGGTTATGGAATTCTGTAACAAAGAGATGGGAAATGTAGTTTTAAGTGTGGACGGAAGAAAAGAAGTCCATGATTACATGCGCCCGTTCCGTAAAGGTGCAGGAAGTTATGATCTGATCATGCCGAAATTCGAGAAATTTGCGGAGTCCAGAAATCAGGACAAGTATTATGTAAGAGGAACCTTTACCCATCATAATCTTGATTTTTCCCAGGATGTTCTTCATCTGGCTGACCTTGGCTTCAAACAGATCTCTGTGGAGCCGGTTGTAGCAGCAGATACAGAAGAGTATGCCATCCGTGAGGAGGATATTCCTCAGATCCTGGAACAGTATGACATTCTTGCAAAAGAAATGATCAAAAGAGAAAAAGAGGGAAAAGGATTCAACTTCTTCCACTTTATGATCGACCTTACCGGTGGTCCGTGTGTATACAAACGTCTTTCCGGATGTGGCTCAGGAACTGAGTACCTGGCTGTCACACCGTGGGGAGATTTTTATCCATGCCATCAGTTTGTCGGTGAGGAACAGTACCTCATGGGTAATGTAGACGAGGGAATCACAAAACCTGAAATCGTAAAAGATTTCGGAAGATGTAACGTCTACACCAAACCGGACTGTAAAGACTGTTTTGCCAGATTCTACTGCAGCGGCGGCTGTGCGGCAAACGGCTATCATTTCGGGGGAGATATCCGGGGGAATTATAAGATCGGATGCGAACTCCAGAGGAAGCGTGTGGAGTGCGCTATCATGATAAAAGCCGCTTTGGCGGAATAAGAGAGGAAAAAGAAAATGAAGAAAAGTAGAGGAATTGCAGTGCTGCTTCTGACAGCGATTGTCACAGTATTCTTCTGCTATGTGGCTGCGGTAGGCATTGGCCCTACAGGTACAGGTTCGGCTAAGAACATCAACACCGGACTTGATCTTGCCGGCGGTGTCAGCATCACATACCAGGCCAAGGACAGCAATCCGAGCAAGGAAGACATGTCCGATACTGTTTACAAGATGCAGCAGCGTGTTTCTCAGTACAGTACTGAGGCACAGGCATATCAGGAAGGTTCCAACCGTATCACCATTGAGATTCCAGGAGTATCAGATGCAAATGCGATCCTGGAAGAACTTGGAAAACCAGGTTCCCTGTATTTCATCGATCAGACAGATGCAGACGGAAACCAGAACTTTACAACAGGAAACAGCGAGAGCGGATATGTCCTTGCAAGAAGCATCGAGGATATCCAGAAGGCCGGTTCTGTTGTACTGGAAGGTACAGACGTTGCAGATGCTGAGGGAGGTGCTTATCAGGATTCATCCACAAGCTCTCAGAAATACGCAGTCAGCCTGACTCTTACAAAAGATGGAAAAACCAAATTTGCGGAAGCTACCAAGGCAAATGTTGGCAAGCAGATCGCAATTGTATATGACAATCAGGTTTTAAGTGCTCCGAATGTAAATGAGGAGATCTCCGGCGGAAAAGCTCAGATCACCGGAATGGCAAGCACAGAAGAGGCACAGAACCTTGCTTCTTACATAAGAATCGGTTCCTTAAGCCTTGAGCTTACCGAGCTTCGTTCCAGCGTAGTTGCTGCACAGCTTGGTGAGGAAGCTATTGCTACAAGTGTGAAAGCCGGAGCAATCGGTCTTGTGATCGTTATGCTGATCATGATCATCGCATACCGCATTCCTGGTCTGGTTGCATCTGTTGCCCTGGCCCTTTATACAACTTTAATGCTGATCACACTGAATGCCTTTGATATCACCCTTACGCTTCCGGGTATTGCAGGTATCATCCTGGGCATTGGTATGGCAGTGGATGCCAATGTTATCATCTACGCCAGAATCCGTGAGGAGATCGCGGCAGGCCTTTCTGTCCATGCAGCGATCAAAAGTGGATTCGGCAAAGCGTTTTCCGCTATTTTTGATGGAAACATCACAACACTGATCGCAGCCTGCGTGCTGATGTGGCTGGGTTCCGGTTCCGTTAAGGGATTTGCCTACACGCTGGCGATGGGTATTGTAATCTCCATGTTTACAGCACTGGTTGTGTCCAGACTTGTGATCAATGCAGTATACGCAGTTGGTGTCCGTGATCCGAAATTCTACGGTGTTGCCAAAGAACGTAAGGTTGTGGACTTTGTTGGAAAGAGAAAGATCTTCTTTACCATCTCCATTATCCTGATCCTCTGCGGACCTGTGGGAATGCTGATTCACAGCAATGTGATCGGTGACAAGGCCATGAATTACAGCCTGGAGTTCTCCGGTGGTACTTCTACCAATGTAACCTTCAACAAAGAGATGGATATCAAGGAGATCGACTCCGAGGTAACACCGGTTGTTGAGGCTGTGACAGGAGATAAGAACGTACAGCCGACCAAGGTTCAGGGAACCAATCAGGTAGTGATCAAGACACGTTCTCTGGATCTTAAGGAGCGAGAAGCACTGAACAAGGCACTGGAAGAAAACTTTGATGTGGATACAAGTCTGATCACATCTGAGAATATTTCTGCTACTGTCAGCAATGAGATGAGAAGAGACGCTATCGTAGCTGTTATCGTGGCTGCGATCTTCATGCTTCTTTACATCTGGTTCCGTTTCAAGGATATCCGCTTTGCAAGCAGTGCGGTACTTGCACTTCTTCATGATGTCCTGGTCGTACTTGCATTTTATGTTATTTCCAGAACATCTGTGGGAAATACATTTATTGCATGTATGCTGACGATCGTAGGTTATTCCATCAATGCCACCATCGTCATCTTCGACCGTATCCGTGAGAATATGAAGGGCAGAAAGAAAGTCGAGGATGAGAAGCTGAAAGAGATCGTAAATGCCAGTGTTACAGAAACTCTGACACGAAGCATTTACACATCTCTTACAACTTTCGTTATGGTTGCGATTCTTTATGTGATGGGCGTTTCCTCTATTAAAGAATTTGCAGCACCTCTGATGGTAGGTATCATTGGCGGAGCATATTCTTCTGTATGCATCACAGGTGCTCTGTGGTACACCATGAAGACTTTCAGAAAGAACCGTACTGCCGCACCGGCAGCTGTAGCAGCGTCCGTTCAGACTTCCTCTGAGAAAAAGGCAAAACAGCCATCCGGACAGCCGGCAGCCCCGCAGCAGCCAAAGAAGAAAAACCGTAAAAGAGTTGCTGAGCGTCTTGCGGCGCAGGAAGCAGCAAAACAGCAGAGCGACGAGGAGAAATCCGAGTAAAACTGCCAAATAACAGAAACGTTCCGTATCGGGAAAGATAATTTCCCGGCGGAACGTTTTTTTTTATGCGGTGTTTTCTTGTGCGTCACAAAAAACTTGCAGCCAGACGGGATTATGGGTTACAATATTATTATTGTGTCGCTTTGAAGGAAGAAAGCGACAAAGCATCGAGGAGGAAACAACATGGAACGATGGGTTGTTGCCGCAAAACGGGCGGATTTTACGGCAATTGGGAAAGAGTTTGGAATTGATCCGGTAATCGCCAGACTGATCCGGAACCGGGATGTACAGGACAGAGAGGAGATCCGCAGATACCTTTACGGAACCGTAGAAGAATTGGCTTCCCCACATTTAATGAAAGATGTGGATAAAGCAGTGGAAATCCTGCGAAATAAAATAAAAGAAAAAAAGCGTATCCGTATTATCGGAGATTATGATATTGATGGTGTAGTGTCCACGTTCATCCTCATTAAAGGACTGAAGCGAGTAGGTGCACTGGCAGATACATATATTCCGGACAGGGTGGCTGACGGATATGGGATCCACGAGCACCTGATCGAAAGAGCAGTGAACGATGGGATTGACGTAATTGTTACCTGTGATAACGGAATTGCGGCGTACAATGAGATTGCGATGGCAAAGGAAAAAGGAATAACAGTGATCATAACCGATCATCATGAGATTCCCTATAAAGAAACAGAAGCCGGCAGAGAGCTGATCCTTCCGCCAGCCGATGCCATTGTAAATCCCAAACAGCCGGACTGTAATTATCCGGAAAAAAGACTCTGCGGGGCAGTGGTTGCCCTGAAACTTGTGACAGCTCTCTATGAAGCCTGCGGTATTCCCTCAAAAGAGCTGGAGGACTTTCTGGAACTGGGGGCCATTGCCACAGTAGGAGATGTCATGGATCTTCAGGGGGAAAACCGTATCCTCGTAAAAGAAGGGCTGAGAAGACTTTCTCACACTTCCAACAAAGGTCTCAGTGAACTGATCCGTGCCAACGGTCTGGAAGATGGGCCGATCACTGCTTATCATGTGGGATTTGTGCTGGGGCCATGTATCAATGCCAGTGGAAGACTGGATACCGCTGCACGCTCTTTGAAACTTCTCTGTGCGGAGACGGAAGAGGAAGCGGCAAAACTTGCCGGTGATCTGACCGCGTTGAATCAGAGCAGAAAAGCTCTTACCGAAGAAGGAAAAGAAGAAGCGATCCGTATTGTGGAAGAGACAGAAATCGGACAGGATCGTGTTCTTGTGATCTATTTACCGGACTGTCACGAAAGCCTTGCTGGAATTATCGCAGGACGTATCCGGGAAAAGTACAATAAACCGGTCTTTGTTCTGACAAAAGGGGAAACAATGGTAAAGGGCAGCGGCCGTTCCATAGAAAGCTATTCCATGTTTGAGGAACTGGTAAAATGTGGGGATCTGATGGAGCAGTATGGAGGACACCCCATGGCTGCCGGACTTTCTATCAAAGAAGAAAATGTGGAAGAATTCCGCAGACGGTTAAACGAAAACTGTACTCTGACAGAAAAGGATCTGGCTCCAAAGATCCTGATCGATGTGCCAATGCCGGTTTCCTATATAAATAAGGAACTTGTGGAAGAGATATCCCTGCTGGAGCCTTTTGGAAAGGGAAATACCAAACCGATTTTTGCACAGAAGGGACTTCGGGTTTTAAGCAGCCGTATTCTTGGCAAAAATAGGAATGTGGCAAAGCTTCAGCTGTCAGACAGTACCGGCTGTGTAGTGGAAGCAGTATATTTTGGAGAAGCAGATGAATTTGTTGATAGAATAAAAAACTGTGGAAGTATTGCGGTCACATATTATCCTGAGATCAACCGTTATCAGGGAAGAGAGACCTTACAGATCGTAATCCGAAATTATATTACAAAATAACAGGAGAAGGTATCACTAAAATGCAGATCCTGACAGCGAGTAATTGACTGTAAAACAGGAAAGAAGGCTCTGTACTGGGCAATATGCAGTCCAGGGCCTGTCGTAATTCCGCGAGTTCTGTCGGGTTGCACATTGATTCCCTACAGAAAAAGTGCTATACTATCT
>OLRT01002604.1_pt1 | contig 11179 bp, 11 predicted proteins | sample 1672021 | NCBI WGS metagenome assembly OLRT01 (sample SAMEA3136637, study PRJEB25190) | human gut metagenome | reverse complement strand
AAAAATACTTGTTGGGATTATATTTTTATTAATAGCATTACCTTTTATATTAAATGGAATGAAGGATATGATTAAACATTTAAAAGATGTTATAGAAGGAACACTAGTATATCAACAAAATATGATAATGGTATTAGTAAATAATTTATTTTAAATAAAACATTTATAGGGGGGAGATTATTTTGTCAGGAGATGATAAAACAGAACAGCCCACGCCCAAGAAGAAAAAGGATGAGCGGAAAAAAGGTAATGTAGCAAAAAGTAAAGAAGTATCAAATGCATTTACATTAATAGGGGCAGTAATGTGTATTTTTACAATGAGTGATTCATTAATTAAAAATTTAAAAATATATATAGCTTCAGTATTAACAATGAATTTTAGTAGTAATTTAAATGAAGTAGTGGCTCATGAGATATTTAAAGATGGTTTACTTAAATATGCAAAGTTGTTTTTGCCAATGGGTGGTATAGTAATTTGCTTAGGTGTTATTTCACATATTATTCAAAGTGGAGTTGTAATAAGTAAAGAATCATTTAAACCTAAATTTTCAAAGTTAAATCCTGTAAATGGTTTAAAAAATATGTTTTCTCAAAAAGCTTTTGTTAATGCATTAAAAAATACAATACTTTTAATTTTATTATCTTATATTGGATATTCAGTAGTTAAAAAGAACTTTATGGATATTTTAAAACTAGAAAATGTATATTTTCCTTATTTAATATATGCAATATTTAATATAGTTAAGAAAATATTTAATGTTGCAATAATGATTGCTGTAGCAATTGCAGCTGTTGATTTTGCATATGAATTATATTCACACAAAAAGGGAATGAAGATGACTAAACAAGAAGTAAAGGAAGAATTCAAACAAGCAGAAGGGGATCCTAATGTTAAGTCACAAATTAAGCAAAAGCAAAGACAAATAGCTTCACAAAGAATGATTCAAAATGCTAAGGATGCAACAGCAATCATAACTAACCCTACTCATATTTCAATTGCAATTAGGTATGATAGAGAAAAAGATTCAGCACCAGTAGTAATTGCAAAGGGAGCAGATGTTTTGGCTATGAAAATTAGGGAAATAGCTAAGGAAAATGATATTCCAATGATTGAAAATGTACCATTAGCAAGGATGCTTTATAGAAAGGTTGAAGTTGACCAAGAAGTACCAGCAGAAATGTATCAAGCTATTGCTGAAGTACTAGTTGCTGTATACAAAATAAAAAATAGATATAAAAAGAATAAGTAGAGGAATTAGATATGGGGAATTTAAAAAATAGGTTAGATGTTTTGGTTGCCTTTGGTGTTATAGGGATAATATTAATGATTATCATTCCATTGCCTTCTTTTTTATTAGATATATTATTAGTTGTAAATATAACATTATCAGTATTAATCTTACTTATGACTTTATTTTCAACTAATATATTACAATTATCAGTATTTCCAACATTATTATTGGTAACAACATTATTTAGGTTAGGACTTAACTTGTCATCTACAAGACTTATTTTAGGACAAGGGTATGCTGGAAATGTAATTGAATCATTTGGTAACTTTGTTGTTGGTGGAAACTATGTGCTTGGGGTAATAATATTTTTGATAATAATTATTATTCAATTCGTAGTAATTACTAATGGTTCTGGAAGAGTATCAGAAGTATCTGCAAGATTTACATTAGATGCTATGCCAGGTAAACAAATGAGTATAGATGCTGATTTAAATGCAGGAATGATTGATGAAAAGACAGCAAGAAAACGTAGAAGAGAATTACAACAAGAAGCAGATTTTTATGGTTCTATGGATGGTGCTTCAAAATTTGTTAAAGGTGATGCCATTGCAGGGATTATAGTAACAGTAGTAAATATTTTTGCTGGAATTATAATGGGTGTAATGATGCTTAATATGGATTTTGCAACAGCAGCTCAAACATATATAAGATTAACTATTGGGGATGGGCTTGTAAGCCAAATTCCTGCACTTCTTATATCAACTGCAGCAGGTATTTTAGTTACCAGAGCTGATAGTGATGAAAGTGTTGCAAGTTTAGCTGGTCAACAATTAACAGCAATTCCAAAGGCAATAATGATAACTGGGGTAGTTTTATTTATTTTAGGTATTATGCCTGGATTGCCAACATTATCATTTTTTGCATTAGGTGGAGGTTGTGTTGGAATAGGGATAACCTTAAATAATAGTGAAAAGAAGGAAATTGAGGAAGCTGCATCAGAGGAAGCTGCTGTAGAAGAAGCTGCAGCTATAGCAACAGAAGTAGAAGATGTTACAGAATTGCTTAATGTTGAAGTTTTAGAAGTTGAAATTGGATATGGACTTATACCATTAGCTGATGAAAGTAGTGGAGGAGACTTATTGCAAAGAATTGCTTCAATAAGAAGACAATGTGCAATTGACATGGGAATAATAGTACAACCAATAAGAATTAGAGATAATCTTCAATTAGAACCTAATCAATATTGTATAAAAATAAAGGGAAATAAAGTAGCAACTTATAGTCTTATGCCTACTATGGTTTTATGTATGGACCCAATGGGCTTAGGTTTAGATTTAGAAGGAATAAAAGCTGTTGAACCTAGCTTTGGATTAGAAGCATTATGGATAAGCAAGGATAATATTGAAGAAGCAGAATTAAGAGGATATACAATAGTAGACCCATCTACTATATTAGTTACTCATTTATTAGAAATAATAAAGGAAAAATCTCATGAGCTTATGGGAAGAGAAGAAGTTAAAGCTATAATGGATGCAACTAAGGAAAAGTATAGTGTAATTGTTGATGAATTAATACCTGATATTATGACTTTAGGAGAAGTTCAAAAAGTATTACAAAATCTTCTTAGAGAAAAGGTAACAATTAAGGATAGAGTTACAATATTAGAAACTTTAGCTGATAATGCTGTAAATACTAAAGATATTGAGTTATTAACTGAATATGTGAGAATGGCATTAAATAAAAGTATTGCAGTTGACTTTGTTGATGAAAATAATATTATAACAGTTGCAACTTTATCAAATGATGTAGAAAGATTAATTGCAAATAATCTTCAAAAATCTGTTAATGGAACTTATCCAGCAGTTGATCCAGATAGTACTAATAAAATTTTTAATAGTATAAAGGAAATTATTGAAAGTACAGATTTTTATAATAATAGGCCTGTTATTTTGGTTTCTCCTAAAATAAGAGCACCATTTAGAAAACTAGTTGAAATGGTATTTCCTAATGTTTCTATATTATCATTAAATGAAATACCAAGTGATATTCAAATAAAAGCACAAGCAGTAGTAAATATATAGTGAGGAAGAGTTAAAATGCTTAATGAAAAAACTGAGGAATATATACTAGAAAATATGAATTTAGTAAGATATATGGCATCAAGGTATTTTACTAAGAATATTGGAATTGAATATGAAGACTTAGTTAGTTATGGAACTATGGGGCTTATAGAAGCTGCTAATAGTTATAAGGAAGATAAAAATTGTAAATTTTCAACTTATGCTTCATTAAAAATAAAAGCTGCAATTATTGATGAAATAAGAAGACATTCTCCAATTTCAAGAAGGGATGTTTCTAAGGTTAATGAATATAATTGTGCAGTAGAAAGTCTTCAAAATAAGTTATTAAGAGAGCCTAAGGCTGATGAAATAGCAAAGTATTTAAATATACAAAGTGAAGAAGTTAATAAAATTGAAAATACTATTAATTTAATGAGTACTACTTCTTTAGATACAGTTATTTTTCAGGGAAATAATGAAGTTAGTATTATAGATACTATAAAGGAAGATGACTCATTATCACCTGAAAGTATAATTGAAGAAAAAGAAAAGTTAGAAATATTAACTAAGGCAATTGATATGCTTAAAGAAAAGGATAAATTAGTTTTAGCTTTATATTATTATGAAGAGCTTACCTTAAAGGAAATTGGATATATTTTAGAAGTTTCTGAATCACGGGTATCTCAATTACATAGTAGAGCAATAGTTAATTTAAGAAATACAATAAAAAAATTAAACTATAAAATAAGTTAAGGAGGGGTAAAATGTTAAGAGGAATGTATACATCTATATCAGCAATGGTAAATTTACAAAGTAGTCAAACTGTAATAACTAATAATATTGCTAATGTAAATACAACAGGATTTAAGGAAGAAAGATTAATGTCTAAAACCTTTGATGATGTATTAATTAGCAATAATGATAGATATTCTAATGGAGTCGGTCATTATCAAGAGTTAGGTACATTAAATTTTGGAGTAAAAATAGATGAAATTAAAACTAATTATAATCAAGGAAGTTTAGTGGAAACTGAAAATCAAACTGATTTTGCTATAAATGGAAAAGGATTTTTTACTGTAAGAGATAATGAAGGAAATTTATTTTATACTAGAGATGGAGCTTTTAAGGTAAATAGAGATGGATATTTAGTAACATCATCTGGTTATTCTGTATTAAATTCAAATAACCAGCCTATATATGTTGGCAATAGCAGTGTATCAGTTGATACTAATAATAATGTTGTTTTATCATCCGGTGCAGTACATAGATTTAATATTGTAGATTTTCAAGATTATAATTCATTAAATAAAGTAGGTTCAAATTTATATACTGGTGAAGGTGCTACTGCTACAAATAATTATACAGTGAAAAATATGCAAATAGAAGGCTCAAATGTTGATATTATTCAATCAACAGCAGATTTGATGTCAAATTTAAGAGCATTTGAAGCAAATCAAAAGGTAGTACAAATTATGGATTCTACTTTAAGTAAAATAGCAAATGAAATAGGTACAGTAAGGTAGGTATAAGATATGTATGGTATTTTAAATGTAAGTAGAACTGGAATGAGTGCAACTCAAAATAAAATTAATGTTATTTCAAATAATGTAGTTAATGCAAATACAACTGGATACAAAAAATTAGAGGTTGGATTTGAGGATTTACTTAGAAATGGAATTTCAAAAGAAAGTTATCCAGTAAATGCTGATAATACTACAGTAGGTACTGGTGTAAAAAGCACTACGGAATTAAGAAATTTTACACAAGGTTCATTAAGAAATAGTGGTATAGCGACTAATTTAGCTATAGATGGAGAAGGGTTTTTTAGGGTAATTAAATCTGATAATACATATGCTTATACTAGAAATGGTGAATTTTCAATTGATGGAAATGGAAAGATTGTTGATGATTCAGGAAATATTCTTGATATTCAATTTATTAATGGGAAAAATTATGATAATTCTGGAATACAAGAAAATAATTTTTCTGTTAATAAAAAGGGTGAAGTTTATGTCAATGATGAAAGGATAGGAAATATTAATTTATATAAGGCCACTGGTGACAATGATTTTTTATCAACAGGTAATAATTTATTTATTATTAATGATGGAGCTCAAGTAATTCAAGCAAATGGAGATATACATCAAGGTTATATCGAAATGTCTAATGTAAATACAGCACAAGAATTTACTGATTTAATATCAATGCAAAGAGCTTTTCAATTAAATAGTAAGGGATTTAGTGTTGCTGATGAAATGTGGTCTATGATTAATAATTTACAATCTAGGTAAGAAAGAGGGTGTGAACTGTTAAAATAAATCTATAAATATATATAAAAATATATTTTTATTTTATAGAGATAGTTGTATAATATTATTGAGGTGATAAACATGAAATATTACTCAATAGGAGAATTTGCAACTAAAATAGGAAAAACTGTTCAAACTCTTAGAAATTGGGATAAGAATGGAACTTTAAAACCATCACATGTAACAAATGGTGGTACAAGATATTATTCACAAGAGCAACTTAATCACTTCTTAGGTTTAAAATCAGAAGTGCAACTAAATAAAAAGACTATAGGATATTGTAGAGTTAGTTCCCATAAACAAAAAGATGACCTTGAAAGGCAAATAGAAAATGTTAAAACATATATGTATGCTAAGGGATATCAATTTGAAATTATAACCGATATAGGAAGTGGAATTAATTATAACAAAAAGGGCTTAAATCAGCTAATAGATATGATTACTAATTCAGAAGTTGATAAAATAGTAATTCTTTATAAAGATAGATTAATTAGGTTTGGATATGAATTAATAGAAAATCTATGCAATAAGTATGGAACTATTATTGAAATTATTGACAATACTGAAAAATCAGAAGAACAAGAATTAGTTGAGGATTTAATTCAAATAGTTAAAGTATTTAGTTGTAGACTTCAAGGAAAAAGAGCAAATAAGGCTAAGAAAATGATTAAGGAGTTATTAGAAGATGATACTTGCAAAGAAAGTTAGATTGTATCCAACTGAAATTCAAGAACAAAAGTTATGGCAATCTGTTGGTACTGCAAGATTTATCTATAACTGGACAATTGCAAGACAAGAAGAGAATTATAAGAATGGTGGTAAGTTTATTCCAGATAATGACCTTAGAAAAGAAATAACCCAATTAAAGAAAACTGATTTACAATGGTTATCAGAAGTTTCAAATAATGTGGCGAAACAGTCAGTTAAAGATGCTTGTGATAGTTATAAAAGATTCTTTAAAGGTTTAGCCGATAAACCAAGATTTAAAAGCAGAAAGAAGTCTAAACCATCATTTTATAATGATAATTGCAAATTAAAGGTTGAAGATAAGTCAGTATTAATTGAAAAAGTAGGCTGGATAAATATTAAACCTTATTCTATTCCTTTAGGTGTAAAATATTCAAATCCACGTATAAGTTTTGACGGAAAGTATTGGTATATATCCGTAGGAATTGAAAGAGAATTACCTAATGTAGAACTTACAAATGAAAGTCTAGGAATTGATGTTGGTGTGAAAGATTTAGCAATTTGCAGCAATGGAATGACTTTTAAAAACATTAATAAAACAAAAGAAGTTAAAAGCCTTAAAAAAGTCTTAAAGAGAAAACAAAGACAATGTTCACGCAAATACGAGCAAAATAAAAAGGGAAAGGAGTATGTCAAAACTAACAATATTATAAAACTTGAAAAAGAAATAAGATTACTTCATAGAAGATTAACAAACATAAGAAGTAATCATATCCATCAAGCAACGAATAAGATAGTGAAAACCAAGCCATCAAGAGTTGTTATGGAAACACTTAACATTAAAGGAATGATGAAAAATCGTCATTTATCAAAAGCTATTGCAGAGCAATGTTTATATGAATTTAAAAGACAAATTCAATATAAATGTAAAAAATACGGAATAGAATTTGTAGAAGCTGATAAGTGGTTTCCATCAAGTAAAACTTGTAGTTGTTGTGGAGCTATTAAGAAAGATTTAAAGCTTAAAGACAGAGTTTATCAATGTTCATGTGGACTAAAGATAGATAGAGATTTAAATGCGAGTATTAATCTTTCAAGATATAAATTAGCATAGCATCACTTAAAAGATAATGCTAATGTGTACCATTCGTTGTATGGGAATTTAAGCCCTCGGACTGTTATATCAAATGAGAGTAGCTTATAAGTTTATTTATGGCGAAATTAGACAGGTTGAACAGGGAATTAAACAAGATTTATATATTTTTATAGATTTTTGGCAACGGATAAAGCATGGATGATATAAGATTATATGATTTTAAAAAAAGTAAGAAATTCTCTTTAGAAAACATAAGAAATTTAACTGTTATGTGTGAAGAATTTTGTAAAACTTCAAATATGCAAATTAATTATGAAACTAAAAGCAATGATTTAAGAATGTCAGTAAATAAATCTATGCAAAGTACTTATGGGGAATTTATTGAAAGTATAGATAATGACAATATAGTAATAGAATACTCAATTTTACCAACTATATACAATTTAACTTTATTTATAGATAAAGTTACAATTTTAAGTATTGTTGATTTATTATTAGGTGGAAATGGAAATATTGAAGATAAAGATAGAGAGCCAACTAATATAGATATAGAATTAGTAAAATATTTATTTAGCAATTTATTAGCTAGAATGTATATGCCTATTCAACATGACAGAATTCAAATAAACAAAGTTTACACAAATAAAATTCAATATCAAAATCTTAATTCAAAAGATATGATTTTTACTTCATTAATAAATATATCATTACAAAATAATATAATTGGATATATGAGATTTTGTATTCCTTATGAAAGCACAAAGGATATAATAAATGATTTTAATACAAGAGGAGCAAATAGTAGTGATATTAAGGAGGAGGAAAGTGAAAGACATATTGAGGGTTATGAAATATATCCATATATAAAAAATGTTGATTTAAATGTAACCGCTCAATTAGGAACTGCCAAGGTAAGTATAAATGATTTATTAAATTTAGAGCTTGGTGATGTTATAATTTTAGATCAAAAAATAAATGAAGACATTACAGTAAATATTGGTGATGCTAAAGCATATAAAGCTAAGCCAGGTATATTAGGAAGTAAAAATGGAGTAGAAATTACTGATATTATAAGGTAGGAGAGATATATATGAATGAAAAAATATCTAGAGTTTTAGATATTCCAATAGAAATAACTGCTATTTTAGGTAGAACAAAAATGTCATTAAATGAAATTTTAGAATTAGGAAGAGGTTCTTTAATAGAGCTTGATACTTTAGAAAATCAAGAAGTTGAAATACTTGTAAATGGTAAAAAGGTAGCATACGGACAAGTTGTAATTTCTAATCAAAATTTTGGAATTAAAATTACTGAGGTTTTAGAACCAGAAGATTTAGTGAATAGTTTAAAATAATAAGTAAAATCTAATAATATTTAAAGTTACAATTATAAAAATCTCTTGAAAAATTTAGTTATTAAATTTTTCAAGGGATTAATTTTTAAAATAAGTTAAAGTGGATAAGATTAAGATATAATGTATAAAAGTATAGGGTGTAAAAATTATATGAGAAGTAATATAGCTATAAAAAATAAACCTACTTTAGTTTCACAAATGCAAGGAGAAGCTTGTTTTTCAAATATTAATTAGTTCTAATATAAAAGTAGAATAAGAAAAATATGAAAAAATAATTGATGAAGAACTTGTCGAAGAGGTAAATAATGTTTATAGTGGTATAGGAGAGTGTGGATTTTAGATGTAAAAAGTATTTATGATGAATACATGAAAAGAGAATTATTTTATAATGAAGATGAAAAAGAATATTAAACCAAGGAAAATTTTAAGTGCATGTTATTTTTAGTGTATTAAATTGTTAAAATAAAACATGTAAAAAATAGGGGTGATTATATGAGTCTAAAGGATTTGGATTTTAAGGAAGACTTAGATATACTTTTTAATGCTATTTTAGAATTAAAGAATATAGATGAATGTTATAAATTTTTTGAAGATATAGCTACAATAAATGAATTAAGAGCAATTTCACAAAGATTATGTGTTGCAAAAATGCTTACAGATAAAAATGTATATACAGAAATAGCAGAAAAAACTAGAGCAAGTACAGCAACTATAAGTAGAGTAAATAAATGCTTAAATTATGGTCAAGGTGGATATGGATTAGTATTAGAAAGATTAAAAGCTAAGGAAGGTGAAAATTAGCTATAAATAATAATTAATATTTTAAAGTAAACTCGTTCCACTAGGAATATTGACTAAGAAGGCTCCCACTTCCATAAGTGGAAAGTAGTTCAACTAGTTTATTTTTGACAAAATAAAATGTTAAATAGTTTATAAAATAAATTATTAGTTGAAATATAACTAAAGAATATTATATTGTAAAAAAACGGAATAAATACTATACTAATAAAGTAATGACTATATTTAAATTCAAAAGTGAGGTATTTTATATATGAGTAGAATGTTTGGAACAGATGGTGTTAGAGGTATAGCTAATACTGAACTAACAGCAGATTTAGCATATAGCTTAGGAAGAGCAGGAGCTTATGTATTAACAGAAGGTACGCATAAACCTAAGATTTTAGTTGCTAAAGATACAAGAATATCAGGAGATATGCTTGAAGCTGCATTAGTTGCAGGTATACTTTCAGTTGGTGCAGAAGCTGTAATATTAGGTGTTGTTCCAACACCAGCAGTAGCACATTTAACTAGACAATATAAGGCAGATGCAGGAGTTATGATTTCAGCATCTCACAACCCAGTAGAGTATAATGGAATTAAATTCTTTGATGGAAAAGGATATAAATTATCAGATAGTTTAGAAGATCAAATACAAGCTGTAATAGAAAGTGGATTTGAAGGTGTACCTAGTCCAGTTGGAGGAGATGTTGGAAGATCATATACAGAAGAAACAGCATTAAGGGAATATATTGATTATTCATTAAGCACAATAAAAACAGACTTAAAAGGTCTTAGAGTTGCATTAGATTGTGCAAATGGTGCTGCTTATAAAGCTGCTGTAAAGGCATTTAGAGCTTTGGGTGCAAGAGTATATGTAATAAATGATAATCCAGATGGAAATAACATAAATGAAAATTGTGGTTCAACTCACATGGAAGAGTTAATGGATTATGTTGTAAGAAAACAATGTGACATTGGATTTGCATTTGATGGAGATGCTGATAGATGTTTAGCTGTAGATGAAAAAGGAAATATGATAAATGGAGATTTCCTACTTACTATTTGTGCAAAAGCATTAAAAGAATCAGCTAAATTAAATGATGATACTTTAGTTGTAACAGTTATGAGCAATTTAGGATTAGATATTGCTGCTAAAAGAGAAGGGGTTAACTTAGTAAAAACTAAAGTTGGAGATAGATATGTTCTTGAAGAAATGCTTAAGAATAATTATGTATTAGGTGGAGAACAGTCAGGACATATTATATTCTTAAATCATAATACTACTGGTGATGGATTAGTTACTGCATTACAAGTTGCAGCTATTCTTAAAGAAAGTGGAAAATCATTTAGTGAATTAGCTGGAGTAATGAAGGAATTACCACAAGTATTAGTTAATGCAAAAGTTCCAAATGAAAAGAAAAACATTTATTTAGAAGATGCTGAAATAATTGCAGCTATAAAAGAAGTAGAAGATAAATTAAATGGTGTTGGAAGAGTTCTTATAAGACCATCTGGAACAGAGCCATTAGTAAGAGTTATGCTTGAAGGTGAAAACCAAGAAGAAATAGATGAAATGGCACATAAAATTGCTAATTTAATATTAAGTAAAATATAATAAATATAAGTATTTTTGATTTAATGGTGTATTAAAATTAATTTTT
>OLRT01002597.1_pt1 | contig 11190 bp, 9 predicted proteins | sample 1672021 | NCBI WGS metagenome assembly OLRT01 (sample SAMEA3136637, study PRJEB25190) | human gut metagenome | reverse complement strand
TTTGCGCGTTTTAAGAATCTGTTTCAAACATTGGCCGAAGGTAAGTAACGGCTGTGCTGCGGGCGCTGCCTTCATCGTTCTCTCTTCTCCTGCGGGTTTTTGATTTTTCTATTTTTTATTATACCCGAACCCCTGCCCCAAATCAACGCGAAGCGCAACAAATAACAAGCGGCCTGATTCCTAAAAAATATGGGAATCAAACCGCTTGCATTTCTGTATTATTTTGCGCACATCCGAACAATATCCGCCATGTTCTGCCAGTTTTCCTCCATATGGCGCACCAATTCAAACTGTGTGCGCGCACGATCGAGGTTATGGCCTTCGCGATGGACGCGGAAATACTTGTCGCCGTTCAAATGGTCGGCCAGAAAGCGCATGCCGCATTCCAGCGTCATCAGCTTCGCGCCCATCGGGAGCAACTCAATTTCCCGCGCCGTCAACGTCTGCCCGGCCTCCTTCAAAAAGCCGCGGGTAAACGCTTCAAACATCGGCAGAGAGAATTGAACGCGGCTCAGATCGCGCTCATCCTCTTCGGCGGTGTTCGCGCCCGTGCGGATGGCGTCGCCAAAGTCGTAGGCCGTAAGACCCGGCATCACCGTATCCAGATCGATCACGCACACGCCGCGCCCGGTTTTGCTATCCAGCAGCACATTGTTGAGCTTGGTATCGTTGTGGGTCACGCGCAGCGGGATTTCCCCCTGCTCAAGCGCGTCCACCAGCGCGCGCACTTCCTGCTCATATTGCCGACAGAAGGCGATTTCCGGCTGCACTTCGTCCAGCCTTCCGGCCTCATTGCGCGCAATCGCGTCTTGCAGCTGACGATAGCGCGCCGGGGTGTTGTGGAAATCATGGATGGTTTCGTGCAGCGAATCGGCCGGAAACGCGCCCATCTGACGCTGGAACTTGCCAAAAGCCTCGCCGCAAAGCTCGAACAGCTCCGGCGTATCCGGCAGATCGCGGGATACCGCATCCTCGATAAACAGGTACATGCGCCACAGATTGCCCTGCTCGTCATACGCAAAATGCGTTCCCTGCTGCGTCTTAACGAGGGTCAGCGTTTCCCGCTCAGGGTCGCCGCCCTCCCGGGCAATCTGTTCCTTGAGAAAATCGGTCACGCGCTCGATGTTCTCGATCACGTCCTCCGGCTTGGGGAAAACGTACCCGTTGACACGCTGGAGAATGAAATGCTTCTCCCCCGCCGCAATCAGATAGGTGTCGTTGATGTGGCCGTTGCCATACGGTTCGGCCGTCCACGCGCCATCCGGAATATCAAATTGGAGGATGACGCTTTCGATATGCTGATTCATGTGATTTTTCCTCTCAGCCGCTTAACGGCGACAGCTCCTCCCTTGGAGGGAGGAGCCATATTTTTCAATTAGCCCTTCACGCCGCCGGAAGTCAGGCCCTCGGCGAGGTGCTTTTCGATGCACATAAACAGGATGATAACCGGAATGGTCGCCAGCAGCGCCGCCGCAAAGAGGTACTGCCATTCGATCATGTTAAACGAGCTGAACTGCGTGATGCCCACGGTGATCGGCTTGTTTGCCGGGGTGGAAATGAGCACGGTGGAAATCGTGTATTCGTTCCACGAGTTGATGAATACAAAGATCAGCGTCGTCACAATGCCCGGCGCGGCCATCGGCAGCAGGATGTGCCAGAGTGCGCCGACGGTGTTGCATCCGTCAATGCAGGCGGCCTGTTCCATTTCCGGGGAGATCGAGACGAATGTGCCGCGCAGCAGCCAGATGGCAAACGCCTGGTTAAACGCCGCGTTGATGAGCATGAGTCCCAAAATTGTGTCGTTCAAATGCAGCGTGTTCATCAGCTGGGAAATGCCGACCAGCAGCACCACCGGAGAGAACATCTGGCTCATGATGACGAAGCCGAGGAACAGGTTGCGTCCCTTGAAGTTCATGCGCGCCATCGCGTAAGCCGCCGGGATGCCGCAGAGCATCGCGATTGCCGTCGCGCCCGTGGAGAGCATGATGGAGTTGAGCAGGAAACGCAGCACACCGCGATCACAGATATCCTTGAGGTTGCTCCACACCCACTTCGTCGGCAGCATGTGCAGGAAATACATGTCCGTCGTTTCCGCGTTGCTGCGGAAGCCCGTAATCAGCATCACATAGAACGGATAGAGGATGAAGATGCACAGCACGATGACGAACAGATACAGCCCGCCGCGCGTCAGCGTCTTTTGCAGTTCGCCGCAGCGCAGATACGTGATCGCGCACAGCAGCAGGAAAATCGAGGCGAACGCAATCCAAAGCACCCAGTTCGTCTGCACCGTCAGTCCGCCAAGCATATCCAGCAGGTTTTCGCCCGCGCCGCCGTCATAAAGGAAATTGTTGAGCTGCGCCAGCAGCGCTTCGTTTTGGATGTGGCCGCCGACCAGCAGATCCACCTGCCGGGAGAACGTGTAATTGATCGACCTCGCAAACGCAGGCACGCAAAACAGCGCAATCAGCGCAAATACGCCTGAAGCCAGATACAGCCGCTTTGCCTTTTCGGGCAGCTGTTCGCGCGCCAGCGCCAGCGTCTTATGGCTTGCGCCAGCCGCCAGCGCCAGCGAAACCGCCAGACAGACCAGCAGCAGGCGCATGATGTTCGTCGGCCCAATGCCCGTCATGCCCTCGCTGTGGCCAATGCCGCCCAGCAGAAAGTCAAGGCCGTTGCGCTTGATCTTCTCTTTGACCGTGAACGTGACCATCGACGTGGCGACGCCCTTTGAGTTGACGCGCTCAGTCACGCTCTCCTCAATCGACGCGCCTTCGTACTGCGCCGCGACGGCCTCCACCTCCGCGCGCGCTTCAACGTATTTCTCGTCGCCGACAAATGTGTTTGCGCTGCGCTTGACGAAAATGTTCGTTTCAAAGAAAGCCAGCGGAAGCAGCAGAACGGACAGCGTAATGAGCACACAGCTCAGACAGACCAGCAATCTGCTCTTGTTTTGCCTCTCCATTATGCCTGATCCTCCTTCCGCAGCGAAATGACCATGTACAGCCCCGCCACCGCGCACAGAATCAGGAAGCCGATGACGGACAGCGCCGTTGCCGGGCCTTTCTTCTGGTCGTAGAACGCCAGCATATACAGATACGTGATGAGCGTATCGGTCTTGTTGGCCGGCGCGCCCTTGGTGATGGTGTAAATGATCGGGAAGGAGTTAAAGACGTAAATCACGTTGAGCACGGTGCTGACCGTCAGCGACGGGCGGACCAGCGGAATGGTGATCTTCGTCAGCTTCTGCCACCAGGATGCGCCATCCACCGTCGCCGCCTCGTAATACGCCGCGTCGATGGATTGCAGACCGGAGAGCACGCAGAACGTGACGAACGGAATCGTGACGAAAATACCCACGCCGCATTCCCATGCAAACTCGATCTGGTAGGTTGCGCGCCAGTTGATCGCATCCCGAATGATACCCAGATTCAGCAGTACGTTGTTCAGGTTGCCGTATTCATACTTGATGATGTAATTCCAGACGGAAGCCTGAATGACCAGCGAGGTCGCCCACGGAAAGACGACGACCGAACGCGCCAGCTTGCGGCCATGGAATTTCTGGTTGAGCGTCATCGCGATGATGAAGCCGAACAGCGTGGACAGACCGACGACCGAAACCACCCACACCACCGTATTGAGCATCACCGTGCCGAACACAGGCGCAGAAACGGCCTCTTTAAAATTCGCAAAGCCGACGAAGCCGCCGACAATGCCCGCCTTGGAAATCTCGCTGAACGCGAGCTTGAAGACGATGCCAATCGGGAAAACGACGAAGATCGTCATCAGCAGGATGCTTGGCAGCAGCCAGATATAAGGTTCCCACTTGTGACGCACGAGAACGGAATTCAAACTGGTTTACCTCCTTGTGATGTATAACTCCTTCCGTCACGCCTGCGGCGTGCCACCTCCCTCAAAGAGGGAGCTGTCAGCGAAGCTGACTGATGGAGTTGTCCGGCGCAGATTGATTTAAAAATGATTTCAGAGGCTCTCTCATAAAAGCCGAAAAGAAGGGGGTCGGATTTTCCAACCCCCTTCCCTCACAGGTTTGCTTTCGTTAATCCGAATACAGCCTTACTTGGTGATCTTCGCCTGAAGCTCGTCGAGCAGCGTCTTCACGTCGCCGCCGGTCAGCGCGCTCTGCTCAACAGCCGCCGCGCCCTGCTTCACGTCGATCCACTCGGCCTTCGCGGTCGGATAGAACTTGCAGCCATCCAGCACGTTCAGCCACGCCTCGAAAGACGGGTTCGCCTCAACCAGCGCCGCCACAGCGGAGTTCACGGCCGGCAGGAAGTCTTCCATGCTGACCCAGCCCACGTAGTTCTCCGGATCGTAGAAGAACGTCAGGAACTTGCCGATGGCCTCGTTGCGGGCGGCCTGATCCGGCGCGCTGTCGTCCTTGAACGCCATGATGCGGTCCATAACGCCCACAGAGCTGGACGTCTTGCCCTCGTTATGCGGGATATCCGCCACGGCATAGTTCACGTTGGTGTAACCCTTGTCGGCAATGTAAGTCGGCAGGGAATTCGGGGCGATGACCATCGCCAGCTTGCCCGCGCCGAACATGTCCTGAAGGTCATAACGGGTCTGGGTCGCCGGGTTCGGGTTGGTGTAGCCCTTCTTGTAGAGATCAACCGCAAACTCGACCGCTTCGACGTTCGCGTCGGAATTGACCGTCCAGTTGCCCTCGTCATCGACGAAGCCGCCGCCGTTGCCCCATGCATAGTACGCGAACGCAGCCTGGCCTTCGTCCGTGGTCATGTCGATGCCCCACGGATACACGTCGCCGCCGTAGAAGTCAACCGGTACGTTGTATGCGTCAGATTCTCCAGCCGGAGCCCAGGTTGCCAGAGCGCCCTTGGAAATGATGTCATCATAAAGCTCTGTGCTGCCTGCGAAGGTAGCGTTCAGGAAATCAACAGCCAGTTCTGTCTTTGCGCAGTTGGAAGAGATTGCCCAGGAGGAACCACCGTTGTTGGAGTAGTTGGTAGCACCATCTACATCATCCAGTCTCGGCATATTTGTGATTGCCCATTTACCGGACTGATCCTCTGCTGCCTGAATGGAAGCCAGGATCCAGCATCCGTTGAAAGTGCTTGCTACGGTGGAGCTGTTCAGAGAAGAAATGTACTGATCCCAGTCGGTAACCTCTACCAGAGTACCATCTGCAACCATCTGTGCATAAATCTCAACACATTTTTTCAGAACCTCATTGTCAGCAATATTGCCTGTTCCGTCTTCGTTAAAGAGGGAAGCTCCACAGGACTGAAGCATCATCATGATCACATCCGGAGAACCTGCCTGAGCGGTCAGCATCGGAAGACCGGTCTTTTCAAGAACCACCTTTGCCTTTTCCATGTAATCAGACCAGGTAATGTCTGTAAAATCATCTACGGTATAACCAGCCTGCTCGATCAAATCTGTACGAACTGCATTCACAACTGCACCATTGTCAAACGGAACACCGTAATTTACGCCATCCAGTGTGGAATAAGCAACCTTTGCCTCAGAGAACTGAGAGAAATCGATTCCGGAATCGGTCAGATCGGTGAAAACGTCCGGGTAGAACGTTGCATATTTCTGGAAGGAGTTATCCTGCATCAGGAAGATGTCCGGAAGAGTACTCAGGTCACCTGCATTCACTGCTGTGGTGATCTTTGCCTCGATCGCATCGGATTTGATCTCTGTAACCTCTACTTTAAAGCCCTCATGGTCTTTTGCATAGATTTCTGCTGCTTTGTTGATTGCATAGATGTTAAAGTTCGGATCCCAGGTCCATACGGTCAGTGTGTTGTCATCCTCGCTTGCAGCCGCCGGAAGAACAGCCCCCATAGAAAGTACCATTGCGCCTGCCAGCATACATGCCATTGCCTTTTTCAGTTTCATACTACACATCCTCCTTTAATTTTTTGTACATTTTCACCAGTTCTCAACTTTTTTCGATTCAAAGTTATTGAACATTTTGTATAATTTTGAATCCTTCTTTCTGGTGAATATGTGACTATTTTACTCTATATCTTTTTTCTATGGGAAGCATTTTCGACCAAAAACAATTCATTTTTTATCTTTTTTTCATTTTTAATCCCTTTGTTTTAGATATTATGCATAATAAAAAGCCCTCCTGTTTTTCTTACAGGAGAGCTTTTTGCCCAAAGAAATGTCGAAAATGCAGGCTTTTTGCCATATTTTTTCCAGTAAAACTCTTTTAAAAGAGGATGCTGCGTTCTCTCCCCTTGCTTTTTCGCCAGACATGTGGCGAAGTGCCCAGAAAACGGGTAAAGTTTCTGTTAAATGTGGACATGGAAACAAAGCCGGTCTTCATGGCGATCTCCTCCAGGGATGAGGCTGTTCCGTTCATCAGGCGGCAGGCCTCCCGGATTCGTACTTTATTGACATATTCCATGGGAGTCAGCTGCATGTTTTTCAAGAAAAATCTGCGAAAATGCGTCTCGCTGAGGCCGCAGACCGCCGCCAGATCCCCCACCCGAAGCTGTTCTGCATAATGTTCCTCCACATAACGGAGCGCCGCTTCCACCTGGGTGATCTCTTCCTTCCAGATCTGTTTTCCGACGACTGGCAATTCCTCTCCGGGAAGCAGAGAATCCTCATCGTTCAGCCGGGCCGCTTCCATAAGGAAAGCCAGAAGATAGCCTTTTACGCTCTCCTGATAAAATTCGCTCTTCTCCTTCATCTCTCGGAAAATCTCCTGAACGAGATCACCGAGAGCCGGATTTTTTCCATGGGTCAGAAATTTTGCGCCACTGTTGATTCTCCTGCTGATCTCCTCTGCCAGGCGGCTTCGTCCCGGATAAAGATCCGCCAGAAAGCGCTCCACATCAATAAAAAGAAATTCCCAAGAATTGATCCCGCCCTGATCCCCAAAGGTCGAGTGAGGGCAGTTTTTCGGGATCATCGTAAAGGTCTGGGGAAAATAGGGATAATCTCCGTTCTCCAGCTTGATGACACCCTCCCCTTTATAACAGTAACCCACCTCCAGATGGTTATGGAAATGAAGGCTTTCTCCTTCCGAACCATATTTCCGGTTCCACTCTTCCCCGAAAAGAGCCAGCACATAGCTGTCTCTGGGGATCTCATAATATCGGAAAAAAATTTTATCTGTTCGTTTTTTTCTGGTCATATTCTCTCTCCCTGATTTGATATATCTTTTCCCAATTCTATCATACCAGTTCTTTCGTCATTTTTGAATCCTTTTTTTAATTTTTCTGTCCTTTTCTTCCATAATGTGATAAGATAAAAGAATCCGTCCGTACAGACGAGCACAGGCTCAAAGGAGGAATAACATTTATGACAGATGAAGCCAGACCCTATTTTCCCATGTTTGTGGACATTTCTCATAAAAAAGTCGTCGTCGTGGGCGCAGGCACCATCGCCAAACGCCGGATCCGCACACTGGTGGATTTCACCGAAAATCTGACCGTCATCGCTCCCGAAGTCAATCCGGAGCTTCTGGAACTTCAGTCTCAGGGAAAGATCCTGATCCTGAAAAAGCAGTACCAGAGAGAGGACATCTACGATGCCGATCTGGTCATCGCCGCCACGAACGATCATCAGACCAACGAGGATATTTACAGCGTCTGCAAATGCATGGGAATCACCGTCAACGTCTGCAGCGATAAGAACAAATGCGATTTCTATTTTCCCGGCATTGTCCGGAAAGACAATCTCGTAGTAGGAATCACCGCCAGCGGAAACAACCACAAAGCGGCCCGGGAGACTTCCGACCGGATACGGGAGCTTTTAAACCAGCCAGAACAGTAAAAAAGACGAATCCACGGATTTTATCTCCGGCCGGATTCGTCTTTTTTCATCCTCTGGGATGGGCTTTCGCATATACATTTTTCACATGGTTCACGCTGAGATTCAAATAAGTCTGGGTCGTGGCGATATCCGCATGCCCCATCATCTCCTGGACTGCTTTCAGATCTGCCCCGTTCTGCACCAGATGGGCCGCAAAAGAATGGCGGATCGTGTGCGGCGTGATATCCGTCTCAATGCCGGCCTTTGCCGCGTACTGCTTGATGAGCTTCCAGAAGCCCTGACGGCTCATGAGATTTCCCGAACAGTTCACAAAGAGAAGGTCGCTTATCGTCCCTTTTAAAAGTTCCTCCCGGGCATCCTTAAGATAGGTTTCGAGAGCCGCCTGGGCCTTGGGCCCGTAGGGAATCACGCGTTCCTTCTCTCCATCCCTGCAGATCACATAGGAGAGGTGCTGGTTCAGATCCGCCACCTTCAGGGTGATGAGCTCCGTCACCCGCATTCCCGTGGCATAGAGAAGCTCCAGCATGGCCTTGTCGCGGATTCCTTTCGCTGTCCCCGGGTCCGGCTGCTCCAGAAGGCTTTCCACCTCCTCCACAGAAAGGATCTCCGGAGCCTTCCGGTCGATATGAGGCGCACGGATCTGGCTAGTGGGATCGTTAAGCCTCCGGTTACCGTCACAAACATAATGAAAAAAAGACTTCATAGAAGCCACATTTCTGGAAACCGTGGCTGTGGAAAAACCTTCCCGTTCCAGAAAAAGAATATAGGAATTTAAAGAGGTGGCTGTCACATCCTCCGGTGTATGAACGCCCTTTGCATCCAGAAAAGCAGCCAGTCTTTTCAAATCTCTTTCATAAGAACTCATGGTACTTTTTGACGCATTTTTTACCTGCATCAGATAAGTCATGAATCCGGGAATCAGTCTCTCCATAAAATTTATGCCTCCGCTTCTTTCTCAGACGTTAATTATAGTCGATTTCTGTCAAAATTCCAATGGCAGTTTCTACAAAAATGGTTTTCTCCTTCGAACCACCAGATATCGTTTTTCTTAAGATTTTCTGAACTAAATCTTGCGTTTTTCTTTCAGATCAGATAAAAAAGAAGCCGGAGATTCCAGAGACTCACAAAGCTTTCCGTCAAAATACCCAAAAAGAAAAAGACCGTCCCGGTCATAAGCTTTCTCCCCGGAAAAGCCAGCCAGTTAGCAAAATTCCACTTCCAGTCCGCCAGACCCTGAAACATGACAAGAGCCCCGGCCACATAGAAAAGCCCCTGGGGAATCGTGAGAAGAAGCCCCACTCCGAGGCCGAAAAAGCCGAATTTCAGCACGGAAAGACTCACAACCACACCGAAGGCAAACCCAAGCCAGCCGCCCGCCAGGAGCATAACAGGCTCCGCCGCCCCCAGAAGAAGGATCCCCGGAAAAAGCGCCGCCCACTTCATCCGTTTCCCCAGAAAGGAACCGAAAAGCCGTCTTCCCTCCAGATTTTTGTATTTCAGCCGCCGCAGATAAAAATCGCTGATGAGGCCAGCCTTCTGAAGATAATACTCTCTCCCGCACCAGCTCACCAGAAGGGCTGCAAAAAAGCCCAGCAGAAAGGCAAGAGTGAAACGCAGTGTCAGTTTCTCCTCCGGGTAGCGCATCCTGTTCATAAACTCACCTTTTCAAAAAAGTCCTGTCTATCTCTATGCGCCGCCGGCTTTTTCCATGAAAAAAGGCAGCGGACTTTTCATCCACTGCCTTATAAAATCTTTTATTTTGCGTAATCTACCACGCGGGATTCACGAATAACACTGACCTTGATCTGTCCCGGATATTCCAGCTCAGCTTCGATCTGTTTGGAAATATCGCGGGCAAGCAATACCATATCGGCATCGCTGACCTGTTCGGGCACAACCATGATCCGAATCTCTCTACCTGCCTGAATAGCAAAAGATTTGTCTACTCCCTTGAAGGAGTTTGTAATATCCTCTAACTGTTTTAATCGATTGGTATAAGTCTCCAGAGTCTCTCTTCTGGCACCCGGACGGGCGGCAGAAATGGTATCTGCAGCCTGTACGATGCAGGCAATCAGAGATTCCGGTTCTACATCGCCGTGATGAGCTTCCACTGCGTTGATAACCACTCTGGACTCTTTATACTTCTTACAAAGATCAGCACCGATCTGAATATGGGAGCCTTCCATTTCATGGTCGATGGACTTACCGATATCATGCAGAAGACCTGCACGTTTCGCAAGACGAACATCTACGCCGATCTCTCCTGCCAGAAGACCTGACAGCTGAGCAACCTCAATGGAATGCTTCAGCGCGTTCTGACCATAACTGGTACGGAACTTCATGCGGCCCAGCAGACGAACAAGTTCCGGATGGATACCGTGTACTCCGACTTCGAGAGTAGCGGCTTCTCCTTCCTCGCGGATCATGTTCTCCACTTCTTTCTGGGCTTTCTCCACCATCTCCTCGATTCTGGCCGGATGAATACGTCCGTCCACAATGAGCTTCTCCAGAGCGATTCTTGCAACCTCTCTGCGGATGGGATCGAAGCTGGAAAGAATGACGGCTTCCGGTGTATCGTCGATAATGAGATCCACACCGGTCATGGTCTCAAGGGTACGGATATTTCTTCCCTCGCGACCGATAATACGACCTTTCATCTCATCATTGGGAAGCTGTACCACAGAGATTGTCGTCTCGGATACATGATCAGCCGCACATTTCTGAATGGCATTGACCACATATTCCTTTGCTTTCTTGCCTGCGTCTTCCTTTGCTCTGGCTTCCAGCTCTTTATAGAGCTTCGCCGTGTCATGCTTGACTTCGTCTTCAACAGTTTTTAAAAGATACTCTTTTGCTTGTTCGGAGGTCAGACCGGAGATTCGTTCCAGTTCCTGTACACGTTCTTCACTAAGCCGCTCAATCTCGCTGCTCTTCTTACGCAGTTCTTCTTCTTTGGCTGTTAAACCTGCTTCCCGCTTCTCGATGGCATCTGCTTTCTTGTCCACTGCTTCTTCTTTAGAAAGAACACGCTTCTCATATCTCTGAAGTTCGGATCTTCTCTCCCGGGTTTCTTTCTCGAGATCGTTTTTCGTCTTTAAAGACTCTTCCTTTACTTCGAGTAATGCTTCGCGCTTCTTTGTCTCGGCAGTTTTCAGAGCGTCATCTATTATTTTCCTAGCTCTCTCTTCCGCACTTCCGATCTTGGCTTCCACCGTCTTTTTATAATTGGAAATGGAAATAGAGTAGGTAATAGGAACAGCTACCACAAGAGTGATGAGCACAGCTATAACCGCTATTACTGCACCTGGCACAGGAGCACCTCCTTATTAAATTTTCATTGTACGATTATTACAACAAAACAATTTTATACTTTTTACACAAATATGTCAAGCTTTCACTCGCAAACTTGTAACA
>OLRT01002586.1_pt1 | contig 11221 bp, 8 predicted proteins | sample 1672021 | NCBI WGS metagenome assembly OLRT01 (sample SAMEA3136637, study PRJEB25190) | human gut metagenome | reverse complement strand
GTGGGCTGTTTCTTTGTGCAATGAACCCGTCATGCTATGTGCATTTTCAGGGTTTTAGCGAATCTCAGAATAAGAGTGAAGAACATGAAAAGGAGAAGAGAATGGAAAGACATTTATTTACATCAGAATCAGTAACTGAAGGACATCCGGATAAGATGTGCGACCAGATTTCAGATGCAATCCTGGACGCCCTTATGGAGCAGGATCCAATGAGCCGTGTTGCCTGCGAGACATGCACAACAACAGGTCTTGTTATGGTCATGGGAGAAATCACAACAAATGCTTATGTGGATATTCAGAAGATTGTAAGAGATACGGTCCGCGAGATTGGTTATACTCGTGGAAAATATGGATTTGATGCAGATACATGTGGTGTGATTACAGCAATCGATGAGCAGTCTGCAGATATCGCGCTTGGAGTTGACAAAGCTCTGGAAGCAAAAGAGAATAAAATGTCTGAAGAAGAGATTGCAGCAATTGGAGCAGGAGATCAGGGAATGATGTTCGGATATGCTTCCGATGAGACGCCGGAACTGATGCCATATCCGATTTCACTGGCACACAAGCTTGCAAGAAAACTGACAGAAGTCAGAAAAGACGGTACATTAAAATATTTAAGACCAGACGGAAAAACTCAGGTTACTGTAGAATATGATGAGAATGGTACGCCGAAGCGTCTGGATGCAGTTGTACTTTCTACACAGCACGATCCGGATGTGACACAGGAGCAGATTCACGAAGATATTAAGAAATATGTTTTTGACCCGATCATTCCGGAAGGAATGGTAGATGAGAATACAAAATTTTTCATCAACCCGACAGGTCGCTTTGTAATCGGTGGACCACACGGTGACAGCGGACTGACTGGAAGAAAGATTATTGTAGATACTTACGGTGGAATGGCTCGTCACGGTGGTGGAGCATTTTCCGGAAAGGATTGTACAAAGGTAGACAGATCTGCAGCTTACGCAGCACGTTATGTTGCTAAGAATATCGTGGCAGCCGGAATTGCTAAGAAATGTGAAATCCAGTTATCTTACGCGATCGGTGTTGCACACCCGACATCTATCATGGTAGATACATTTGGAACAGGTAAGCTTTCAGATGAGAAGCTTGTTGAAATCATCCGTGAGAATTTCGATCTTCGTCCGGCTGGAATTATCCAGATGTTGAACTTAAGAAGACCGATTTATAAACAGACAGCAGCTTACGGTCACTTTGGACGTACAGATGTAGATCTTCCATGGGAGAAGACAGACAAAGCAGAGTTACTGAAAAGTTATCTGTAAGATTGATTTATAAAATTTTTAGAAATGTTTATGGACGCTTTCGTGTGAAGCGTCCTTTTTCATGCTATACTTGATTTTAGATGCAAAAGTGCATTTTGAGTGAGACCTGAACTTAAAAGGAGATTTATTTTATGAAATTTAAGACCAGGCTGGTAGTAGCGTTTTTTACAATTATATTAATTCCACTTGTATTATCTTCGGCGCTTGTGTGTATGGTTGGGAAATATCAACTTAGTTCTATTGAGAAAAATTATGGGATCAAGAATACGACAGTCGAGAGTCTGGCTAGTTCTGTAACCGTTCTTACACGGCTGACAGAACAACCATATCGTGAGCTGGAGGCATTGATACGGGAAAATCCGGAAGAAATGGAAGATGCAGCACAACTGGAAAGTCTGAATGGTGAACTGCAAGATAAAAAATCTTATCTTCTTGTGAGAAAGAATGATACGATTGCCTATATTGGTACGGAGGCTTCTAAAGCTGAGAAAGTCATCAGCCAGCTCCCGGAGTATGGAGCGGCCGAGACGACATCAGAAAATGGTATGTATCTTGGAGGAAAAGCACAAGTCCTTCTAAAACAGATTGATTTTCAGTATTCGGATGGAAGTGAAGGCAGTGCATTTATTGTGACAAATGTAGGAAGCCTGATTCCGGAAGTGAAAAGTCTGTTCGTGGAGATTATCGTATGCATTTTCCTGGTACTTGTATTTACCGCATGTGTGCTGATCATCTGGATTTACAGAAGTGTCATGGGACCGGTCGGAAAGATGCGGGAGGCAACAAAGAGTATAAAAGAAGGAAATCTTGACTTTGAACTGCCGGTTGAGACAGATGACGAGCTCGGACAGCTCTGTGGGGATCTGGAAGACATGCGAAAACGTCTGAAGAATACGGCAGAAGAGAAACTGAAATTTGACAAAGAAAATAAAGAATTGATCAGTAACATTTCCCATGATCTAAAGACACCTGTGACGACCATCAAAGGTTATGCAGAAGGAATCATGGACGGTGTGGCAGATACTCCGGACAAAGTGGCAAAATATGTACGGACGATTTACAATAAAGCGAGTGAGATGGACGTACTGATCAACGAGCTGACTCTTTATTCAAAAATTGACACGAACCGTATTCCGTACAATTTCACAATTTTATCTGTGAATGATTATTTTAATGATTGTTCAGAGGATTTGTCTTTGGATTTAGAGGCAAAAAATGTGGAATTTGGTTATTTTAATTATGTAGAACCTAAGGTCAAGGTTATTGCAGACCCAGAACAAATTAAGAGAGTGGTGCATAACATTGTGAATAACTCTGTAAAATATATGGATAAAGACAAGCCAAAGATTAATTTGCGCGTCAAAGATGTAGGGGATTTTGTTCAGATCGAAATCGAAGATAACGGAAAAGGAATTGCGTCAAAAGATCTGCCAAATGTGTTCGAGAGATTTTACCGGACGGACGCATCAAGAAATTCCTCAAAAGGAGGAAGCGGTATTGGTCTTTCTATTGTAAAGAAGATTATAGAAGAACACGGTGGAAAAATCTGGGCAACAAGCCGGGAACATACCGGGACGACCATGTATTTTGTGCTTAGAAAGTATCAGGAGGTACCAGTAAATGAGTAAAATATTAATCGTAGAAGATGAAGAGACAATTGCAGATCTGGAAAAAGATTATCTGGAACTGAGCGGATTTGAGGTGGAAGTTGCAAATGACGGAGAGACAGGACTTGAAAAAGCCCTGAAAGATGAATACAGCTTGTTCATACTGGATCTCATGCTTCCGGGTGTGGACGGATTTGAAATCTGTAAGAAAATTCGAGAAGAGAAAAATACACCAATCATTATGGTATCCGCAAAGAAAGACGATATTGATAAAATCCGCGGGCTGGGACTCGGTGCAGACGATTATATGACAAAACCATTCAGTCCGAGCGAGCTGGTAGCAAGAGTAAAAGCACACCTCGCAAGATATGACCGCCTGACAGGAAGCGCAGTGGAAAAGAATAAAATTATTGAGATCCGCGGACTCCGTATCGACACAACTGCAAGACGCGTATGGGTCAACGATGTAGAGAAGACATTTACAACAAAAGAATTTGATTTACTCACATTCCTTGCAAGCCACCCGAATCACGTATATACAAAAGAAGAACTGTTCCGGGAAATCTGGGATATGGAATCCGTGGGAGATATTGCAACGGTTACGGTACACATCAAGAAAATCCGTGAAAAGATAGAGTTCAATACAGCCAAGCCACAGTATATTGAGACAATCTGGGGTGTTGGATATCGTTTCAAAGTCTGAATATTTTAACCGAATCAGGTAAGTCCCCTGCTTTGATTTTGCGAAAAGCAATGAGCAGATAACGAACAGAATGTTTTCTGGCGTTTTACCCTGATATTATCCGTCAGATGTATAAAAGAGGAAAAATATGGAAAGATTATATAAAAAGCTGGAAAGATACGGACAATCCGATTTTTACCCGTTTCATATGCCGGGACACAAAAGAAATCTGGCTTCTTCCGCAGGGAAGTTTCCCTTTGAAAGAGACATTACAGAGATTTCAGGATTTGACAATCTGCATCACGCAGAGGGAATCCTGAAGGAAGCACAGGAAAATGCAGCGCAGCTCTATGGAACACGACGCTGCTTTTTCAGTGTAAATGGAAGCACTGCTGCCCTGCTGTCTGCGATCAGTGCATGTGTCAGCAAGGGCGGAAGCATTCTGGTGGCGCGAAACTGTCATAAGGCAGTCTATCATGCCTTATATCTCAGAGAATTACAGCCGGTATACATTTATCCACACGAAGACTCCAGGCTGGGGATAAACGGAGGAATTTCTCCTTCCTGTGTGGAAAGATATCTGGAAGAGCATCCGGAAGTGGAAGCTGTGCTGATCACATCTCCCACGTATGACGGAATTGTTTCAAATGTGGAAAAGATTGCAGAAATTGCGCACAGGCATGAGGTGCTGCTGATCGTAGACGAAGCACATGGCGCTCATTTCCGTTTCTCGGAATATTTCCCGGTTTCTGCAGCTGATCTGGGAGCAGATATCGTGATTCAGAGTTTTCATAAGACACTGCCTTCTATGACACAGACGGCGGTTCTTCATGTATGCAGCGACCGGGTCGATGTGGAAAAAGTAAAACAGTTTATGGCAATCTACCAGACCAGCAGTCCCTCTTATATTCTGATGGCAAGCATTGACGCCTGCGTGGATAAGATGCAAAAGGACGGGCAGCAGATGTTCAGGGAATTTACTTTTCAGCTGGAAAAAGCACGACAGAGACTGAGCCAGTGCCAGAAGATCCAACTGGTACAGCCTGGAATGCTGGACAGTACGGATGTTTTTGATTACGACAGATCAAAGCTGTTATTTTCTACAGTCGGAACTTCCATGAACGGACACGAACTTCATGCCAGATTAAGAGATGAGTTTCATATCGAAATGGAGATGGAAGCTGAGAACTATGTTCTGGGAATTGCAGCTGTGGGAGATACGGAGGAAGGCTTTGAGAGGTTGTGCAGTGCTATTGAGAAAATCGATGCAGAAACAGAGACAGAAACAGACGCAGGGCAGGAAAGAACCTCTTATGCAAAGATGAAGCAGGTTCTCAGCATTGCTCAGGCGATGGATGCACAGCAGCGCAGATTTCCGCTGGAAGAAAGTATCGGAAAGATCAGCGGAGAATTTGCGTATCTGTATCCGCCGGGGATTCCCATCCTGGTGCCCGGAGAGCAGATCTCTGGACATTTGGTAAGAAATGTGAGAAGATACATGGAACAGGGTCTGGAAGTGCAGGGGCTCAGTGACAGTACATGTGAGACGATCTGCGTGGCTGCCCGTAAGGAAGAATAAAACAAAAGGGAAGAGGTAACTGTTCCGTGCGGAATACAGACTGCGGAACAGTTACGATAAAACATAAATCATGGGAAAGATTTTTTATATTATGGGAAAAAGTGCGTCAGGAAAAGACAATATCTATTCACGTCTGGCCGCACACAAAGAACTGAATCTAAAAACACTGGTCCTGTATACAACCCGGCCGATCCGGGCCGGAGAGCAGGACGGGAAGAATTATTATTTCGCAGATGATGCGAAACTGGAAGAATTTCGAAAGAACGGAAACCTCATAGAAGCAAGAGCTTACCATACCGTACATGGAATCTGGACATATTTCACTGCTGATGACGGACAGGTTGATCTGAAAGAGTCTGATTATCTGGGAATCGGTACGTTGGAATCTTTTACGAAGATGAGAAACTATTACGGAGAAGATGCCGTCTGTCCTGTTTATATCCAGGTGGAAGACGGGGAACGTCTTGCCCGGGCTCTGAAAAGAGAACGGGAACAGACAAATCCGAAATATGAGGAAATGTGCAGAAGATTTCTGGCAGATCAGTCGGACTTTTCAGAGGAGAATATTCTGGCAGCAGGAATCAGAAAACGTTTTCAGAATGTGGATCTTGAAGTTTGTGTGAAAGAAATCGTAAATTATATAAAATCTGTGCAATAGCTGGAAATTTTATGATATAATGTTTTACGAAATATATAACGGACTGATGAGGTGATTCTTATGATGGGATTTAACAACATTATCGGACATGAGGAAATTATCAGGCATTTAAAAAATGCCATAGAAACAGGAAAGGTATCACATTCGTATATCTTTACCGGTGAACCAGGCTCTGGTAAGAAACTTCTTGCCGGGACTTTTGCAGCTACGCTCCAGTGTGAGGCAGGCGGAACGGAACCGTGTCAGAAATGCGATTCCTGTAAGAAAGCAGTGGGTAAGAATCATCCGGATATTATCATGGTGGAACATGAGAAACCGGGAACGATCACGATTGATGAGATCCGTGATCAGGTGATTCATGATGTGGATATCCGGCCATATTACAGTCCTTACAAGATTTATATTATTGCAGATGCGGATCTGATGACTCCACAGGCACAGAATGCTCTTCTGAAAACAATTGAGGAACCGCCGGAATATGCAGTGATCCTTTTACTGACCAGTAATATCGGAGCCCTGCTGCCTACCATCCAGTCAAGATGTGTACGCCTTGACCTGAAGGTAGTTGATGACGGTCTTGTAAAGAAATATCTCATGGAACATCTTCATGTTCCGGATTATCAGGCAGAGATTGACGCATCTTTTGCGCAGGGAAGCATTGGCAGAGCGAAAGAAGCTGCCACTTCTCAGGAGTTTGCCGATATGACACAGAGTGCTCTGAAGATTCTGAAGTATGCGAATACCATGGAAGTTTATGAGCTTTCAGATGCCATTAAGGAACTCTCCAGCGAGAAGCAGAACATTAACGATTATCTGGATATTTTCCAGTTCTGGTTCAGAGATGTTCTGATGTTTAAGGCAACCAGAGAGATTGACAATCTGGTGTTTAAACAGGAAATTAATTTTATCAGAGAACAGGCAAGCCAGCGCTCTTATGAGAATCTGGAGAAGATTCTGGATTCCATACAGAAGACGAAAGTGCGTCTGAAAGCAAATGTTAACTTTGAGCTTGCACTTGAATTACTGTTCCTGACGATCAGGGAGAAATAGAATGACAAAAGTAGTAGGCGTAAGATTTCGTAATGTAGGCAAGATTTATTATTTCAGCCCGAAAGACTACGAGATAAAAACAGGCGATCATGTGATCGTGGAAACTGCCCGTGGCATTGAATACGGGAAAGTGGTACTTGCACCGAGAGAAGTAGGTGAGGAAGATGTGGTTCACCCTCTCAAAGAGGTACTTCGTGTGGCAACGAAGGATGATGATGAGAGAGAGGCACAGAACCGTGTAAAAGAGAGAGAAGCATTTAAAATCTGTCAGAAGAAGATCCGCGAACACGGTCTGGAGATGAAACTGATCGATGCGGAATATACATTTGACAATAACAAAGTCCTGTTTTACTTTACAGCAGACGGACGTATCGATTTCCGCCAGCTTGTAAAAGACCTGGCAGCAATTTTCAAGACACGCATTGAACTTCGCCAGATCGGTGTAAGAGATGAGACAAAGATTCTCGGCGGAATCGGTATCTGCGGAAGATGCCTCTGCTGCCACACCTATCTGTCTGAATTTGCACCGGTATCGATCAAGATGGCGAAAGAGCAGAATCTTTCCCTGAATCAGACAAAGATTTCCGGTGTGTGCGGACGACTGATGTGCTGTCTGAAGAATGAACAGGAAACCTATGAGGAACTGAACAAGAAACTTCCGGGTCTGGGTGATACTGTGACAACACCGGACGGGCTTCAGGGAACGGTACAGAGTGTGAATGTACTTCGCCAGAGAGTGAAAGTCATTGTTGAGATCAATGATGAAAAAGAGATTCAGGAGTTCCCGGTGGATGAACTGAAATTCAGACCAAGAAAGAAAAAAGTGAAAGTTTCTGACAAAGAATTAAAGGAACTTGGAAATCTGGAAGATAAAAAAGGAGATTCCAAATTAAATGACTGATGAGCTGGTAAAAGAAAAAGAACGCGTAGATGATCTTCAGAATGGCTATTATGTCATTCAGGACCCTGATAAATTCTGTTTTGGAATGGATGCAGTTCTTCTTTCCGGCTTTGCGAAAGTAAAAAAAGGCGAAACTGCGCTGGACATGGGCACAGGAACGGGAATTATCCCGATCCTGCTGAAAGCGAAAACCCGGGGAAGACATTTCACCGGGCTTGAAATTCAGCAGGAATGTGCTGAGATGGCCGGTCGCAGTGTGCGGTATAATCATCTGGAGGATGATGTAGAGATCGTACAGGGAGATATTAAAGAGGCTGCTGATATTTTTGGGGCAGCTTCTTTTGATGTTGTGACAAGTAACCCTCCGTATATGATCGGACAGCATGGTCTGAGAAATCCGGATATGCCGAAGGCAATTGCCAGACATGAAGTGCTCTGTACTCTGGAGGATGTGGTGAGTCAGGCTTCGGCAGTTCTGAAAGAGCGGGGACGTTTTTACATGGTACACAGACCGTTCCGGCTGGCTGAGATCATGAATGTTCTGACGAAATACCGTCTGGAGCCCAAAAGAATGCAGCTTGTATATCCCTACATAGACAGAGAGCCAAACATGGTCCTGATAGAAGCACTGAAAGGCGGAAATTCCAGAATAACCGTGGAGCCGCCGCTGATCGTGTACAAAGAACCGGGAGTTTATACAGATAATATTCTTAAGATTTATGACATGATCTGACCCAGACAGGCAGCTTGTTGAACAAAAGCAGCATGACACGAATCAGAAAGCAGGATTGCCTGCAGAACTCAGAACTGTTACAGCAGGAGGAAGAAATCATGAGCGGGAAATTGTATTTATGCGCAACGCCCATAGGAAACCTGGAAGACATCACACTCCGGGTACTTCGCACATTAAAAGAAGTGGATCTGATCGCAGCAGAGGATACCAGAAACAGTATCAAACTGCTGAATCATTTTGATATTAAAACACCCATGACCAGTTATCATGAATATAACAAGATTGATAAAGCCTATGTGCTGATTAACAAAATGCAGGAAGGACAGAATATTGCACTGATCACGGATGCAGGTACGCCGGGAATTTCTGATCCCGGGGAAGAACTTGCTGCCATGTGTTATGAGGCAGGGATTGAGGTAACTTCTCTCCCGGGACCCGCGGCATGCATCACAGCGCTGACACTGTCCGGTCTGCCTACCAGAAGATTTGCCTTTGAAGCATTTCTCCCGGCAGATAAAAAAGAGAGAAAGATCATTCTGGAAGAATTGAAGGATGAGACAAGAACGATCATTCTTTATGAGGCACCGCACCGTCTGGTGAGAACTCTGGAAGAATTAAAAGAGACTCTGGGAAACCGCAGAATGACTCTTTGCAGAGAGCTGACAAAGAAACATGAAACAGCTTTTCATACAACCATCGAAGACCTGATCCTTTTTTACCAGACAGAGAAACCGCTGGGAGAATGTGTGCTGGTGATTGAGGGCAGAAGCCGTCAGGAAATGGAAGAAGAACAGAAAGCATCCTGGGAAAAAATCACCATAGAAGAACATATGGAAATTTACGAAAGTAAAGGTCATTCCAGAAAAGAGGCAATGAAACTGGTAGCCAATGACAGAGGTGTGACAAAGAGGGATATTTATCAGTATCTGATCAATAAATAACAGAAAAACAAACGAAACCGCAAATGAGAAAAACTGTGATTACCGTACAGGTAATATTGCACGAAAGAGGTGCAGAAAACGGCAGCAGATTCTCTCGTCTGCGGCTTCTTTTTTCTTTAGAATGTGGCAAGAAAAAGGCTTTTGTGCTATAATAAATTTGTATTATTGTGTCCACATACCAGAGTATATTTAAAAACCTGTTTCAGGCAATTTCAGAAAATATTGCGGCAGGTTTTGCAGGTTACTGTTCGTCAGAAAACGTACCGTTAAACACGAACAGTTACAGGCGGAGAGAACAGTAATTCTTATAGCGATTCCAGAAAATAATGCAATCAGGCTGCTGCTTTTTTTGCTGCAGCAGGGCAGGTGTTTCTGAAAATATGAGAACAGAGAAACAGCGCCATATGGCCGGTTATGACTGCATCATTTTCTGGAACGGCTATAGATATATTCTGGTAATATTATATATTAACAGGAGGAATAAAATGGGTGGAGAAAATACAGAATACGGAGCGGATCAAATCCAGATTCTGGAAGGTTTGGAAGCCGTAAGAAAGAGACCGGGTATGTATATCGGAAGTACATCCAGCAGAGGTCTTCATCATCTGGTTTATGAGATCGTAGACAATGCGGTTGATGAAGCACTTGCTGGATTTTGTACGGAAATTCAGGTTGTGATCAATCCGGATAATTCCATTACAGTTGTCGATAACGGACGTGGTATTCCGGTAGGTATCAATCATAAAGCAGGAATCCCTGCAGTTGAAGTTGTTTTTACCATTCTTCATGCCGGCGGTAAATTCGGCGGTGGAGGATACAAAGTATCCGGTGGTCTCCATGGAGTAGGCGCTTCTGTTGTAAATGCACTGTCTACCTGGCTGGAAGTCACCATCTGCCGTGAAGGTAAAGTTTATAAACAGAGATATGAACGCGGAAAGACAATGTATCCGCTGAAAGAAATCGGAGTATGTGATCCGGGTCAGACAGGAACCACAGTTGTGTTCCTTCCTGACAGTGAGATCTTTGAGGAGACAGTATATGATTACGATATCCTGAAACAGCGTCTCCGTGAAATGGCATTTCTTACCAAGGGTCTGAAGATTGTTCTCCGTGATACCAGAGAAGGAATGGAAAGAGAGAAAACATTCCACTATGAAGGTGGTATCCGTGAATTTGTAAGCTATCTGAACAGAAGCAAAGAAGCACTGTATCCGGAGATCATTTACTGCGAAGGGCAGCAGAACGGAGTATCTGTGGAAGTTGCCATGCAGCACAATGATTCCTATACAGAGAACTGCTATGGATTTGTAAATAACATCAACACACCGGAAGGTGGTACGCATATCGTAGGTTTCAGAAATGCCCTGACCAAGACATTTAATGATTATGCAAGAAAGAATAAATTACTAAAAGACAGCGAGCCGAATCTGTCCGGCGAAGATATCCGTGAAGGACTGACTGCAATCATCAGTGTAAAAATCGAAGATCCGCAGTTTGAAGGACAGACAAAGCAGAAATTAGGTAACAGTGAAGCAAGAGGTGCCGTTGACAGTGTTGTAAGCAAACAGCTTGAGATTTATCTGGAGCAGAATCCATCTGTGGCAAAGATGACAGTCGAGAAATCTGTGATGGCGCAGCGTGCAAGAGAAGCAGCAAGAAAAGCAAGAGATCTTACGAGAAGAAAATCGGCGTTGGAAGGAATGTCTTTGCCGGGAAAACTTGCAGACTGTTCCGACAAAGATCCTGTAAATTGTGAAATATACATCGTAGAGGGAGATTCC
>OLRT01002578.1_pt1 | contig 11242 bp, 12 predicted proteins | sample 1672021 | NCBI WGS metagenome assembly OLRT01 (sample SAMEA3136637, study PRJEB25190) | human gut metagenome | reverse complement strand
ACTAATATAACTAAAAAGGTTGGAATAACGATTTCAAATATATATGGAATAAAAAACTTAGAATATAAAGCAGTAATTTTTTGTGAATTAGAAATGCTATATAATCAAACAATAGGGGATACAAAACAAGATTATCAAATAAATGATTTTGTAGGAGATTTAAACAAGATATATTTGGCTATAAATGCATCTACAAGTTATTTAAAAATAATAACTACATTTAATGAAGATTCAAGCGAAATAATAAAAATTTTAATAAAGTCTAGCTAGAACAAGAACAATTATAAAAAATCGCTTTAATCTAAAATGATGAAGTGATTTTTTAATTTACAAGAAATCAAAAAATTAATTTAGAAATATATACTTGTTAAAAGTATTTATATACTGGGAAGGATAAGAATATGGACGAAATAAAAATATTAACAAATGAAGAGTTAGGGCTATATGATGAGTTTTCACTTAGTTTTAATCCGAAAACTAAAAAAGACTATTTACTAAAGATAGTTTTTTTAGTATTTTTGAATATCTCTCATCAAATAAATCTATATAGTTATTTAAAAGACCATAGGTAGCAAATCACTACCTATGGTCTAAACTTATTACTTATTACAATTTTTAATCATATAATCTATATTTGTCATAACACCAATACGTTTATTAGACTTTACAACAGCACGAGCTCCACCAACAATCTTATTATCTTGAATTACAGGGGTACCACTCATACCTTGAACTATACCACCACGGTATTTTAACAAATCCTTATCAACAACCTTTATCTGAGAAACATATTTTCCAACTTGAGCTATCTCAATCTCATGCATCTTTAATTCATTAGTTACAGGAGATTTACAATATAAATAAGCAGTACCTACCTTTGGAGTACCTATTTCTAAAGCTAAATTAGGATTATATGTGTAATTTTCAAATTTTCCACATATACCACCATCTCCAGTACCAGTAAATTTACCTATTTTATCACCCTCTGCACTCGTAACTAAATATCCAGTATTAAATAGTGTATTTTTCTTTGTTTGAACATAACATGTTTTATAAATAGCATTATCTAAAACATCAAAAGGCATTTGTTCATCTTTTAAATTATGAGATAAACCTATAAAATTACCCTTAGAATCAATTGCTGTTACAGTTCCTAGATAAAATGAATAGTAACCAAATTCAAAATCTCTAAGATCATCAGATGTTATATCCATTGATTTAACTTTTCCATTTCTATAACAAGTAGCTTTTAAAGGTAAATTTTCAACCTTCATAGTTTTTTCTATATTTTTACGATTAGGAGTGATTTCTTCACCGTTTAATTCTATAGACAATAATATATCTGATTCTTTTAAGGTTTTATTACGATTTAGCTTACTTGTTACTATAGGATATTTTAGCTTTACACCTAATTCAACAACTTCACCAGAGGGCATAAGTTTTGTATTTTTAGATACTGGCTTTTCATCACAAAATACAAAAGATGAACCTAGTAAAATCATTATTAATGTGGTTGAAAGAACTTTCTTTAAAATGCTAAGTTTTCTGTCACTCATTCAATCAACTCCTTTTTTAGCATTATAATTTATTTATAGTTTTGCTTAAAGTTACATAAAATATATTGGGATATAATGACTTTTACAAAATACCAATTTAATATTTAAAAACAAATATATTATCTTTCTAAGTAGTCAGATAAGAATATATTAGCATTTTGTTGAAATTCATTACTGCTTTCAACTAGTAAATATTGACTTATATTAAAATCATTGACATTAATATTATAAGTAAAAATATACTTTTCTAATATATTTACAAATGCAACTCGATTTGATTCAGTAGGTATTCTTATATATGTTTTTAATCTTTCTAAATCACAACTGCTAATTTCAATTTTATTTTCTTTAAATTTTTTTGATAAATCAATAAAAAAGTCTTTTTGTATATCAACATATTTATGTAATAGTCGCATCATTTTTATTACCTCCAAATTATTAAACTTAAATATTAAAATAATTGTCCTAGAAAGAGTATTTACCAAATTTATAAAAATAAATCGAACTATAAATATATATGTGATTATTAAACTTATAATACTAATAAGCTAAAATAATATATAAAAGTAATTTGAAATATATGGTAAAATGTAATAAGAATATATTTTAAAAATATAAAGGGAGAAATATTTTATGGTTGAAAAATTTATGTTATTAAGTAATGGAGTAAAAATACCATCAATAGGATTTGGTACATATAAATCAGGGGATGATGAAGAAACAGCTAAAATAATAAAAAATGCTTTAAATTTAGGATATAAAATGATAGATACTGCTTCATTTTATAACAATGAAGTAGGTATAGGTAATGGTATAAAAGAAAGTGATATAGATAGAAAAGATATATTTATAGTAACTAAACTTTGGAATGATGATCATGGTTATGATAATACTATCGAGGCTTTTAATAAATCATTAAATAACCTACAAGTAGATTACATAGATTTATATTTAATACATTGGCCAAATAAATTAAATGCTGAAACTTGGAGAGCCTTTGAACATTTATATGAGACAGGAAAGGTAAAAGCTATAGGAGTATGTAACTTTAAAGTTGAGCATTTAGAAGAATTAAAGAAAACTGCAAAAATAATGCCAATGGTAAATCAAGTAGAGATTCATCCTTTTAGTACTAAAAATAATATTATTAACTACTGCAAAGATAATAATATTAAAGTAGTTGCATGGAGCCCTATAAGTAGAGGAAGAGTACTATCTAATGACTTAATGATTGATTTATCACAAAAATATAAAAAATCAATAGTACAAATAGTACTAAGATGGCATATGCAAAAAGGAGTTATACCTATACCAAAGTCATCAAATGAAAACAGAATAAAAGAGAATATGGACATATTTGATTTTGAAATTTCTAGTGAAGATATGAAAGCAATAGATTCATTAGATGAAGGGGATGATATGTCAGTAACAACACCACCATTAAATACTATATATGAAGAAGTAAGATAAACTATAATGCTTTAAAATCTGTGTATTAAAGTAATATCAATATATTTAGAAAAGTAAAAATTGATAAAATACTTTAGATACAAGTATTTAGTTAATGTTATAAGTATAATAAAGGTCTTAATTGTTATAAATTATTCACTGAATTTACTATATATATTAGAATTTAATTAACTAACTTACATCTTTATTTGTGATGCTTAGAATTGTACCATAAATAAAGATTTAAAATAGAATAATATAGTATGATTTAATGTAAAATAGTGTATAAGTTAAAATTACAACTAAATATTAGCAAAAGATAAAATAGGATACATTGAATCAGAACTTTTTTATTCATATTGACATAAAATTATTAAACTTATATAATATAATTAAAACTTAATAAATCTTCAGGGCAGGGTGAAATTCCCTACCGGCGGTAAAGCCCGCGAGCCTATATGGCATGATTCGGTGAAATTCCGAGGCCGACAGTAAAGTCTGGATGGAAGAAGATAAAATAAATGCAAGATATAGTGAAATTATATGGCTATTCTTTATTAGTGTTACTTATGCTCTGAAATATTTTATATATTTCAGAGCTTTTTATATGATAATTTGTATTGTGAATATAAATAATTACTAATTTGTATAGTGAATATTATTTGAATTATTTTGTATGATACTTAGTTTGTTGTTTATTCTGAAAAGTATATAAAGTTTAAATAGCAAAATATGTATATTTAGCCCTGAGTATATTAATACTTAGGGCTTTCTTTGTATATGTCCGAATTTTATTAAGTGTATTAAAATTAGGAGGATAAAAGTTGGATAAGTATTATATGGATATTGCATTACATTTAGCAAGAAAGGGAGCTGGCAAAGTGAATCCTAACCCATTAGTTGGTGCAGTTATTGTAAATGATGGGAAAATAATAGGTAAAGGGTATCATGAAAGCTATGGTAAAGCTCATGCAGAAATAAATGCATTTAAAGATGCAGAAACAGAATTAATAGAAGGGTCTACCATGTATGTAACTTTAGAGCCATGTTCGCATTATGGGAAGACACCACCATGTGTAGACCAAATAATTGAAAATAGAATTAAAAGGGTTGTCATTGGCATGGTTGATCCCAATCCTTTGGTATCAGGAAAGGGTGTTAAAAAATTACAAGAAGCAGGAATTGATGTAACTGTAGGAATACTAGAAGATAAATGTAAAAAATTAAATGAAGTATTTATTAAATACATTACAAAAAAGAAACCTTTTGTTGTATTAAAAACTGCAATGTCATTAGACGGTAAAATATCTACTACTTCAGGAGAATCAAAATGGATTACAGACAAAGAAGCAAGAGAAAATGTTCATATATTGAGAAATGAATTAACAGCAATAATGATTGGGATAGATACAGTTATTATTGATAATCCAGAGCTTACTTGTAGAATTCCAAATGGAAGAAATCCAATTAGAATAGTTGTAGATAGCAACCTAAGAATCCCATATGACTCTAAAATATTACAAACTGCTAAGAAATTTAAAACAATAATAGCAACTACTGAAAAAGCTAGAAAAGAGAAAATTCATAAACTAAAAGACTTAGGGATAATAGTAATAGAAACTAAATCTAAAAATGAAAAGGTAGATTTAAAAGACTTAATGCATAAATTAGGAAATCAAAATATAGACAGCATTCTTTTAGAAGGTGGATCAACATTAAATTACTCAGCCTTAGAAAGTGGAATTGTTGATAAAATTTTAGTTTATATAGCTCCTAAAATAATAGGTGGAATGAAATCTAAAACTCCTGTAGGAGGGAGTGGTATTAGCCATCTTAAAGATGCTTTTAAGGTAAGAGAGCTATCCACATCAATTATTGGAAAAGATATTTTACTTCAAGGTTATATAGAAGGAGATGAGTCTTAAGTGTTTACTGGGATAATTGAAGAAATAGGTTTAATAGAAGGAATTAAAAAGGGTGAAAAATCATCAAAACTAGTAATTAAGGCAAATATAGTTCTAAATGATATACATATAGGAGACAGTATTTCCACAAATGGAGTTTGTCTTACTGTAACTAATATATATGAAAATAAATTTGAGGCTGATATTATGGCAGAGACATTAAGAAAAAGTAATCTAGGGAAACTTAATATTGGAAGCAAGGTAAATCTTGAGAGGGCCTTAAGCATTCAAAGTAGATTAGGTGGGCATATAGTAAGTGGACATATAGATGGCACAGGGAAAATTATATCTTTTGTAAAAGAAGATAATGCTATATGGGTTACTGTAGATGCTTCTACGGATATATTAAAATATGTAGTACATAAAGGTTCTATCACTATAGATGGAATAAGCTTAACAGTGGCTTATGTAGATGATAGTTGCTTTAAAGTTTCGATCATTCCTCATACAGCAAGTGAAACAACATTGATAAGTAAGAAGATAGGAGATACTGTAAATCTTGAATGTGATTTAATAGGGAAATATGTGGAAAAGCTTTTGGGATTAGAAGGAAATAAAAAAGATGATAGTAAATGTTCATTAAATGAAGAGTTTCTAAGAAGTAATGGTTTTTTGTAAGGGAGGAGAAAGAGAAATGTTTAAATTTAATAGTATTGAAGAAGCTTTAGAGGATATTAAAGCAGGTAAAATAATTATAGTTATTGATGATGAAGATAGAGAAAATGAAGGAGACTTGTTAATGGCGGCAGAATACGCTAATGCTGAATCAATAAACTTTATGGCTACCCACGGTAGAGGTCTAATTTGCATGCCAATAGAAGAGAATAAAGCTAAAGAATTAAATCTACATCCTATGGTGAAGAATAATACAGATAATCATGGTACAGCTTTTACTGTTTCTATTGATCATATTGATACAACTACAGGAATATCAGCTTATGAAAGAGCGTTAACTATAAAAAAGGTCTTAGAATCTAATGATTCCAATGAATTTAGAAGACCAGGACATATATTTCCACTTATAGCTAAATCAGGAGGTGTTTTAAAGCGAGTTGGACATACTGAAGCTGCTGTAGATTTACCAAAACTTGCAGGATTAAAGCCAGCGGGAGTTATATGTGAAATTATGAGTAAAGATGGAACTATGGCTAGAACACCAGAATTGATTGAATTTGCAAAGGAACATCATCTTAAGATAATTACTATTGCTGATTTAGTAGCATATAGAAGAACAAAGGAAAAGCTGGTAGAAAGAGTTGTTGAAATTAATATGCCGACAAAATACGGTGATTTTAGAATGTATGGTTTTGTAAATAAGCTAAATGGAGAACATCATGTAGCTTTAGTTAAAGGTGATATTAGTGATGGAAAATCAGTATTAGCAAGGCTTCATTCTGAATGTTTAACAGGAGATGCATTAGGTTCTAAAAGATGTGACTGTGGAGAACAATATGAGGCAGCCATGAGAAAAATAAGTGAAGAAGGAAGAGGAATACTTCTATATATGAGACAAGAAGGAAGAGGAATAGGGCTTATTAATAAGCTAAAGGCATATGCTCTTCAAGATCAAGGATATGATACTGTAGAGGCAAATATTATGTTAGGTTTTCCTGCAGATATGAGGGATTATGGAATTGCTGCACAAATATTTAATGACTTAGGTGTTGAAAAATTAAAGCTTATGACAAATAATCCTAGGAAGCTTAATGGATTAAGTGGTTATGGAATTGAAGTTGTTGATAGAGTTCCAATTCAAATGAATCATAACGAGAAAAACGAATTTTATTTAAAAACAAAACAAGAAAAATTACAGCATATGCTTAATTATTAGAAATTAATTAATTTTAAAATAATATAAACAAAAACTGGAGGAAGTAAAAATGAAAATGATAGAAGGAAATTTAGTAGCACAAGGTCTTAAGATTGGTATTGTAGTAGGGAGATTTAACAATTTTATAGTTTCAAAGTTATTAGAAGGCGCATTAGATGGACTAAAGAGACATGGAGTAGATGAGAATAATATTGAAATAGCTTGGGTACCAGGTGCTTTTGAATTACCATTAATAGCAAAGAAGATGGCTCAAAATGATAAATATGATGCTGTAATATGTTTAGGTGCCGTTATTAAAGGATCAACACCTCACTTTGATTATGTATGTGCAGAAGCTTCAAAGGGAATAGCATCTGTTTCATTATCTACAGAGAAACCTGTAATATTTGGGGTACTAACTACAGATACAATTGAACAGGCTATAGAAAGAGCTGGAACAAAAGCTGGAAATAAAGGTTATGATGCTGCAGTAACTGCCATAGAAATGGCCAATTTACTAAAGCAGTTTTAATGTGATGATAAGTTTGATGAACAATATTAATCTATTACGAACTAAATGTATAGGAGCATATGCTCCTATTTTTATTGAAAAAATGAAAGATATTATTTACTAAATTTCCTAGTAGGGAAAAAGGAAAACTTAAAAAAATAAAATAAATAAACAACTAATAATATATACAAATCTACATAAATGAAATAAAATAGTATTATTATACTAAAGATAATAACAAAAGGAGAATATATGGAAAATTTATTCGATTTTTTAGAAAATAAAAGTAAAGAAGAAAAACAAGAAAATATAATATTAGAAACTCAAACTATAGATATATCTACTACACAAAAAACTAAGTATATTATAGATGAAGAACACTTAAAACATTTAGAAAAAGTTAAAATAAGTTTATATAATGAAGATGAAATAAAGGCATCGGGCCTAGAAAGAAAAGATTATATAAGATTAAATAGTTATGTTGGCTCTAGATTAAATACAGATTTAAGAGCTAAAAACAATCCTATAAAAGAAGTAGAAGTTAAAATAGAATTAGTTGAAGAAAACTATTTAGACTCACTTGAAGAAGTTGACATGGATGAAAATATATTTAATGAAGATAATGGTATAAAAGAAAATAAAATGTTAATAGTTGATGGGTCATCACTTTTATCAACAAGTTTTTATGCAACAGCAAGAGACTTACTATTTGCAAAAACAGAAGAACAAAAAGAGTTTGCATATACAAAATTAATGAAATCTCCAGATGGAGAATATACAAATGGAATATATATGTTCTTTAAAACATTACTGCCATTAATTGAAAGTCAAAAGATAACGCATTTAGCAGTTGTACTTGATAGAAGTAGAAACACATTTAGACGAGAAATTGATCCAGAATACAAAGCAAATAGAAGTGAAACACCATATCCACTTAAAAGTCAATTTAAGTTATTAACTGAAATACTACAAGAAATGAATATACCAGTATTTTCTCATACTGAATATGAAGCAGATGACTTTGCTGGAAGTTTAGTTAAGAAATTTGAAAAAGATATACCTATATATTTACACACTAAAGATGAAGACTATATTCAATTAGTATCAGATAATACTAAATTATGGATGGTAACAAGTAAAGCAGATGATATGTATAAAGAAATTGGTATAGATAAAAAGGATATCAATGTTCCAAGTGGGATATTTGAATATACACCAGAGTATGTTAAACACTTTAAAGGAATAGAGCCAATTCAAATTATAGATGCAAAAGCTATAGAAGGAGATAAGTCAGATAATATAAAAGGTGTTAAAAATGTTGGTCCAACTTCATCTAGACCTCTTATAGCACATTATGGTTCTATAGAGGAAATATATAAGAATATAGAAAACTTAAGCAAAGATGAAGAAAAAGAACTTTTAACATTCTTTAAAGAAAGTTTAGGTATAAAAAGATCTCCTTTAAAGAACTTATTACTATATAAAGAAGATGCAATTATTAGTAAAAAGTTAGCAACTATAAAAACTGATATAGAAGAAATACAAAATATGGATTTAGATAGTTTAGCCTTAAATATAGACAATGAAAAGATGCATGAAATATTTATGAATCTAGGAATGGTAAGTTTAGTTAAATAAATTTATCATAAATTATTTGGAGGAAATAAATGACTTATAAATTTGAAGCAATAATACAACAAGTTGAGAATAAAGATGCAACCTTTATAGAAATACCTTTTGATGTAGAAAAAGAATTTGGTGCTAAAAGAGTAAAGGTAAAGGCTAAATTTGATAATGTAGATTATAGAGGTTCTATAGTAAGAATGGGTATGCCATGCTTTATGATAGGGCTTACAAAGGAAATAAGAAAGAAAATAGGTAAAGGTATAGGAGATACTGTATCTGTAGAGATAGAAAAAGATGAAGAAGAGCGTATTGTTGAAATACCTATAGAATTTGAAAGTATGCTTAATAAAAACAATAATGCGAAAGAGTTTTATGACAGTCTATCATACTCTCAAAAGAAAAAGTATATAACTTGGATAACGTCAGCTAAAAAGGAATAAACTAAAATAAAGAGAATGAATGAGGCTTTACTAAAACTAGAAGGTAAAGTGAAATTATAATATACAAAATATAAATGCCTTTATATCAGTACATTTTAATCTGGTATAAAGGCATTGTTTATATTGAATTACCACTTTAGAGTATCTAATATCTAAGTAAAGGTTATAATTTAGGAGGTAGTAAATGAAAAAATTTATATACTCAATAGTAACTCTTTTAATTTTAATTCTAATAAATATAATTTCATCTAAAATATTTAATTTAGAATTTATAGAACTATCCTTTTGTGTAGGCTTAACATCATCCGTACTAGTTGGATTTTTATCTAGCGAGGGAGGATTAATATCTGATATGACAGACATTTCAATTAAATTCTTACTTGACAGCAAATCTAGAAATAGTTCACATTTTACAAAGTTTCATATAAATACACCAATTATAATATGAATATTATACACATTAGTATCTGCTATATTAAGTATTATTATTTACTGGGAATACTTTTAAAATATGTCAGCTATTATATTAGTTAAATAAATTTTAAAAAAATATTTTAAAATTTATTGACAGTTTTACAAAAAAATGTAATAATAAGAAAAACAAGAAAAACTTTAATTTGGTCCAGAGAGACTAAAAAGATATTTGAATAGTTTAAAGTATAAATGAACGACTATCCTTTTATCTCTTTAGGTAAAAGGATTTTTTATTGCAAATATCTTTTAACTTTGGAAGACATCATATGTGGAGGTTAAGAAGATGACATTTAAAAAATTAGCAACATTAGCAATGGCAACAGTAGTATCAGCATCATTATTAGTAGGATGCTCAGGAAGTAAAGAAAGTGCAAAAGATGATAAAATAACTGTAGCAATGATAACTGACGTAGCAGGAGTAAACGACCAAAGTTTCAACCAAAGTGCATGGGAAGGACTTCAAAGAGCTGAAAAAGAATTAGGTATAGAAGTTAAATACTTAGAATCAAAGCAAGATTCAGACTATGCAACAAATATAGAAACATTAGTTGATGAAAACGTAGACTTAATACTTGGAGTAGGTATGAAATTAGCTGATGCAATAAAAGAAGGTGCTGAATTATATCCAGAACAAAACTTTGTATTAGTTGATAAAGAATTAAAAGATGCTAGCAATGTAAAGAGTATATTATTTAAAGCTGAAGAATCAGCATACTTAGCAGGTTTAATAGCAGGTAAAACTACTAAAACAAATAACGTAGGATTTATAGGTGGTATGGAATTACCAGTTATAGATACTTTTAAATATGGATTTATGGCAGGAGTAAAAGCAGCTAACCCAGATGCTAAAGTTCAATCTCAATATGCAAACTCATTTACAGATCAAGCAAAAGGTAAAGCTATAGCTAACCAAATGTACTCAAACGGTGCAGACATAGTATTCACTTGCGGTGGAGACGTTGGAACAGGTGCTATAGAAGCAGCTAAGGAAAATGGTAAATATGCAATAGGTGTTGATAGAGACCAAAGTGATTTAGCACCAGAAAATGTATTAACTTCAGCTATAAAAAGAGTTGATGCAGGTGTATTTGAAACAGTTAAATCATATGTAAATGGAACATTCGAAGGTGGAACAACTACAACTTATGGATTAGAAGAAAATGCAGTAGGGGTACCTGACACTACTAAAAACTTAGTTTCTCAAGAAATATTAGATTTAGTTGAAGAAACAATTACAAAGTTAAAGAATAAAGAAATAACAGTTCCTAAGAACGAAGAAGAATATAACGCTATGGTTAAATAGTTAATATAAAATAAAAAGGCTAGAAATAAGATTTTGTATAAAACTTATCTCTAGCCTTTTTTACGCTTAAGGATATTATAATACTTAAAAAAATGTGGATAACTTCTGA
>OLRT01002577.1_pt1 | contig 11242 bp, 11 predicted proteins | sample 1672021 | NCBI WGS metagenome assembly OLRT01 (sample SAMEA3136637, study PRJEB25190) | human gut metagenome | reverse complement strand
CCGCCACCAACCGGACTATTTCTGCTTTCAGGACATTGCCACGCGGAAAAAGTGATGACTGTCTGCTTGTTTTCCCCGTAACGACCGTATCGACGTTATTTGCAAAACCGGGCGGCTATGTAAAAATGACACCTGCATACTGCCACTTTTCTGTATAAAAATGTTTGCATTCTGACCAAAAATTTGCTATTATAAAAATAAACGAGTAGCGTAACTGCGTAAATCCAGTTTCCGCTGCTCGTTTATTTTTTTGTATTTTTTAGGAGGAACCTATGGAAAAACAATCTCAAAATCCGATGGCGGTGGAGCCGATCCCCCGCTTGATGGCGCGCATCGGCACACCTATCGTACTTTCTATGATCTTACAGGCTGCGTACAATGTTGTGGACTCTGCCTATCTGGCTCGCATGGCTGACGGCGGCGAAGCTGCACTGACTGCGCTGAGCTTAGCGTTCCCGGTGCAGCTGTTCATGGTGGCGGTATCCATCGGTACGGGCGTCGGCACAAACGCCCTGCTGGCCCGGCTGCTGGGGCAGGGCGACCGCGAACGGGCCAACCGCACCGTTGGCAACGCGCAGTTTATCGCGCTGTGCATCACGGTCGTGTTCATGCTGTTTGCGGCGGTGGGCGTGTGGCCCTATGTATATTCCCAGAGCGCAGGCGGCAGCATCGGGCGGGATATTCTGGAATCCGCCATCGCCTATCTGCACATCTGCTGCGGCGTGCCTGTGGGCATTGTGATGTTCTCGGTGTATGAAAAAGTCTTGCAGGCCACCGGGCGATCGCTGTACTCCACCATCGCCCAAATCACCGGCGCAGTCGTCAATATCGTGGTAGATCCCGTTTTGATTTACGGCATATTCGGCCTGCCCGCCATGGGGGTGCGCGGTGCCGCGTGGGCCACCGTGCTGGGCCAGCTCGTCTCCATGGGACTGGGGCTTCTCTTCCACCTGCATTTTAATAAGGAAATCTCCAACAGCTTCCGTTACTGGCGGCCATCGCGGTCTGCCATCCTGCGCATTTACACCATCGGCCTGCCCGCCATCATTTCCCAGGCGCTGCTGACCGTTATGACCTACGCGCTCAATTTGATTTTGGCCGCTATCCCGCAGGTGGGCCAGAACGCCGTGACCGTGTACGGCCTGTATTACAAGATCCAGCAGCTTATCATTTTCGCGGCGTTCGGTGTGCGCGACGCAATTACGCCCATTGTATCGTTTAATTTTGGCATGCGCAGCCGCACCCGCGTACAGCAGGGCATCCACTGTGGCTTGGGGTATACCGCTGCGCTGATGCTGCTAGGCTGCCTTGGTGTGGAACTGTTCGCCCAGCCGCTGGCGGGGCTATTCTCACTCTCCGGCACGACCCATGAAATGTGCATGGCCTGTATGCGCACGGTGTCTTTAGGATTTTTGTTTGCTGGGCTTTGTATTGCATTCCAAGGTGTTTTTCAAGCGCTGGGGCGCGGCGTAGAATCACTGATTATCTCGCTATGTCGTCAGGTTTTGTTTGTACTGCCGCCGGTCTGGGCATTGTCGCAGCTCATCACAGGCCCGGAGAATGTCGCCATCGTCTGGTGGCCGCTGGCGCTCGGCGAAGCTGCCACACTGGCGGTGGCCTTGGTGCTGTACTTCATGAATGGGCGGAAACTGGTGCGCGGTTTATAAATCACGCCGATTTCAAAACGCAATAAACGCCGCGCTGCAAAGCAGCAGGCAAGTACGGAACAATCCAGTTAAGGTTTGCGTTTCGTTCGATGTATCGGCAAATACAATCGTACTGCCGCTGTCGGTGTCCAGCCGCAGGAAACGCAAGTGACTGTCCGTCAACACGCCGCTCTGCCGGCCGCTGTCTACGGCTTCCTCCGCGGCCTGCTGCAAAAATTCGGTGTCGGACAAATCATAGTAGCCGCCGCCTGCGGGCTCGATCGTGCCGTCCTCGCCCACCGACAGCACAAAATATGGCAGCCGCACGCCATCGAATTCCTCGCCCGGTGCAGGAACTTGGATGGGGTTCAGCGCGATATTGCCCATCATGTCAAGGCTTTGGTGCTCCAGTGTGGCGCGTGTCAACCCCAGCACCGCCGCCATGACACAGGCCAGAATCACCGTGACAAACGCCATGATGATGGCTACCAGCTTGACGCGCAGTTTCCGTATCATGCGCCGACCTCCAAATGGTACCCCACACGGCGCACCGATTCAATGCGCACATTGGAGCCAAGGCTCTTGAGGCAACACCGCACAATTCCCGCCTTACGGCTTAAGCACCGCTTCGGCGGCTGCGGCACGGCATCTGCGTTGCCAAAATGCTCGATAATACACAAAGTATTATCTGCGCTTTTGGCTTAGCATCTGCCGCACCTCGCTCGCCGTATCGGCACTTAGAATTGTGCGGTATTGCCTTGAGCTTTTTGCGCAGGAAGCCAATGTACACTTCTACGTTGTTTTCTACGGCATCAGAGTCGAAGCCCCACGCATAGGTCAGGATGGTTTCCTTCGGGGTGTTGTTCTCCCCTGCCTGTATCAAAAGGCGCATCACATCCAGTATCAGCAAGTCATATATGCCGGTTTCGGCATACTCTGCCCCGCTTATGCCGTCGTAGGCAGTCTCCACGGTAAAGCCCTTGCGTTCCAGCAGCGTTTTTAAGGATTCCGCCAGCAGGCGCTCATCCTCAACAATCAGTACGCGCATATATCAGCACCTCATTTCCTGCCGTTATTGTACCGCACGAAACTGAAAAGCCGCGGAAAATTTGGTGTGAAATGTGTGGAAATGCAGGTGCGCGAAATTACAGGTACTTGACCGTCTCTTCCAGCGGCTTGCGGGAGGTATGGTTGGGCAGCGGGGCAAAGCCTTCGGCGGCAAAGCCAAGGTCCAGCAGCATCAGAACCTGCTCATTTTCCGGCAGGTCAAAGGCTTTGGCGACGGCGGCAGGGTCAAAAAAGTTCAGCCAGCAGCTGTCCACGCCCGTGTTCGTCGCGGCCAGCATCATGTGGGTGGCGACGATGGACGCATCCTCCACACCGGAATTGACTTCCTCACCCGGGTAGACAAACACGCTGTTTTTGTCAAAGGCAACCACCAAAACCGTGGGCGCACCGTAGCGGCAGGGAGTCAGCTCGTCAATCTTAGCCAGCCCTTCCGCGGACTGCACAACGTAAATACGCTGGCCCTGCAGGTTTTTAGCAGTCGGCGCAAGGCGGCCCGCCTGCAGAACAGCGTCCAGCTGTTCTTCCGAAATCTGCTTTCCATCGTACTTTTTGCAAGAATAACGATTTTTTACAACCTCGGTAAATTCCATGATAAATCCTCCTTGAAATTTTTGCTTTTACAGCCCTATTATAATGCACCGTGCGGCAAATGAAAAGCCCCCAGATGCACGGTGCGGCAGTATTCTAGCGGCGCTACGCCGTATTTTTCACGGAACACCTTTGCGAATTTGCTCTGGTTTGCATAGCCTACCTGCGCGGCGATCTCGGCGACGGACAGGTGTAGTCCCTTTGCCTCCATGACGGAGGCCGACCGCACTGCACGGCCAGATGCTTACCGCCAAAGACCGTCTGAACCACTGCTCTCTTGTCACGCAGGACGCGAACCAATACCCCCTTGACGTACCCAGCATGAAGAAACTGCGCACCTACTTTTTGCCGGGGTTGAACTGAACCGGTCAACTTCTTCTTACAAAGATTATATTTTGCGTAGAACTTCGGCCGTATTTGTACCAAGTTCTATGCAAAGGCCATGAGCAGCTGTGTACACCTACGGGTCTCATTCCTTCTTCTCGTCCTTGGTAGCGAAATATGCCGTGATATCCTTATAGGAGATTTTTTGCATGAAAAAAACTCTGTTTACCCTATTAACCGCTATTAATCTTGCATTTTTGTACTGCCCGGCTGTGGCTGTCTTTGCCTTGATCAAGGATGAAACTGCTGCGGCCGTGGGTGCGCAAGGTAAGGATGCAGTCTCCGGCAATCTGTTCCTGTGGCTTCTGTGTGCGATTGCCTTTTTGAAAGTCGTCACAAAGTTGGACGGTATCCTGCACTCTCTGGGCCTCGGTGTTTCACGCTCGCCCGGCTCGATGCTGTCCGAGGTACTGCTGGCTTTTCGTGGTTTTGAAATCGGCTAAGCCTTTATGGGGCTGGGCGTTGCAAAAGCCGCCGCTGCCACTACTAATACGAAAACCACGCCCGGCAATATCTTTGCAAGCGGGCTTTCAGGCATGGTAAGCCGCCATGTGCAGCAAAGCGCGGCAAGTTCTATCAGTTGGGCAAACCGGCGGCAGCATTACCGGCGACAGCACCGTAGAAGCGCTGAAGGACTATTTTACAGGTACCAGCGACATGGACGCTATACCGATTCCTGCCATCAGCGAAAATATCTCTACTGCGAGAGCGCAGCGCCTTTATAAAACGGAAGTTTTTGCTGTAAATAAGTACCCAATTTGCGCCGTATCATATACAATCTGTATTTTTATTTGTATATATTACGTTTCGGTTTACTTTTACAAAAAAGCCGGGCTATTTCACCCGGCTTTTTTGCGCGAAAGAATCTTCTTTATGGCTACTTCCCTGCTGCACCCAGCTTGCGGCACGCAGGATTATTGAGCAGCATCCCTACAATAACATACCGATATGACTTTACATGACCATTTTGCACGGTTTTCCATGCACCCCGCCGCAACACGATCTCATTCATCACCTCGTGCTGCTCCTTCGTAAAGTAGAGCGAAATTTGCGGGAACACGGTGTTGTCCTCTTTGGTGGACATATTGTCATCAACTGCAGCATCGGAAGGGAAAATATAATATTGATCTCGACTTTTGGCTATCTCCTCACGGTGCTGTTCGTATTCATCCTCGCCCTCTACCACACAATGTTCTGCGCCTACTGCAAGAACTTTGCCTAATTCCTCTTGAAGCAAGCGGTTGGTAAGGGTTCCGACACGAATATCTTCCACAGCCGCGCGGCCTTCCAAGACCTCCCGCAAGCGTTGGCCCACCCGCATATTGATTTTTACTTTTTCATCTTTCATAATACTTGGTTTTTACCGCTCTTAATGCTGTTCTTCAATCATCTGGCGCAGTCTGGTTGCTTTTTCAATCAGATCATCCAGCGCTTCAATATCCTGCAGACGAGCCTCTCGCGTCATATCTTTCAGCCCCTTTTGGTAGCTGCGGCTTTCTATTTTGCGGCCGATTTTTTCCGCTACTGCTTTCACATTCTTCTGTACAAAAGTCTTTCCTTCTGCACTTGCGTTGGTTTCTTTCCGTTTCAGAGTTTCCTCTTTTTTTATCTCGGCAACAGCCTCATTGCCGGAGATTAAGGCCGCCTCATAGGCTTCGCTCATAGCCAACAGCTCTGCGTAGCCTTTTTCAAACTTTGCGCAGGCCGCATCAATTTTTGCATCCGTATCACGCATATATTTTTCCAGAAGCGAATCTTTCAAATCTTCTAGGAAGGCATTATGGATGTCATCGCGTTTTTCTTCCAAGTGCGATTTCGGCGTATTGGCTCTTTCCTCGCCATGGCAGTCGATTGTCAACAACTTTTTATACTGTTCCGCAATTTTCTGCTGTTGCTCTGGTGTAAAGCGAACATAAATTTCGCATTCACTGCGCCCCAGCAGCCTCTGGTCAAGCATTTGGAGTAAATCTCTATTTAAATCGTTTTCGATGCGCAGATCTTTATTCAAGGTCTTGGTTTTATCGGGCGCAATTTCTTTCGTAAAACGCTTAGCTTCTGCCTCCGTCATATTATAGGGTGCTTGCTGTAAACATTTAACAAACTCCCCTACTACTTTTCGGCGGATGCTTTCGTCGGAAAAACCTCCACGCACTTGCAGATTGGCACTGTAAAGAAGAGCTTTTTTCTGAGTTTCATTCATCCGCGTTGTGATAACACGGCAGCCCTTAATTGTTTTATAGGTAAACTTTCCTCTTTCATACAGCCTCTTGATGGCCTTATATCTGCGTTCGCCGGAAAGGAGCATATAGGCTCGCTTTTCTCCCCTACCCTCGGCATTTTTTTCCATTACTTCAAAGACCACGAGATTGTGCAGCAAGCCATTCTTTTCAATATCATAGGCCAGGTTGTTGATATCCTCTTCCGTGTCATTTTCAACAAAGATTGCATTATCGGGGTTCAAGCGGATATCATCAATGCAGATGTCCATAATTTTGGAATCAACACCATTTTCCAGCAAGCCGGTCTTTCCTGCAGCATCATTGTCGTTTCCTTTTCGCACAGCTTCTCGCGAGGGGGCATCCATAGACACGAGTTTTCTTTTGGGAGCCGTTTTCATAGCCATTTTACTTTCCCTCGCTTTCCGCCAAGATTTGCTTCAATTCTTTCCACGCAGCAACATAAGACTTTGCGGTGGGCTGCGTCTTTGCATATTCGACAACCGGCATACCGGCCATTTCGCTTGCTTCGACCGCTTTACCAAAACGAATCTGCGCACGGAAAACCGCATTGCCTAAAACGCGAAGATAATTTTCCCTCGTAATATTGAATGCCTGACTCTGTTGAACCATTGTCTGAATCAGGCCAACACCTTTTTGTGCCGCAATTCCCTGCTCCCGCAGCTGGTTACAGTATGTATAGGTGCGGAACGCCGAATCCACCGCGTAGCTGCCACTTTTGGCAGGTATCAAAATGTAATCCGCGGCCAGCAGCGAGCTGGTAACCAGCAAACTATCCCTGCTAGGCTGCGTATCGATAAATATGTAATCGTAATCATCCTGCACAAGGCTTACGAAATATTTAAGGATTTGCGTTTCGTATTCCAGATTCTCCACGTTATCCATTTTACCTTGTTTCATTGCATCAATCAGTTCTTTTGCTTTTGTATTGATTTTTGGTGTTTCCAGACTTGCCGGAATCAAATCCACATTATCTAAGTTTGTTTCAACGACATAGTCCCGCACAGATTTTTCACCGGCATGAACTTTCTCAAAGTCATTATAAAGATCGTACAGGGCGTGTCCTGTAAATTCTTCATCTGTTATGCGTGTGCCTTCCAGACTATAGGTCAAATTACCCTGCGGGTCTGTATCAATGCACAGTACTCTTGCCTCATTACCAGCCAAATCAGCCAAATTTAGTACCGTGGTCGTCTTTCCGCAGCCGCCCTTCTCAATTGCTACTGTAATCGTCGTTGCCATCTAAAATATCCCCCGTAAGATATAATGGTATGTGTCGTTAGATTCTAAAGTTCATGTTGCTGTTTGTAGTTTTATTATATCATGTTCAATCTTTTTGTCAACCGCTTTCGTCAGATAATCAAGCCTGTATTTTCTTCTTACCGTACTCCTTCTTCATATTGCATTTCTAAAGTTCATGTTGCTATATTTGTCCGTGTGCTTTGCTGCGCTATTTGTGTTCACCATTCAAAACGTATCTCTATTTTTTTCATAATTCTAAAATCCATGTTGCTCTTGGCAAACAGATAGGGCAGCCCTCATCTGGAAAATAAGGCCTGCCCTATCTGCTCATTTTGATATTGGTTTTTGACAATTACTCTTATTTAATCGCCTTCATCAAACATATCCAACTTGAACGTCTTTTTCGTTCCATTCCAATTCAACCATTGCTTTCCATTCTCAATCGTCACTGCCGTGTTTTCAGCAATTTCATTATAAACCACTGTTCTATAATATTGTGCCGATTTTCGTTCTGTAGACGATGTAAACATAGTCTTGAACTTACTGCACATTCCAAGAGCCCATGTTTTCAATCCGTTATTATCTTTTATGATTCGGTTCAGCGCCTCAAGCGTTTCCTCTGCCTGTTCCCGCTTTTTCTGGTTTGTCAAAATCTTTGATGTGTAAGTGAAGATATCTTCAAGGATATTTCTTTCTTCTGCTGATAGCAGTTTTTCCAACTCGCTATATTCTGCTTTTGCCCTGATAATATTTCGCGCATTACGGAAGGTCATATCAAGAATAGAATCAGGAATCGGCGCAGAAAGCATCTCCGGCGTTGCCTGACTTTCCGCCATCTTATTGCGCCGTCTCGGTCTTCTAGGCACCTCCAAATCCGGGTCTTTGCTGTCGTGGAAAGCCCGAACTTTGCGCATTTCTTCTTTCGTCTTATACTTAATAAAAATATAGAGATACTTGTACTTCCGTTCTCCCTTTATTCTTACCGGAACATAGTCAAACCACAAATCCGTTAGTTCATTGATTTCTTTTTTGACTATTTTTAAGACATTATTTTCAAACGCTGTAAATGTGGGATACTTTTCAGCCAGCGTTCTCTCGCGGCTATATTTTGGTTCAGGATCGTCCTTTTTCTTGCTCTTGCTTCGGTTCTGTTCATCCAGTGGAGGAACAGAGAGGATGCTTTTAAATTCATCCGTCTCGAATCTCTTGTATTTGAATCCTTTTAACTCTTCACGCTTTTCAGGAAATTTGCTCAGTATTTTTTCTGTAACAGGCTCAAACACCAGCCCATTGTTGTAGCCGTAATCCCGATCCCCATTGTCATACGACAGTATGATTTCGTACACACGCATCGAATACGTGGATTGCATCATGAGCAAATACTCGATTGAATACGATGTGTAGTTACTGGTAAGTTGTGCAATATCTTTCCAGATCTTGGGGTGAAACTGCATTTTTATGGTCTTGTCTTTGGTGTTCACCTCAACCGTCGGTAGTATCCACGCCATTTGGTTGTATCCCGTCCCATTTGGATTCGGTACCCAAAAGAATCTGCTGGCCAGACTGTTTACAGTTTCCTGCAGATACTTTATATAGCTGGAGTCCATCGCGTTCACGCCCGTCAGCTTCGAGAACTCACTGAAGGTAATTGTATAGTACTTAGAGGCATCCGTATCCCTTTTTTGATCGATTTTGGACAAAAGCATAAAAAGAATCTTTTGCTCATTGCGGGGGAGGGAGTACTTTGTCTTTTGTATCAAGTCATTGCTCTTCGTAATATAGGAACCAAAGATCAGGTTTCTGTCGTTTCTCTTGGCGATGGCAGCTTTTTTCTCTTCCGCCTCTTGTTCCGTGAGAACTTCCCCAACGATAGCCTCGATAGTATCGTTATCTTTGATATTGTCGCTGTTTTTCTTCATGTTACTAAAAGGGCAGCAGCGGAATTTCAGAATGTACAGCCCTATTCCTTTCCGCGAAATAGTTTATTGCCGTTGTATCGTACTGTATTACGAGCACTGCTTGAAAACAACGGTTTATAGGTATACTTCCACAAATATAGTTATAATAATACGCTTCTTTCATTTAGGTGTCAATAATTTGGGTTTTAAAATCAAATCGTTTTTTTCTAGTTACAGATTTATCTTTTATTTTTTACTTTTATTTATATATGTAGAAAAACAGTTTTTTTCATGGGACAAAGCAGTTTCTTTCGTCGGATAAAGAAGATTCTTTCACCCGAGAAATCAGTTTTTTTCATGCGGGAAAATAGATTCTTTCGCTATTTTTGCCTGAAAGAATCTTCACTTACTGCAGAAAAAAACTTCTTTTTGTGAGACTTGTTGCTTTTTTGCGCGAAAGAATCTATTCTTGCTATGTTTAGGATCATACGTTAGAGAAGGGGAGGGCTGAGGAATGGGCAGAAAATTTTGCGCGAAGAAATCTTCTTTTGCGGTGAAGAAGGGGAGAAGGGGATGAAGAGAACGCCAAGCGATTTCAATGATTTTTTTGCGTGAAAGAAACTTCGTTTGTAGAAAATGGCTGTATATCCTGCGTATTTCAAAAGGCAGAGAAGAACAAAAAGAAAGCCGCGATTTTGTACGAAAGAAGCTCCTTTTTGTTCGAAAAGCAGAAGCCTTTGTAAATGATGAATAGGAGCGACGGAGATTTTTTGCGCGAAAAAAACTTCTTTTACAAAAGAAAAACCGAGAGTGGGGGCACCGTGGTAGGAAAACGCTGGGAAAAAGAAACTGATTTTTGTGCGAAAGAATCTATTGTATGATTGTAAGGGACATTACGGCGTTTGTTATTGTAGAGATGGCCTTTGATGGAATAAAAGCGCCATACCAGAAACAGTAGTTTTCTTCACACGAGAGTAAAAAAAGCAAAATAAACGTTGATAGGTATAAAATAAGGAAGGAACAAGTAAAAAAAGCAAATTATAAAGAAGATTGTTTCGCGCAAAAAAAGCAAATTAAGCTATACGAGAATCTATACAAATAGTATAAAACGAATGTTATATACAAAACGATGAACTGCGAGAAGTCTGAAATGCTTGTTTGGGTGCACGAACGAATAGAGATTATTGGCATGATTGAGTATGCTGAAATGAATTCCTTACATAAAATGAAAAAGCATGGTATGGCAACATAAACTTTAGAATTAAAATCAAAAATAGAAAATTGATTGAGCTAAAAAGTGCCCATGATTGACAGTGCAAACAAAAATATGCTATATTCCACCCATAAATGATTTTTGTGTCTTGTGCACACGTTGTTTAAGTTTGTAATTCGTGCCAATAGTCTTGTTCTGCCCGTTTTGGGTGGACGCTGCCGGCACTTTTCTTTTTATACCGGGTGAAAACATCCGACCATAGCAAGAACGATCGCAGTTCAGGGTTTGCCGTGAACATCAGGCATGGCCTGCGATTATTCTCGCTTTTTATTTTGTTTCAGAGCCAATCGGCTTTGAGAAATACATTTTATATAGGTGCCGTCGGCAAAACCATTCCCACTATTCAGCTCGGCAACGACTTATCAGCCACCGTGCTGCGATACCTCCGCTTACAGGAGCAAAAGCAACTGGTAGAAACGCGGGTCAAAACGCTGGATGCAGAAATGCAGCGGTTGAAAGGACGGATCGTTGCCAAACTCAACATCAGCTGCATGGCAATGGGGGAGTACGTCACGATGTCGGAATCGCGGCGGTTCAGCATCAAGGCAAAAGAGGCAGATGAAGCCCCCTGACAGAGAAGGGCGCGTATCTATGCATGACGGTGAACAGGAACACGGACGGGCGGCTTCCCCCACAGTAAGCTGGCAAAATTACTGCATTACAACGGCAGTGATTTGAACTCCATCGGCCGCCGCACGGGGGTATGTCTGTTTGACTATGGCATGACCCCGCAGGAATGGAGGTCATCGCAACACGGAAAATCCGGGTAAAGCAAAACTCCGCCCCGGTATCCTTGCGAAAAATATTTTTGCGTCAAAATATTGACACAGCAATTACATCATGTTATACTGTGTCTCGATTTTGAAAGACGAATCGAGTTTGTAAGAGTTTTTCAAAGCAATTTAC
>OLRT01002575.1_pt1 | contig 11245 bp, 9 predicted proteins | sample 1672021 | NCBI WGS metagenome assembly OLRT01 (sample SAMEA3136637, study PRJEB25190) | human gut metagenome | reverse complement strand
GTATCAAGAAAACAATTCAGTGGTATCTGGACAATCGTGAATGGTGGGAAACGATCATCAGTGGTGAATATCAGAACTACTACGAAAAAATGTATGGAGACAGATAGAATGAAAATATTTGTTACAGGTGTAGGCGGACAGTTAGGGCATGATGTGATGAATGAACTGAACAGCAGAGGATATGAGGGCGTTGGCTCTGATATCCAGCCTGTTTACAGTGGTGTTCAGGACGGAACCTATGTTTGCACCGCCGATTACAGACAGATGGATATTACAGATAAAGATTCTGTAAAAACTATCCTGGAGCAGGTGAAGCCGGAAGTGGTGATCCACTGTGCAGCCTGGACTGCTGTAGATGCAGCAGAAGATGAAGACAAAAAAGAAACTGTACGTAAGGTAAATGCTGCAGGTACACAGAATATTGCAGATATCTGCAAAGAGCTGGACTGCAAAATGGTGTACATCAGTACAGACTATGTATTTAATGGTCAGGGAACAGAGCCATGGCAGCCGGACTGCAAGGAATATGCGCCGCTGAATGTGTATGGGGATACCAAGCTTCAGGGTGAACTGGCTGTCTCAGAGACACTTGAAAAGTATTTTATCGTGCGTATTGCATGGGTATTCGGAAGAAATGGTAAGAACTTTATCAAGACCATGCTGAATGTGGCAAAGACACATGATCATCTGAAAGTAGTCAATGACCAGATCGGTACACCTACTTACACTTATGACCTTGCCAGACTTCTGGTGGATATGATCGGTACAGAAAAGTATGGTTATTATCATGCAACCAATGAGGGTGGTTACATCAGCTGGTATGATTTTACAAAAGAGATTTTCCGTCAGGCTGTGGAACTGGGCCATACAGAATATGCCGAGGATAAGGTGACAGTGACGCCTGTTACTACAGAAGAATACGGTGTATCCAAGGCTGCCAGACCATTTAACAGCAGACTGGACAAGAGTAAACTGGCTGAGAATGGTTTTGAGCCTCTGCCAACCTGGCAGGATGCTCTTCACAGATATCTGGTGGACGTTATCGATACTCTGTGATAACAGAAAGACAGTAAAGTTACGATGTTTCAGAATTAGGAGATGAATGACAATGGGTCAGATTAAAGTACAGAAAAATGTTGGTGGTATTGAAGGTTTATGTGTGATCGAACCTGCAGTTCATGGAGATTCCAGAGGATATTTCATGGAGACATACAACCAGAGAGATATGGAAGAGGCAGGGCTGAATATGGTATTTGTTCAGGATAATCAGTCCTGTTCCACCAAGGGTGTTCTTCGTGGACTTCACTTCCAGAAAGAGTTCCCACAGGGTAAACTGGTTCGTGTGATCAAGGGTTCTGTATATGATGTTGCAGTGGATCTGCGAAGCAGTTCCGAAACTTATGGCAAGTATTTCGGAATTGAACTGACAGAGGAAAACAAGAAGCAGTTCTATATTCCGGAAGGTTTTGCACATGGTTTCCTGGTGCTTTCTGATATTGCAGAATTCTGTTACAAATGCACAGATTTTTATCATCCGGGAGATGAAGGTGGTATGGCATGGAATGATCCGGAGATCGGTATCCAATGGCCGAAACTTCAGGGCGAATACAAAGGAACCGCATCTGCAGAAGGCTATACTCTGGACGACGGAACAGCTCTGAACTTAAGTGACAAAGACCAGAAATGGTTAGGAATCAAAGATACATTTAAATTTTAATTTTGATAAGGAACCGCTGTCTTGAGAACAGAAGGTTCAGGAGGAAAATGGAGAATGAAAGGTATTATTCTTGCCGGAGGATCCGGTACACGTCTTTACCCGCTGACAATGGTAACTTCCAAACAGTTACTTCCAATCTATGACAAACCGATGATCTATTATCCAATGTCTGTACTGATGAATGCAGGAATCAGAGATATTCTGATCATCTCCACACCACAGGATACACCGAGATTCCAGGAACTTCTTGGTGACGGACATCAGTTTGGTGTGGAACTTACTTATGCAGTTCAGCCAAGCCCTGACGGACTGGCTCAGGCATTTATCATCGGAGAAGAATTCATCGGTGATGATACGGTAGCAATGGTTCTGGGAGACAATATTTTTGCAGGACATGGCTTTAATAAGCGTCTGAAGGCTGCTGTGGAGAATGCAGAATCAGGAAAGGGCGCAACTGTATTTGGCTATTATGTAGACGATCCGGAGCGTTTCGGTATTGTGGAATTTGACCACAGCGGAAAAGCTGTTTCTATCGAAGAGAAACCGGAACATCCAAAGAGCAATTACTGTGTAACAGGTCTTTATTTCTACGACAATCGTGTAGTAGAATATGCCAAAAATCTGAAACCAAGTGCCAGAGGAGAACTGGAGATCACAGATCTGAACCGTATTTATCTTGAGGACGGAGATCTGAATGTTGAGCTTCTGGGACAGGGATTTACCTGGCTGGATACCGGTACACATGAGAGCCTGGTAGATGCAACAAACTTTGTAAAAACAGTAGAAACACATCAGCACCGCAAGATCGCCTGCCTGGAAGAGATCGCATATCTCAACGGCTGGATCACCAAAGAAGAAGTGCTGAAAACATACGAACTTGTTAAGAAAAATCAGTATGGCCAGTACCTGAAAGACGTACTGGACGGAAAGTACAGAGAACAGCTGTACTAAGAGTCTATGGCAGTTTATAACAAAGGGAATGAAACCAAAAAGAAAACTGCTTCAGCATCTAGTCTGTATGCTCAAAATTAAAAGTACAAAAGCTTTCTGTGGAATGTATGATAGAATTCCCAGGAAGCTTTTTTACGTACGCCTGTGTGATACGGATCTGTCTGCAGGCACAACGAAACTTGCAACTTCTGTACAGATGTGTTAGAATGGACAAAAATTTGGATTTTTTGTGCAAACTATTACTTTTTATTGTATATATTATTTAGAAAAAAGGAGAATGACAATATGTGTGGAATCGTAGGATTTACCGGATCTCGTCAGGCAGCACCGATTTTGCTGGACGGTCTTTCCAAGCTGGAATACAGAGGTTATGATTCAGCCGGGATTGCAGTTCGTAACGGAGATGATGCTACAGAAGTGATCAAAGCCAAAGGACGTCTGAAGATCCTTGCAGAAAAGACAAACAACGGAGAGTCTGTAGCAGGCACCTGCGGAATTGGTCATACCAGATGGGCAACTCATGGAGAGCCATCTGAGAATAACGCTCATCCTCATGTAAGTGATGATGGGAACGTAGTAGCTGTTCACAATGGTATCATTGAGAATTATCAGGAACTGAAAGACAAACTTCTTCGTAAGGGATACAGCTTCTATTCTGAAACAGATACAGAAGTTGCAGTAAAGCTTATAGATTATTATTACAAGAAATATGAAGGGACACCGGTAGATGCCATCAATCATGCAATGGTACGTATTCGCGGTTCCTATGCACTGGCTGTTATGTTTCATGATTATCCGGGAGAGATTTATGTGGCCCGGAAAGACAGCCCCATGGTTCTGGGTGTTGCAGAAGGAGACAGCTATATAGCTTCTGATGTACCGGCCATTCTGAAGTATACAAGAAATGTTTATTATATTGGCAATCTGGAAATGGCACGTGTCCGTAAAGGAGAGATCACATTCTATAATCTTGATGGAGAAGAGATCCAGAAAGAGATGAAAGTGGTGGACTGGGATGCAGAAGCAGCAGAAAAATCCGGCTTTGAACATTTTATGATCAAAGAGATCCATGAACAGCCCAAGGCAGTAACAGATACTCTGAATTCTGTTCTGAAAGATGGTCGGATCAATCTGGAAGAAGTAGGTCTTACAGATGAAGATATCCACAATATCAGCCAGATTTATATTGTGGCATGTGGATCTGCCTATCATGTGGGAATGGCCTCCCAGTATGTATTTGAAGATATGGCAGGCATTCCGGTACGTGTGGAAATGGCATCCGAATTCCGTTATCGTAACCCGATCCTGGATCCAAAGGCTCTGGCAGTGATCATCAGCCAGTCCGGTGAGACAGCAGACAGTCTGGCGGCCCTTCGGGAATGTAAATCAAGAGGAATCCGTACTCTGGCTGTTGTCAATGTAGTAGGTTCTTCCATTGCCAGAGAGGCTGATAATGTGTTCTATACACTGGCAGGTCCGGAGATCTCTGTAGCGACTACCAAGGCATACAGTGCTCAGCTTATCGCAGCTTACGTTCTTTCTGTTCAGTTTGCTCTTGTAAGAGGAAAGATTACAGAAGAGCAGTATACAGGGTATATTCAGGAACTTCAGACTCTTCCTGCCAAGATGCAGAGGATTCTGGATGACAAAGAGCGTCTTCAGTGGTTTGCTTCCAAACAGGCCAACTCCAAAGATATTTTCTTCATTGGAAGAGGAATTGATTATGCCATCAGCATGGAAGGTAGCCTAAAACTGAAAGAGGTAAGCTATATTCATTCTGAGGCTTATGCAGCAGGAGAACTGAAACATGGAACTATTTCCCTGATAGAAGATGGAACTCTGGTGATTGGTGTCCTGACACAGCCGGCACTTTACGAAAAGACTGTCAGCAACCTGGTAGAGTGTAAGAGCAGAGGTGCCTACCTTATGGGTCTGACCACTTTTGGCAATTATAACATTGAGGATACAGCAGATTTTACGGTTTATATTCCACAGACAGATCCTCATTTTGCCACATCCCTGGCAGTGATCCCTTTACAGCTTCTGGGATATTATGTAAGTGTTGCAAGAGGTCTGGATGTTGACAAACCGAGAAACCTTGCAAAGAGTGTTACTGTAGAATAAAGAGAAAACAGGCATGGTGCGGGATTATCCTGCACCATGTTTTTTCATCCACATTCTAATGTATTCCAGCTGTTCCTGGTCGGAGATCTTCTGAGAAGCGGGATCATTTCCGGCAGCAAGGCAGCACAAAAGTACAAACGCCTGCAGACAGAAAAAGATAATAAGAAAAATGATCATGTTTACGCCTCCTCAATTTATTTATTTCTGATATATGTTTTAGTATTGGCATTTATTAGAATGCTATACATAAAATTCAAAAAGATGGGAATAGGCAGGAAGGAATACTGGGAATATAATAAATAAATCATGATTTTATGGAGTATATGTATGAAGCAGCAGAGATATACCGGAAAAGGGATCGGCGTTGCTCTTCTTGATACAGGGATCTATCCTCATATGGATTTTGACGACAGGATCACAGGGTTCTGTGATTTTATTTCTCACAAAAAACAGATTTATGATGACAACGGACACGGAACCTGTGTGGCAGGAATCTTAGGAGGAAGCGGAGCTGCTTCCTATGGAAAATACAAAGGTGTGGCTCCGGAGTGTACACTGGTGGCACTGAAAGTTCTGGATCGTTTCGGAAATGGCAATAAAGAAAATGTTCTGAAAGCTTTCCGGTGGATACTGGATCACAGAAAAGAATATCATATCCGGGTTGTAAATATTTCCGTAGGAACCACATACCGTACCAGAAATGATCATGATGTGCTGGTAGAAGGAGTGGAAAAGCTCTGGGACGAAGGTCTGGTGGTAGTGGCTGCTGCCGGAAATCAGGGACCGGAACCAGGCAGTGTGACAGCTCCCGGATGCAGCAAAAAAGTAATTACTGTAGGTTCCAGTGATATGCTCACCGGCAAGGGGGCAGTATCCGGGCGGGGACCTACCTTTGAATGTGTCTGTAAGCCGGATCTGGTCGCTCCCGGAAGAAGGATCATTGCCTGTACACCGGGACCTTCCAATACCTATGGAATGAAAAGTGGGACGTCCATGTCTACTCCTTATATATCGGGAGCTGTGGCACTGGCGTTGGAGAAAGATCCCCTTCTTACCAACGTGGAGATCAAAATGATGCTGAAAGACAGTGCAGAAGATCTGGGGCTTCCAAGAAACCAGCAGGGATGGGGAAGATTTCGGCTGGACAGATTCTTAAGTATATAAAAAATCAATGATTTTAGCTTGGTAAAGTTTTAAAGGTTGACTGTCGGAAGAAAATTCGTTAAAATGGTCACTAAAGATTGAATAGAATGTATGTAAGAAAAAGGAGAACATTATGAACAAGATTCAGATGAAAACGCCCCTGGTTGAGATGGATGGGGATGAGATGACCAGAATTCTGTGGAAAATGATCAAAGAAGAGCTTTTGCTTCCATATATTGATCTGAATACAGAATACTATGATCTGGGACTGGAATATCGAAATGAAACAGAAGATCAGGTAACCATTGATGCAGCAGAAGCCACCAGGAAATATGGTGTTGCTGTCAAATGTGCTACCATTACTCCCAACCATGCACGTATGGATGAGTATCACCTGAAAAAAATGTACAAAAGCCCCAATGGTACCATTCGTGCCCTTCTGGACGGAACTGTATTCCGTGCACCTATCGTGGTTAAGGGAATCGAGCCATGTGTAAGAAACTGGAAGAAACCGATTACTCTTGCCCGTCATGCATATGGAGATATCTACAAGAACACAGAGTTTTATATTGATAAACCAGGTAAAGTAGAACTTGTTTATACCTCTGAGGACGGAGAAGAAAAGAGAGCTCTGGTGCAGGAATTCAAGGCACCAGGTGTGGCTATGGGTATGCACAACATGGAAGCATCCATTGAAAGTTTTGCAAGAAGCTGTTTCAATTATGCCCTGGATACAAAGCAGGATGTATGGTTTGGGGCAAAGGATACCATTTCCAAAACCTACGATGCCAAATTCAAAGAAGTATTCCAGAAAGTATTCGACGCTGAATTCAAAGAGAAATTCCAGGAAGCAGGAATCACTTATTTCTACAGTCTGATTGATGATGTTGTAGCCCGGGTTATGAAAGCAGAAGGTGGATTTATCTGGGCCTGCAAGAACTATGACGGAGATGTTATGAGTGATATGGTATCTTCTGCTTTTGGTTCTCTGGCAATGATGACATCTGTTCTGGTATCTCCTCATGGATATTATGAGTATGAAGCTGCCCATGGTACTGTACAGAGACATTATTATCGTCATCTGGAAGGAAAAGAGACTTCCACCAACTCTGTGGCAACCATCTTTGCATGGACAGGAGCACTCCGTAAGAGAGGGGAACTGGATGGAAATCAGGATCTGGTTCAGTTTGCGGATAAGCTGGAGCAGGCTACACTTTCCACTATCGAAAGTGGTAAGATGACCAAGGACCTTGCTCTGATCACCAGCCTTCCTGATCCGGAGGTTCTGAACAGCAGAGACTTTATCCTTGCAGTAAAAGTATCCCTGGATGAGCTTCTGAAATAAACAGAATTCTTACAAGAGCATATATGTGAACAAAAAGAAACCCTTGCCAGTTCAGGCGAGGGTTTCCCATATTTCATATAATTCTTCCAGCTCCTGCTGGATCTTTTCTTTTTCACGACTTAATTCTGCACAGCGGCCTACATTGGTACATACATCCGGAAGAACAAGGGTTTCATCAATCTCTTTGTCTCTTGTTTCCAGTTCTTCGATCCGCTGCTCTGTTTTCTTCAGTTCATTTTCCTGTTTTCGTTTACGTGCCTGTTCTTCTTTCTGTTGCTGCCAGGTGAGCTTGCCTTCAGAAGAAACTTCTGCCTGGGCAGTTTCTGTGGTCTGTTCTTTGACAGGTGCATATTTCTCAGTCAGTTCTTCTTTTTTGTCCAGGTAATAATCGTAGTCTCCAATGTAATTCACAACAGCCAAATTGGTCAGTTCCAGGATTCTGGTAGCAGTCTGATTAATGAAATAACGGTCATGGGAAACATAAAAAACAGTTCCTGTATAACTGTTCAGTGCTTCTTCCAGGATCTCTTTGGAAGCAATATCCAGATGGTTGGTGGGCTCGTCCAGGATCAGGAAGTTGGCTTCAGAAAGCATCAGTTTTGCCAGAGAAACACGACCTCGTTCGCCACCGGAAAGAGAAGAAATTTCTTTAAAAACATCATCTCCTGTAAAGAGGAAAGCAGCCAGCATGTTGCGGATCTCTGTTTCGGTAAGGGTAGGATATGTATCGGCAATTTCCTGGAAAATTGTTTTTTCCTGATGAAGCACATGATGTTCCTGATCATAATATCCGATCTGGACTTTGGCGCCCAGAGAAAAACTTCCTTCATCGGCAGGAATAAGATCGTTAAGGATCTTCAACATGGTAGTTTTGCCAGTACCGTTGTTTCCGATAAGAGCTACACGTTCTCCACGTTTGATCTGGAAGGAGATATCATGAAACAGTTCCTGTCCCGGGAAACTTTTGGAAAGATTTTCTACAGTGAGAACATCATTTCCGCTGACAATACGTGGCTCTAGTGTAAGACGCATCTGATTCTGGATTTCCATTGGTTTGTCGATGCGCTGGATCTTGTTCAGCATTTTTTCCCGGCTTTCTGCACGTCGGATGGATTTTTCCCTGTTAAAGGATTTCAGCTTTGTGATCACTGCTTCCTGATGTTTGATGTCCCGCTGCTGGTTTAGCCATGCCCTGTACTGGGCGTCACGAAGCTGGGCTTTTTTGACTGCGTAGGCAGAGTAGTTGCCGCTGAACATCTGTACCTGTCCTGCCTCGATCTCAATAACTTTGGTTACCACCTTGTCAAGGAAATAACGGTCATGGGATACAATGAATACAGCACCGGGGTAATTCAGAAGGTAAGTTTCCAGCCAGGAAATGCTTTCCATATCCAGGTGGTTGGTAGGCTCATCCAGAAGAAGAATGTCCGGCCTGGAAATAAGAAGTTTACCCAGAGCTACCCGGGTTTTCTGTCCTCCGGAAAGGGTGGCAACCTGTTTGTCAAAATCTTCTTCTGTAAAACCCAGACCTTTGAGGACACCGGTCAGTTCACTTTTATAAGCGTAACCGTTTTCCAGCTCGAATTCATGAGTGAGACGGGTGTAAGTATTCATGAGACGTTCCAGAGCTTCTCCTTCTGCCTGGTTCATCTCTGCCTCAATAGAGCGCATGCGGGTTTCCATATCAATGATATACTGCTTGGTAGTCAGCAGTTCTTCGTAGATGGTACGGTGTCCCCGGATGTCCTGATACTGTGCCAGATAGCCGATTTTTTTGTCTTTCATGAGAACGGTCTGTCCTTCATCGGCTGGCAGCTCGTTCATGATAATACGGAGAAGTGTGGTTTTGCCGGCACCATTGTTGCCGATCAAAGCTGCTTTTTCCCGTTCTTCTATATGAAAAGAAGCATTCTGCAGGATGACTTTTTCGCCAAAAGATTTGCAGATGCCCTGACATGATAAAATCATAGTGATTCCTCCAAAATAAATATACGGTATGATTATAAGGGCAAAAAAAGCCTTTGTAAAGAAAAACACTGTAAATTTTGTATAAGAATTCACAACATTGATTGACATTAAATTATCATTTCGCTATAATTAACAGGAAAGCATAAGGAGGGACAACGGTGGAAGCAAAACAGATATCAAAAGCTGTGATTAAGAGACTGCCACGTTATTATCGTTATCTTGGTGAATTGATGGAAGATAATGTTGAGCGTATTTCTTCTAACGATCTCAGCAAGAAAATGCGTGTTACAGCTTCTCAGATCCGTCAGGATTTGAATAATTTCGGCGGATTTGGTCAGCAGGGATACGGTTATAATGTTAAATATTTATATACAGAGATCGGTAAGATCCTGGGTCTGGATACGACACATCCAATGATCATTGTAGGTGCCGGTAATCTGGGTCAGGCTCTGGCAAACTACGTGGATTTTGAAAAAAGAGGATTCAGACTGATGGGTATCTTTGATATTAATCCCGTGCTTGAGGGGATTGCTGTCAGGGGAATTGAGATACAGATGATCAGTGAACTTCCGTTCTTTCTCAAAGAAAACAACATAGAAATAGCAATACTGACACTTCCGAAAAACAAGGCAGGGGATATGGCGAATATCCTTATCGAAAACGGTATCAAGGCTATCTGGAATTTTGCGCATATCGATCTGGATACTCCTGATGATGTTATTGTGGAGAATGTTCATCTTTCGGAGAGTCTGATGACTTTGTCATATAATCTCAGTCAGTACAGACAGGAACATGAGGCCACACCGAAAGCGGACTAAAAAGGTGTGTTTCCATCATAAAGGTAAGCTGTTACCCGGCTCTTCAGAGAAGAGGATGCTGTGTAACAGCTATTTTTGCATACAGGGGAGATGAGAATGAAATATATTGTAACCTGCAGAGAAATGAAAATGCTGGACAGTCATACCATTCAGAAGAAAGGGATTCCTTCTCTGGTCCTTATGGAACGGGCTGCCCTGAAAACAGCAGAAGAAATAGAAGCTCATTTCAGAGAGCATCCAGGACAACAGAAGATTCTGTGTGTCTGCGGAAGTGGGAATAATGGTGGAGACGGGATTGCCATTGGACGGATTCTGTTTCTCCATGGATTTGACGTAAAGATCTATATGGCAGGAAATCCATCTCATATGACAGAAGAAACCAGACAGCAGCTGGATATTGCCGGGAATTATCATGTTCCGCTGGTGAATAACCCGGATATGAACGAATATACTACTATAGTAGATGCCATTTTCGGAGTTGGACTCAGCCGCACTGTGGAAGGACATTGCAAAGATGTGATCTGTCAGATGAATGAGGCTTCTGCCTGGAAAGTGGCAGTGGATATTCCCTCCGGGGTAAATGGAGATACCGGAATGGAACTGGGAACTGCTTTTTGTGCAGACCTGACGGTAACCTACGCTTTCTGCAAAGCTGGGCTCTGTCTTTATCCTGGCAGGAAGCTGGCTGGGAAAGTTGTAACCGAGGATATAGGCATTTACCAGGACAATACAGAGAATGTTCACACTTCCCCGGGGGAACTCTGGCAGGCAGAAGATGAGGACCTTCTGTTCCTCAGGGAGAGAGAACCAGATGGAAACAAGGGAACTTTTGGAAAGGTTCTGGCAGTGGCAGGAAGCCCTGGAATGTGTGGTGCCGCTTATCTGTGCAGTGAGGGTGCTTTTCAGACAGGAGCAGGTATGGTCAGGATCCGTACAGCAGAGGAAAACAGGATTCCTCTTCAGACCCGGCTTCCGGAGGCCATGTTTTCCCAAGAGGACGGAGATCCTGTTTCCATGAAGGAGGATTTTGACTGGTGTGATGTGCTGGTCATTGGACCGGGAGTGGGCACAGGAGCAGAGGCGGCAGCCAGAGTTGGCTGTTTTCTGGAAATGGCTTCCGGAGAAAAGAAACCGGTGGTGCTGGACGCAGACGGACTGAATCTTCTTGCAGAAAATAAT
>OLRT01002561.1_pt1 | contig 11290 bp, 10 predicted proteins | sample 1672021 | NCBI WGS metagenome assembly OLRT01 (sample SAMEA3136637, study PRJEB25190) | human gut metagenome | reverse complement strand
TTTGTCAACACTGATTGTTATTTTTATAAGTTTTTTATTTTCTTCTTATTTTATTAATAGGATGCTTTTTGGGGGAGGAAATGTGATTTTATAGAAATGTTGTTGACTTGGATTGTAATTTTGTGAATTCCGGGCAAGCTTATAGCCAAATCATAAGTTGACTTGAATTGTGATACATAAAATCCAGGTCAAAGACAAGTTTATTTAACTTACACTAATTGACCTGGATTTTAAAACCTGCTATCTATACTATCCCCTGATCTGTCCGTTTCCGAAGATAATATACTTTGTTGTTGTCAATGCTTCGAGTCCCATCGGGCCTCTTGCATGAAGCTTCTGTGTGCTGATTCCGATCTCAGCACCGAATCCGAATTCGAATCCATCTGTAAATCTTGTTGATGCATTTACATAAACCGCTGCCGCATCGATCTCATCCTGGAATCTTAATGCATTATCATAATCCTTTGTAATAATGGATTCGGAATGTCCTGTATTGTATGTATTGATATGTGTGATTGCCTCATCAATGGAATCAACAATCTTCACGGAAATGATTGCATCCAGGTACTCTGTTCCCCAGTCTTCTTCTGTTGCCGGGATGATCTCAGAACTGATTGCCTGTGCGCTCTCATCTCCACGAATCTCTACACCATGTTCCTTCAGTCTTGCTACGATCTTAGGCAAAGCTACCTCTGCAATCTTGGAATGAATCACAAGTGATTCACATGCATTACACACACCAAGGCGCTGTGTCTTTGCATTTTCAATAATATCTGTTGCCATCTTAATGTCTGCTGTCTCATCAACATATACATGACAGTTTCCGGTTCCTGTCTCGATTACCGGAACCGTACTGTTTGCGACAACATTTGCAATGAGTCCTGCTCCGCCTCTTGGAATCAGGACGTCGATCCAGCCATGCATCTTCATCATCTCATTTACAACTTCTCTGCTTGTATCTTCCACAAGAAGAATGAGGTCCTGAGATAACTTCTCTTTGCGGAGTCCTTCCTTGATTGCACGGGTAATTGCCTGATTGGAATGGATCGCATCACTTCCTCCGCGAAGAATTACCGCATTTCCTGTCTTGAAGCAAAGTCCGAATGCATCTGCTGTCACATTCGGTCTGGATTCATAGATAATTCCGACAACGCCAAGCGGTACGCGTTTCTTTCCGATGCGAAGTCCGTTCGGTCTTGTCTTCATGCCAAGCACTTCTCCGATGGGATCATCAAGTGCTGCAATCTGACGCAAACCTTCTGCCATGTCTTCAATTCGCTGTTCCGTCAGTGCCAATCGATCAATCAAAGACTGCTTCACGCCTTTCGCTTTCGCAGCTTCGATATCCTTTGCATTCTCCTGTAAAATCAATTTTCTCTCTTCCACAAGTTCATTCGCTACTGCAAGAAGTCCTCTGTTCTTTGCCTTCGTTCCAAGCTTCACTACCTCACGGGATGCATTCTTTGCAAGTCTTCCAAGCATCTGCATGTATGTCTCCATTTCTGTTACTCCTTTCATCCGCATGTCTCTGTCAGTTTGTTTCTGGAAATCTGTTTCTATCCGTTTCTGTTATGTCATTTCTTAGCTATGTCGAGAGTATACCACATACCTTTTCTTTTTTCTATATTATATCCACATTTCGCTTTATCTTTTTCACGCATTAACGTGTTGATATTTATTTCTTATTCTATTATCTGCTTCATCCATATATCTCTTAAGAATCCACCATATTTTTCCTTTGTAAGCATTTTCTCATATCCTTGTTTCATGACATTTGATCTGCTGAAAATGTTTTCCGGATGTACGGTACAAAGCAGGTATTTATATCCCATCTCTCTCAAGTCTGCTTCCGCATGCTGCATCATTTCATATTGTAAATGATGCCCGCGAAACTCCGGCAGTACCACCGCTGTATCCATCATTGCACATAGTTTCAGCTGCTCTTCTTCCATATTAAGATCATATCCAAGATTATCCGGATGCAGTCCCGGCAAAATTACGAAGAACATGGCTCCTACATTTTCATCTTCATCAACAGCAAGATACAGAATTCCTCGTTCCTCATTCATCCAAAAATCGAATTCTTCATATGGTTCCGCAACAAACCATTCCGGAACATTCATCTCCTGGTCTACCTTATTCACAATTTCGTACGCTTCTCGTAAGCGCTCTCTTCCAACGCGAATTATCTTTATCATCAATAAATCTTCCTATTTTGTAATCACTTCGGTTCATTTATGTCTAATGCTTATACACTAAAATTATTTTTACAGTTCTTGTAGTCCTGCAAAAAACAATTCATAAGGGTCATCCTCTCCTGTAAGCACCGGTGAATTCTCTCCGCCACCATTCGTACTGCGCTTCATTGCGGCATAAAATTCATCTCCTGCCTGCACAATATCCATCGGATAAAGTTCATAACCCGTCTCACGACATACAGAGCAGAATCCTCCAAGAGGATCTTCTGCATCCCTTGTCTTTATGAACTGTTCTCTTAATTTATCATCATGTCTTGCTTTGCGCTGTAATTCATCTAAAGCTTCTACTGCGTTCATCTCTTTCTCCTCATTCTGCTCTGTTTCACCTGGTATTTGTTTCATGTTCAAAAATGCTTTCATTGCCTGACTCGTTTCATAGTCAACGTTCTGAAAAAACTTTTTATTCTCGTTAATGTAATCAGTTAATTCTTCCTTACTATTTCTATATCTTAGCATACTCAGTATCACCTGTAAATCCTCTGAAAATTGGCTAATATTCGGAAGTCTTTCCGCATCTATTAAGTTAATCTTATAATTCGGAAGATATTTCTCCAAAACTTCTTTCTCTTCTTTCGTTCCCTCCAACTGAAACATATCATACAGATCAACCGGTCCATCCCACGGTTCTGAGCCATAATAAAAGACTAATGAAATAATCGGTATCAATCGATCCTTTTTTCGAAATCGCGACAAATTTATTCTTTTGTTATTCTGTAACTCATCAAAATGGAATCTCCTGCTGATACAGCCTTGAATATGAGATAAAGTTATCCTTTCGATAACGCATTCAGACAAATGAAATATAGAAAATATATGTCTGAGATTTTGATGTGGATTTACTATAGCAGAATAAAATAACAATGTCAACGTAAAAAAGCTATCAACGACGATATTCAACTCCATTCGGTGTTATCGTAGTTGATAGCTTCCTCTTTTTACTTCTTTTTCAATTTCTGTAGGTGTTTTCTAGATTCATCTCTGAATTTTGAGCTTTCTAACAATGCACTATTGCATTTCTTTTATAATTTTTTCAATAACTTCCACACTTTCCTCTAACTCTTCCGCGATCTGATCCGATGTTTTTTTCTTCTGTAATTTTCTTTGAATTTGTTCCTTAAGCAATTCATCTCTTCCTTGTCGAACTCCATCATCATACATTTCCTGTATTGCCTTACACATATCTACCGTCTCCTCCTTCTGCTCTGTTTCACCTGGTATTTGTTTCATGTTCAAAAATGCTTTCATCGCCTGACTCGTTTCATAGTCAACGTTCTGAAAGAACTTTTTATTTTCATCAATATAGTGTTTCAGTTCTTCCTTACTGTCCCTATATCTTAGCATAGTTAATATCACTTGTAAATCATACGAAAATTTTTCAACGTCTTCCAATCTTTCTGCATCTACAAGATTGATTTTATAATTGGGAAGATATTTCTCCAAAATTTCTTTCTCTTCTTTCGTTCCTTCCAACCGAAACATATCATACAGATCAACAGGTCCATCCCACGGTTCTGAACCATAATAAAAGACTAATGAAATAATCGGTATCAATCGATCCTTTTTTCGAAATCGCGACAGATATTCTCCTGCGGTAAGATGCTCCAACGGCTGTCCTGTTTTTTTGTTCTGTTTTCGTCGGTCATTAAAGTTTTTCCAATTATTCCGAATCTGTGTTTCATAATCCATTCCATCATAAAGCATTACCTTGTGCGGCATTGCATAATGAACCATATCTTGTGATTCATTCGCAAGAAGTACAAATGTAGCCTGATTCCGCCATTTCATAATGATATCGCGGTATTTTTTCATGTTCTTTGTTTTCCCGGTTCGATTTTTCACACTAACAGATGAAACAGGATTCACTTCTTCCAAATCCTCCGGCAATATCACCTGCCTTCCACCATAAATCACACCATTAAATAAATTCGCAAATCTTTTCTTCTCACTTAGCCAGATATTCACATTAACATCTGCTTTTCCCATAGATTTTTCCTCCTGGTTTCTTATTCTTTTGTTATTTTGTAACTCATCAAAATGGAATCTCCTGCTGATACAGCCTTGAATATGAGATAAAGTTATCCTTTCGACAACACATTCAGACAAATGAGATATAGAAAATATATGTCTGAGATTTTGATGTGGGTTAACTATAGCAGAATAGAACAGCAATGTCAACATGAAAAATAAGAGCCAGAACACCTACCACATATGGTAACTGTTCCAACTCTCATATTTCATACTTTCAAACAAACTCCAAGTCTAACGCCCAGAAATTCCTCTGTAAATCTTCTCCGCTGTCATCGGCAGTTCTCTGATGATCACGCCTGTCGCATTCTGGATCGCATTGCTGATTGCCGGTGATGGTGTATTGATTACGATTTCTCCGATAGACTTCGCTCCGAACGGTCCTGTCGGCTCGTAGCTGCTCTCGAACTCAACACGGATTGTTCCGACATCAAGACGAGTCGGGATCTTATACTGCATCAGGGAATTGCTGAAGTTCTTTCCCTTCTCGTTATACACAACATCTTCATACAGTGCCATACCGATTCCCTGTGCGATTCCGCCTTCCACCTGTACACGCGCAAGGTTCGGATTTATAACTGTTCCGCAGTCTACGACTGCTACGTAATCGATCAGTTCAAGTACACCTGTCTCTTTGTCGATCTCAACTTCTGCCATACCAACCATGAATGGCGGTGGAGATACCGGTGAGGAAAATGCTTCACTTGCGGAAAGTGGTGCGTTGCTGAAGCACATTACATTATTTCCAATCTGACTTCTTGAAATCTGCTTTCCTGTTGCCAGCTCTGTTACATATTCTCCATCGAAATCTACATCTTCCGGCTTGCATCCGAGATACTCTGCTCCACGCTCGCAGATTTTCTTGCGAAGGGATTCACAAGTCTTAACAACAGCCTGTCCTGTTACATAAGTTGTACTGGATGCGTATGAACCACAGTCGTATGGAGAGATGTCTGTATCTACTCCGAATACAACAACTTCTTCCGGTTTACATTCAAGACACTCTGCTGCCATCTGGGCAAGGATCGTATCGCATCCTGTTCCCATATCAGTAGCTCCAATGATCAGACTGTAGAATCCGTCATCATTTACTTTGATTTCAACCGCACCTGTATCTACTGCTGAGATTCCAGATCCCTGCATGGACATTGCAACTCCGACACTGCGGACTTTTCCATTTCCCATATCACGGTATGGATACTTTTCATCCCAGTTGATCATTTCTTTTGCTCTGGCAAGACATCTGTCGAGTGTACAGCTGTTTGTAACTTCGCCATAATAAGCCGGCATCTTATCGCCCTGGCGTACCATGTTCTTCTCACGAAGCACTGTTGGATCCATTCCGAGAACTCCTGCAAGTTCATTTACAGCTGATTCTACAGCGAACTGTCCCTGTGTTGCTCCGTATCCACGGTAAGCTCCAGCTGACATTACATTTGTGTAAACAACGTCATATGTAAAGCGGAATGCCTCTGCCTTTCCATAAAGCGGAATAGACTTGTGACCGGAAAGACCTACGGTTGTCGGTCCGTGCTCACCAAATGCTCCAGTGTTGGAAAGTGTATAGAGATCGATTGCTTTAATATTTCCTTCTTTATCCGCTCCCAGACGTACATGAAGTTCCATCTCATGACGCGGTGAAGAAGCGATCAAAGACTCTTCTCTTGTGTAAATGATCTTCGCCGGTTTTCCTGTCTTCCATGTGACAAGTGCCGGATAAACTTCGGAAACTACAGTCTGCTTCGCACCGAATCCTCCACCGATTCTCGGCTTGATCACACGTACTTTGCTCTTCGGAATATCGAGTGCATGAGCAAGGATTCTTCTTGCATGGAACGGAACCTGTGTAGATGAAACGACATTTAATCTTCCGTATGCATCTAAATATGTATAAGTACGGAAAGTCTCCATCATCGCCTGCTGGTTCGCCTTTGTGTGATAAACGCGGTCGATCACGTGATCGCATTTTGCAAGAACTGCCTCTACGTCTCCGTCTTCACTCACCCCATGTGCACAAAGATTTCTCTTGTTGTCCGCGCCAACCGGGCAGAGGCTTCTCCAGTTATCTTCCGGATGCACAAGGATTGGATTATCCTTTGCTGTACGGAAATCAAGAACCGGTTCAAGGACCTCATACTGGATCTTCACAAGCTTCATCGCTTTCTTAACTGCTTCCTCTGAAGTTCCTGCCACGATTGCAGCTGCATCTCCAACGAAACGTACTCTCTGGTCAAGGATCAGACGGTCATAAGGACTTGGTTCCGGATAGGTCTGACCAGCCATTGTAAATCTTTTATCCGGACAATCTTTATATGTAAGAACACATTCGACTCCAGGTACTGCCTCGGCACGTGCTGTATTAATATCCTTGATTAATGCATGTGCATATGGACTTCTGATCACTTTAACAATCAGACAGTCTGACGGTGCAAGGTCATTTGTATAAACACTTTTTCCTGTAACAAGTGCAGCAGCATCTTTCTTTACAAGAGGACGGTTTACAATCTTCAGGGATTCTATAGCTTCTCCTTTTTCCTGATTGCTGTGGACAAATTCCGGTTTCTCAGGAATCAGATTCTGAACTTTATCTATTCTTTCCATTCTTACTCCTCCCCACCCATTTTCTTTACTGTAATGTTAACTGCTGTATTTCTGACTTCCATATATTTCTGGATTGCACGAAGCTGTCCCATGTATCCTGTACAACGGCACAGATTTCCTGCCAGATATTCTTTGATTTCTTCTATAGAAGGGTTCTTCAATTCACGGAACATTGTGAGCACGTTCATAATGAATCCAGGGGAACAGAATCCACACTGCTCTGCACCTTCCTGTGCAAGAAATGAGCCGAATTCTGCTGCTTCTTTCTCCACACCCTCAAGTGTTGTCACTTCATGTCCGTCAATGCTTGCTGCAAGAACAGAACATGACAGGCGGGATTTTCCGTCGATCCATACTGTACACAAACCACAGTTTGTTGTCTCGCATCCACATTTCACACTCTTACATCCAAGATCGCGCAGAAGATTCAACAGGACTGTATCTGCAACGATCTCTGTACTTACTTTCTTTCCATTCAGGGTAAACTGTACTTCCATCCTATTTCTCCTCCGCATTATATTCATCTAAAATTGAGCGCATCTCTCTGCGAAGCAGAACCTCCGCAAGGTGCTGTCTGTACTCCGCACTTCCGCGCATATTGCTTCCATAAGTAAATTCTGCTGCCACACGTTTTGCATACTCTGTGAGCTGCTCGTCTGTAGCATCTTTCGGGATCTCCCACTGCTTTTCAAGCAATGCCGCTTTCATCGGTCTTGCTCCTACCGAAAAGAACCAGGACTCCTGACCTCTGTAAATTCCTGTTACGACAGAACATGTCAGTACCGGGAAATCTGTCTTTGTCTGACGAATTGATTCGTAACGGAATTTTCTCTTGCTCTTTCTGACAATCACAGATACAAGAATATCCTTATCTGCTTTTCTATTTACAAACTCAGAAAGTCGAACAGTTCCTCCATTATATAATTCCACAAATGTATCCAGTGCCAGTAATGCAGTCAGCACATCAGAAAATCCGTATCTTCCATAGATACTGCCTCCAACTGTTGCCTGATTTCTAAACTGAACTCCAACAATATGACGAAGGCTTTCTGCAATTCCGTCCCCATAGAATTTTCTCAGCCCCTCATGCTCTTCCAGCTGACGCAGTGTACACATTGCTCCAATGCGGAATACATGGTCTGTCTCCTCAATCTCATTCAAACCAAGTTCCGACATATCAATGATTGTCTTCACTCTTGCATTTCCTAATCTCATCCACATCATGCCGCCCATGATACGACTGTTTCTTGCCTGATTCAGCTCGTAAGCCTCCTCCAGTGTCTTAACTTTCACGTAATTACCGATTGTTAACACAGTAGGTCTCCTTCCTATCCACATACCTTTTCCAAGAATCGCGGTTCTCATCCTCGCAATTTTCTCTTGTTATCTTATGTCGTTTCTTGCGATTGTTTTTCAAAAAACAAACATACAAGCATAAAAAAAGTGCAAATGAAACAGCTTTGTCATTCACACATCTAGCGAATTAATGATATCATATATATAAGAAAAAAGTCAAAAAATCGGTTATACTTTATTATAATCAATTTTTATAAGGTGTACTTATAACCCGGGTACTATAAATAAGAAAGAAATCCAGAAACCATGTTGACATAATTGTACCCTCGGTGTTATTATTTGCTTAAACACGGAAACGTAGATAGAGGTTGCATTTTTCATAAGTAAGGTGACGGATGTGTCAGGAACAGAAGAACTCATCGGAAAGGGAAAGATGCCGAAAGGGTAAGAATCCTGAGTTCTTGTTCTTGGGCATGACGTGAATAGCGGCATGACTGTCATCGCAAGATGGAGAGCTATCTGAATTATACATAATGTATATTTGGGGACGGCGCATCTTGCCGTTTCTTTTATGTTTATTTACAGTTTACGCATTCTTGCATAGATGTATATTAAACAGTTACTGCTCATGGCTATTATAATTATCGTTCACAAGGAACTTATGCGCAATAACCTGCTATGACCAGTAATACTTTGTTTCACCATGTTGAAGGAGGATAAAAAGAATGGCAATTTTTAAAGGCGCAGGTGTAGCGATCGTTACTCCGATGAAAGAGAATCTTGAGGTCAATTATGACAAATTAGATGAGATGTTAGAGGAGCAGATTGCAGGCGGAACAGATGCGATCGTCATCTGTGGAACAACAGGTGAATCCGCTACTATGACAGAGGAAGAACATGCAGCAACAACCCGTTTTGCAATTGAGCGTGTGAACCACCGTATCCCGGTCATCGCCGGAACAGGTTCTAATTGTACAAGAACAGCGATCCAGTTGTCCAAAGAAGCTCAGGAAGATGGAGCTGACGGACTTCTGCTCGTTACACCATATTATAATAAAGCAACACAGAACGGACTGATTGCTCATTACACAGCTATTTGTAATGAAGTAAATATTCCGGCGATTCTGTACAATGTACCAAGCCGTACAGGATGTGGACTTCAGCCACAGACAGTTGCAACACTTGTGAAAGATGTTGAGAACATCGTAGGTATTAAAGAAGCATCTGGAAATATCAGCACAGTTGCACAGATCATGCATCTTTGTGATGGCAACGTTGATCTTTACTCAGGAAATGATGATCAGGTTGTACCGCTTCTCGCACTTGGCGGAATCGGAGTTATCTCCGTTCTCTCCAACGTAGCTCCGGCTTACGTGCATGACATGTGCTACAAATTCTTCTCAGGAGATATCGCAGGTAGCCGCAAGATGCAGTTAGATGCACTTCCACTGGTTGATGCTCTCTTCTGTGAAGTGAACCCGATCCCGGTTAAGGCTGCTCTTAACATGATGGGAAAAGAAGTTGGAACTCTTAGAGCACCTCTGACAGAGATGGAAGATGCACATAAAGAAGTTCTGAAAAAAGCAATGATGGATCTTGGAATTCTGTAAGAGAACAAAGAAAGGAAGAAGTGATTTTGAGGTCGCTTCTTCCTTTTTTATAATTGCCTGATCCGGCGTTTCTCTTGGTATTAACATCACATCATATCGCCCGTAACCGCTTTCTCTGTTGGACTTTACTTCATAACGATCTCTTAATTCTACCAAAAGTCCCAGAACGAATCCATGATAGAAACGCTCCGGCTGACTTTTTCCTGACGTATGTCTTCCTGTATCAAAACTGCTGAATGTAGCTAGTGCAACTTCATTCATATAAGTATTCATCTCTTTCACATTCCCCCAAAGCATCGCTTTGATAAATGCGTTATAATTTGATTCAGAATTAGAGAACCATCCTTGAAACATTTCTTGAATTTTCTTTATTTTTTTCTTGACATTCATCACTCCATAAGGTATACTTAACAAGTCGCTTGAGTTAAGCGACAACTGAATAGGGGATTGGTCAAATGGTATGATAGGGGTCTCCAAAACCTTTGGTGGGAGTTCGATTCTCTCATCCCCTGTATTAAAAACCCTTAGAAACCGCGTAAAATCGCTGTTTTAAGGCTTTTTCTTTTTTTCCAAAAGCAAAGGTAATCAAAAAGGTAATCAACCATATGTTTGAAACATCTGAAGAAGGAGGAAATCTTGCACAAATGCGTCTCATATGGTACCAAAAAGACCTACTTTGCTAAAAATTTGATTATTTTAAATGATATTTTAAAGATATAAATAAAAAGAAATGCCTTAGCAGATTAATTCATATTCACATAAACATGAAGAATACTGTTAGGACATTTCTTTTTTATCCAGATATTAACACAAGAGTATCAAAATACAATAAAACAAAGTTGATTGATCTATTCTTAAAAATAGTCACTTTTCCTTAAAACATCTATAATTCTCTTTTCCTCTATTAAGTAGATACCTTATATGAGTCTTATACAACTAATAACAAGAAATAATTGAAGAATATCCAACTCTTTAAAAAAGAGGATTTTTATTGAACATACTAGATTTTAGATTAGAGTTATAAAATATTTTTATCTTTATCATTTTTAATAATCTTGTAAGCTTCCAAAATTCCTTGCTTTACTGCAGATTTAATAATAAATGCTAGTAACGGAATTATAAAAAAAATAATGATTAAAACAATAAATAGTATCATCGTTAAATCCATAGAGAACTCCATTTCTAATAACTATAGTAAGTGTTTCAAATTTATCAGATTTATTCTAGTATAACATACTATTAATGAATGTAAAGAAAAATATTCCTAAGAACAACCTTTCCTGATTTCCAAAAGGAAATTAGAGTTACTCAAGGGCGCATCTTGCCCTTGTTTAATAAAAGATTCGTTATGCTTTGCAGTAAATCAATGTTTTAAGTTTCCTCCAATTTGAGGAATAACCTGTGCCTAAGTGTCTAAAGTATGATATCATGTGAGTAACAAATTAGAAGTTGCAAGGAGGAAATTATGAAATTTATGCAAACAGAGAAAAAACAGCTATT
>OLRT01002555.1_pt1 | contig 11306 bp, 8 predicted proteins | sample 1672021 | NCBI WGS metagenome assembly OLRT01 (sample SAMEA3136637, study PRJEB25190) | human gut metagenome | reverse complement strand
CGACGCGCTCCATACGGCTCATGCCGATACGGAACTGGTTGGCGACGAGCTCGCCCACGGTACGGATGCGGCGGTTGCCAAAGTGGTCGATGTCGTCGGTCTTGAAGCCGTGCTCGCCTGCGGCAAGGGACAGCAGGTAGCGAAGGGTGGCAACGATGTCCTCGTCGGTAAGGACGGTGACATCCTCAGTGGTGTCCAGACCGAGCTTCTTGTCGACCTTATAGCGGCCAACGCGGGCAAGGTCGTAGCGCTGCGGGTTGAACAGCAGGCCCTCGAGCAGGCTGCGGGAAGCATCCACGGTGGGAGGCTCGCCCGGGCGCAGGCGACGGTAGATCTCGATGAGGGCGTCCTCGCGAGTAAGAGCGGTATCGCGCTCGATGGTGCGCTTGATGACGTCGGAGTCACCCAGCAGCTCGTAGATATCGTCGTTGGTCACAGCGATACCCAGGGCGCGCAGGAACATGGTGGCAGACTGCTTGCGCTTACGGTCAATGGAAACCACGAGCTGGTCGCGCTTGTCGACCTCGAACTCGAGCCAGGCGCCGCGGGCCGGGATGATCTGGGCCTTGTAGACCTGCTTGCCGCCATCCATCTCGGAGCTGTAGTACACGCCCGGGGAGCGGACCAGCTGGGAGACGACGATGCGCTCGGTGCCGTTGATGATGAAGGTGCCCTGATCGGTCATCATGGGGAAGTCGCCCATGAAGACGAGCTGCTCCTTGATCTCGCCGGTCTCTTTGTTGGTAAGACGGACGTCGGTCAAAAGCGGCGCCTGATAGGTCATATCCTTCTCACGGCACTCCTCCACGGTGTGGGCGGGGTCGCCAAACTGATGCTCGCCAAACGTGACCTCAAGGACGTGATTGGAGCTCTGGATAGGGCTCGACTCCTTGAAGGCCTCGCGCAGGCCCTCATCCATAAAACGCTGGAAGGACTGCTTCTGAACGGAAATGAGGTTGGGCAGTTCCATGGCCTCGGGAATCTTCCCGAAGTTGACGCGGGTGCGCTCTGTTGCCGTAACGGCTTGGGTAGTGTTCTGCACCAGGTGTTTCCTCCTTCGCGGGAACGCGGTTGATCGGCACAGCATCGTGCCAGTTATCGCAACCTATTAGTTTACCAGGAGACTCCCGTTGAGCAAGAAAAGTCTTGACTCATGGGGCTCTTTAGAGTAGCAAAAAAGTTCTCTATTAAATACGCAGGTAAACTATAGTGCATCGAACATATGTTCATGGGTTTCTAGTGAACGCTTTTTTAGCTTCGCATGGCAAGGCTTTTTCGGCGAACGAAAAACGGGACCGCCAAGGCGATCCCGTTCGCATATCGGATCTATGTATTGGAGCGCGCGAGGTCACGCATCTAGCGCGTCAGTCCTCCGCGCTCGTCGATAGCGTCCCAGAAAGCATCGGCAAAGCGAGGGTCAGTTGCCGCCATAAGGGCATTTGTCGCCATCCAACCAGAAGGTGTGCCGGTGTCGTAGCCCGAAAGCGGATCGATCACGACGGCGTACATGGCCTCACGGTCAAGGCTGCGCGCCATGGCGTCGGTGAGCTGAATCTCGCCACCCTTGCCGGCCTGCTGATTGGCCAAAAGATCCATAACGAGCGGGCTCAGCAGATAGCGGCCCACAATATAGAGGTTGGAGGGAGCCGCCTCGGGAGCAGGCTTCTCCACCAATCCGCCGATGCGCCAAACAGCACCCGGCTCGGCGTCGCCCACGTCTTCGCAGCCCTCAAGCGAGCCCACGCGGTCGCCCGCGATCACGCCATAGCGCGAAACCTCATCAGGGGCGCAGGCAGCGACAGCAATAACGGAAGCACCACCGTGCTCGGCAGAGACCGAAAGCATCTTGTTGCAGATGTCGCGATTGGGCACCACATAGTCGCCCAGCAAAACAAGGAAGTTCTCGCCCGCAACAGCGTCGGCAGCAGAGCGAATGGCATGGCCCAGGCCCTTGGGCTCATACTGATAGCGGAAGTCGACCGGCATGTTGCCAGCGTTGGCAACGGCATCGGCATACTCGGCTTTTCCGCGCTCGCGCAGGAGGTTCTCGAGGGAGCGATCGGGCTGGAAGTAGCTCAGCAGCTCGGGCTTTCCCGGAGAGGTGACGATGATGACACCGTCGACTTCCTCGGGGTCAAGCGCCTCCTCGACGACGTACTGGATGACGGGCTTATCGAGGACCGGCAGCATCTCCTTGGGAGTGCACTTCGTGCCGGGCAAGAAGCGGGTGCCGAGGCCCGCAGCGGGGATGATGGCCTTCATGAATAGACGGAATCCTTTCGCAGCAGCGCCATACAGGCGCGCGAATATCCGCAAAAGGTTAGCGCATCGCGCGTGCACGCGCAGCGAAAGCAAGTGAAAACCGCAGGGAATCCACTCTAAGTGCGAGAAATCAAACCGCAGGTACAGCCCATCGCGAACCTTTATATACTCCCCCCCCATCGTCTGCAGGACAAACAAAGTACGCGAAAGCTTCGACCTTTAAAGGTGTTTTGCCCTATAAAAAAGCGGGGCCCGCGTAATGCGAACCCCGCCCATGTCACACAGTGGCGACGAAACTACATGCTCGGTGGGAGCAGAAGTTACTTGAGGGTGACAGCAGCGCCAGCAGCCTCGAGCTTCTCCTTGGCAGCCTCGGCGTCCTCCTTCTTGGCGCCCTCGAGGACGGCCTTAGGAGCGGACTCGACGACCTCCTTGGCCTCCTTCAGGCCAAGGCTGGTGAGCTCGCGGACGACCTTGATGACAGCGATCTTGTTGTCGCCGAAGCCCTCGAGCACGACGTCAAACTCGGTCTTCTCCTCAGCCTCAGCAGCGCCAGCAGCAGGAGCGGCAACAACGGCAGCAGGAGCAGCGGCGGAAACGCCAAAGGTGTCCTCGATAGCCTTGACGAGCTCGGAAGCCTCGAGAAGGGTCATTTCCTTAAGAGCATCGATGATCTCATCGGTGGTAAGCTTAGCCATTTCTAAGTCCTTTCGGTTTCCGTGCGAATGCACGGAGATCAGTTAAAACACGGCGCGAATGCGCCAGGGGTGCGGCGTTGCCGCCGCGGGTGAAAACAGCGACTAGGCTGCCTTCTGCTCGGAGACCTGCTGAATCGAACGAGCGAGACCAGAGGAAACGCCGTTGACGCAGACAGCGATGTCGCGAGCGAAACCGCTGATAAGACCGGCGAGCTGACCGAGGAGCTGATCCTTGGTGGGAAGCTCGGCGATAGCCTTGACCTCATCGGCAGTGACGGCCTTACCGTCGGAGATACCGCCCTTGATCTCAAGGACGCCCTTGGACTTCTCGGCGAACGTCTTGAGGGCCTTAGCGGCCTCCACGGGCTCGGTCTCGTAGAACACATAAGCGTTGGGGCCGGCGAGAAGCTCGTCGATCTCGGGCTGCTCCTGGTTCTTGAGAGCGATCTTGGCAAGGTTGTTCTTGTAGACCTTCATCTGGGCGCCGCACTCGCGAAGCGCGTGACGGAGCTCCTGAGCCTGCATAACGGTCAGGCCGTTGTAGGAAACGACAAACAGACCAGCGTTCTGCTCGATGCAAGACTCGATCTCGGCAACCTTGTCGATCTTGTACTGCTGTGGCATGAAATACACCTCCTTGTTTCTTTTTCCGGGCACGGACCCGCCAAATAAGACGTGACGGGGGCATGTCAGAAAAAGAAAAGCCCCCGCGCTGCATAGAGCGACGGGGGCGAGAAGACATATCTGCTCGACCACCTCGGCTGGCGGGATCTCCCATTAAGCCTTGACGCTTGCGCGCCGCAGCACCGGCTGTCTCTGGCAGCGGATTCGTGCGTGAACCTTCGTTAGTATGGCGAGGTGCTCCAAAAGAGTCAACCATGCACACGAGTTGCGCACAAAGAGGACAAAAGCGGAGCGCATCTCCACCAGGATGCCCTGCCTGCCCACGTCCGGCCACTGCGGTTTGGCTTCGGTCAAGTCCTGCGCAAGATGAAACGTCCACTGGACGTTTCTTTGTGGGCGGAATCTAGCCAAACCGCAGTGCCCGACCACGGGCAGGCAGGGCTAGACCCACTCGACTAGCTACAGCCCTGCCACGAAGCGATCCAGGCGGCGCAGGCCCTCGTCGAGGTCTTCGTCGGAAACACAGTAAGAAAGACGTACGTACCCTTCGCTGCCAAAGCACGAACCGGGGACCAGGCCTACGCCGGCCTCCTCGATGGCTCGGGTGCAGAACTGCTCAGACGTTAGACCCGTACCTTTGATGGAGGGGAAGACGTAGAAGGCACCGGCGGGCTCCACCACCGAAAGACCCATCTTCTCGAGCGCTGCAAGGACGCGTGCGCGACGAGCACGATACGTCTCGAGCATGGGAGCGGGGTCCACCGAGAGCGCAGCCGCTGCCGCCGGCATCTCGAACGAGACAGCAGACGACACCATGTACTGATGCGCTTTCGCGATTTGCACGGCAAGCGAAGGGTCGGCGGCAAGCCAACCGATACGCCAACCGGTCATGGCCCAGGGCTTGGAGAAGCTATCGACCACCACGGTCTGCTCGCGCAGCTCCGGATGGCGCAGCGCAAAACGCTCGTAACCGTCTGTGTATACCAAGCGGTTGTACACATCGTCGCAGATCACGTAGATGCCCGTCTCGGCAGCGACACGCGCCACGGCATCGAGCGAAGCCGCATTGAAGATGCAGCCGGTGGGATTGTTGGGCGAGCAAATGACAATGGCCTTGGTCGCCGGCGTCACGCGGTCGCGTAGGGCATCCTCATCAATCTGGAAATCCGCACGCGCCGTGTCCAGAAAGACCGGGAAGGCATGGTTCACGCGCACGATGGATTCGTACAGGCCAAAGGCGGGCGTGGGGATGATGACCTCGTCGTTGGGCTCGAGCATCGCGAGCATGGCCGCATGCAGCGCCTCGGTGGCGCCATCGGTCACGATGACATTGTCCGGAGCGTAATCAAAACCCTGGGCGGACATATACTCGCTGATGCTCCTGCGCAAGAACGCGGTTCCGTTGTTGGGCGGATAATGGGTCTCGCCACGCTGGAGGGAGCGAGTCACCTCGTCGCGAATTTCCTGCGGCGTATCGAACTCGGGCTCGCCAAGAGCAAGCGCGATGCAACCTGGGTGCTGGGCTGCAAGAGCGTTGATGCGGCGAATGCCTGAGGATTTGAGCCTCACGAGCGATGTGTTCAGAGAGCGCGGCATGGCGATCCAATCCGAGTATCATTTGAGCCGTTACAGGATAGTCCACACGGACGAGTTTGTGCAGTAGGCATTTTCCTGCAAAAGGACCGATTCGCGACCCAAGGGGAGTCGGAACCGCCAGAGCCCAGGAAGGAAGGCAAGATGAGAGATAAAACCCAACGCCGTATCATCGTGCTATCCGCCTGCGACAGCAGCGCCGAGCCCACTGTCGCAGCGCGGCAGCTGCGCATTTCCTGCGCTATCGCCCGTGACTTCGCCGACGCCGTTGCCGCCTACTCCCGTCTCTCCGCAACACAGGCACCAAAGGTCGAGTTGGCGGAGCTCAAAACATGGCAGGAGGCGCCGCAGCAGGCGGAGCCGACATCGCTCGTGCTCGTGAGACCCCTTTCGACCAACGACGCCCATACAGGTATGCTCAGCGAAGCAATCGAACATATCGTCAAGAGCATCCCCCGCTCCAACGAGCCGCTTATATACGTCGTTGCCTATGGCGATGCCGCTCCGAGTGCGAGCGACCGCCAGGCGCTTGCCGCGCTGCGGCCTGACATCGAGAGGATGGGCGCAAACTGGGGAGGCGCGCTGCTCCTTGGCGGTGCCGAGACTTTCGAGCACCTGTACCGTCTTCCGCGCCTCGGCACCCATCGCCGCCCCATCTCGCAGGCGATCGATTTGCTCGTCTGTGCCGCGCGCCTGGACGAGCCCCTCGATAAGGCAATGCGCTCCATTGGACACGAAGACCCCTGCGACCTTATCTGCGCACAGCCGGGCCTTCCTTCGATGCTTCGTCTTCACCAGGCAATCTGGCACCGATAGCGAACGATAAGCGCATCCTCGCCAGCCACATGTGCCTGGCAAAGCAGTCAACAAGACCCCACCAGCCTTCTCCGATAATTTGAAGATTCCGCATCAAACCGTATATCAAAAGGCGGTAGGGGTATTGTTATCCCCCGTAATTGTTTCTAGTGTTAAGGAATTGACGTGGCAGACGAATACGAAAAGCTCGCACGGCAGCTTATCGGCGAATTCAGCTCGATGCACCGGTTCATGTCGACGCGCGTGAGCAATGCCGTCTCGGGCGAGATGGCCGTCATGCGCGCGCTCATGCTTGCAAACGGAGAGCTCAGCCCTTCCCAGATTGCCGACCGTGCCTGGGTCTCTGCGCCGCGCGTTGCAAACATCCTGCGCAATCTTGAAGCTAAAGACTGGGTGACTCGCGAGCCCGACAAAGCCGACCGTCGCCGCGTGATTGTCAAGATCACGGAGCACGGACTTGCTTGCATAGAAGAAAAACGCGAGCTCTCCAACCGCAAAACCGGAGAGTTTCTTGCCGAACTCGGCCCCGACGATGCCCATGAGCTCGTACGCCTCATCCACCGCATGAATGAAATCATCGAGAAGAACCAGGGAACACGCCTGCGCGAAATCCTCTATAGCGAAAACCCCAAGCCAAAAGACGGCTTTTCCGATACACCAACGACCAACAACTAAGAAAGGAGGCCGCGTATGCGCATCATCAAGCTCTTCAAAAACCACATCCCGGCGCTGCTTGTCGCCATCGGCTTGATTGTCATCAGCTGTAACGCCGACTTGGCGCTGCCCAACTATATGAGCGAGATCGTCGACGTGGGCATCCAGCAAGGGGGCATCACCTCTCCGGTGCCCGACACCATCCGCGATGAATCCCTCTCGGACCTTGAGCTCTTCATGACCAAAGGCGATGCCAAACAAGTTGAGGACGCATACAGCAAGGCGGATAAAAACGGCGTGCGAACCTACATCGGCTCCGAAGAGGATCGTGCAGAAGAAGGCAAACTCACGAGCATCATGAGCCTGCCCGAAACCGTCGCCCTCTCGCTCGAACAGGGCATCGACGCCAGCTCCATGGAAGATATGACCGGTGGCAACGAGGGCTCGAACGAAGGCGGCGCCATATCCGCGCCTACGCCCGAGCAGATGGCAGCCATGACTCCCGACGAGCTCGCCGCCATACAGGAAAAGGCGCAGGCAGCGGCAAAGATGCAAGAGCAGATCGACGCCGACGGCGGCAAGATCACCATGAAGAGTATGCGTATTGCTGTCGAGGGAGGCCTTGTTGAGCGCTCAAAGCTCGTCGAGGGCGCCAACAAGATGGCCGACGAGATGGGTTCCATGGGCGGATCCATTGTCACGCAGCGCGCCATCGCCTATGTGCAGCAAGAGTACGAGGCACAGGGCATCTCCCTGAGCGATGTTCAGAACTCCTATCTTGCAAGCACGTCCGTCAAGATGTTCTCCCTGTGCGCCGTAAGCCTTGTGGCGACTATCCTCACGGGCGCCGTCGCCTCGCACACCGCCTGCACCATCGCGCGCGACCTGCGTCGCAAGACCTTCGACAAGGTCATGCATTTCTCGCCTGCCGAAGTGGGCAAGTTTAGTCAGGCATCGCTCATCACGCGCTGCACCAACGATATCCAACAGGTCCAGATGGCAACCACGCTCTTTATCCGCATGGTCATGATGGCGCCGATCATGGGCATCGTGGCCGTTATGCGCGTGCTCGCCACCCACACCGGCCTGGAGTGGACTATCGGCGTGGCAGTCATCGCGGTCTCCGCCGTCGTAGGTGTGCTCATGGGCCTCACTATGCCCAAGTTCAAGAAGATGCAAAAGTACGTGGACCGTGTGAACCTCGTGGCACGCGAGATCCTTGACGGCATCATGCCCATCCGCGCCTTTGGCCGGCAAGAGCATGAACTCGAGCGCTTTGACGAGGCGTCGTGCGACCTCATGACAACGCAGCTGTTCACCAACCGCGCTATGAGCTTCATGATGCCGCTCATGATGTTCGTCATGAACTGCGTGACCGTCCTTATCGTCTGGGCAGGCAGCCACGGCGTCTCCGACGGTGTCATGCAGGTGGGCGACATGATGGCCTTCATCTCCTACACCATGCAGATCGTCATGGCGTTCATGATCTTGACCATGGTCTCGGTCATGCTGCCGCGCGCCGAGGTCGCCGCCGAACGCGTAGAGGAGGTGCTCGCCACCGAGAGCTCCATCAAGGAGCCTCGGACCCCCAAGCTCCCTGCGGCAGACGGCGTTCACGGACAGCTTGAATTCCGCGGCGTGAGCTTCCAGTACCCCGATGCCCGACAAGACGTTATCGGCGGCGTGAGCTTTACCGTACGCGCCGGCCAGATGCTTGGCATCATCGGCTCCACGGGCTCGGGTAAGTCGACGCTTGTACAGCTTATTCCGCGCCTGTACGACGTCACCGGCGGCCAGATTCTGCTCGATGGCATCGACGTGCGCGATCTTCCGCTCTCCGAGCTTCGTCGCCGCGTGGGGTATATCCCCCAGCAGGGCATGCTCTTCTCCGGCACCGTCGAATCGAACCTCAAGTTCGCCGGCGAATCCGTGACGGACGAGAACATGCGCGAAGCGGCCCGCATCGCGCAGGCCAGCGACTTCATCGAGGAACGCGAAGGCGGCTTTGCCTCAGAAATCAGCCAGGGCGGATCCAATGTCTCCGGCGGCCAGCGCCAGCGCCTCTCCATCGCACGCGCCTTGGCAAAGCGCCCCGAGGTCGTGGTCTTCGACGACTCGTTCAGCGCGCTCGATTACAAGACCGACGCCTTGCTGCGCGAAGAGCTCGCACGCACCCAGAAGGACGCAGCGCTCGTCGTGGTGGCCCAGCGCATCGCCACGATCATGCATGCAGATCAAATCATCGTGCTCGACGAGGGCGCGGTCGTGGGTCAAGGTACGCACGAGGAGCTCTTGCGCCGCTGCCCCGCCTATCTTGAAATCGCCCAGTCGCAGCTCTCCGCACGAGAGCTCGGGCTCAGTGAAGATGAAATCGCCGCCGTCATGGATGGCAGCACTCAGGAAGGAGGTGTCCGCTAATGGCCGACGAGATGAGCAAAACCGAGGTGCCCAAGCGCCAGGCACGGCAAGCAGGCCCTATGGGCAGGCGCGGACCCGGCCGCGTGGTCGAAAAGCCCAAGGATTTCAAGGGCACCATGCTCAAGCTCTTGAGCTATGTGGGTCGCCACAAAGTGGCCGTTTTCTTTGCCGCCGCCTTCGCCATGGCCTCGGTCATCTTCAACATCGTGGGCCCCAAGGTCTTGGGCCAGGTGACCACCAAGCTCTTTGAGGGGCTGGTCGCCAAGGTCCAAGGCACCGGTGCGGTCGATTTTGACTGGATCGCCAAGACGCTGCTGCTCTTGCTGGGTCTCTACCTCACTAGCTCCGCATGCAACCTCGTCCAGGGCTGGCTCATGACAGGCGTCACGCAAAAGATCTGCTATCGCATGCGCAAGGAGATCGCCCAGAAGATCACCGTCATCCCCATGAGCTACTTCAACGGACACAGCAAGGGCGACGTGCTCTCGCGCATCACAAACGATGTCGACACGCTGGGGCAAAGCCTCAACCAGTCCGTGACGCAGCTCATCACCTCCATCACGCAGATTATCGGCGTGCTCGTGATGATGCTATCCATCAGTCTACCGCTCACCGGCGTCGTCGTGGTCACGCTACCCGTCGCTGCCATGATCATGGGCGTGATGATGCACTTCTCGCAGCCATACTTTCGTGAGCAACAGCAGGTCCTTGGCGCCGTCAACGGCATTATCGAGGAAGACTTCGCCGGTCAAAACGTCATCCAGGTGTTCGACCGCGCCGATGCTTCCGTAGCCGAGTTCGACGAGAAAAACGACCGTCTGTTCATCTCGGGCTGGCGCTCGCAGTTCCTCTCCGGCTTGATGATGCCGCTCATGAGCCTGGTGGGCAATATGGGTTACGTGGCCGTAGTTGTGGTGGGCGCGCAACTCGCGCTCACGGGCAATGCCACCCCGGGCGATATCCAGAGCTTTATCCAGTACGTACGCAACTTCACCCAGCCCGTGCAGCAGCTCGCCAACGTGAGCAACACGATGCAATCCATGGCAGCCGCCACTGAGCGCGTCTTCGAGTTTTTGGCGGCGCCCGAGGAGGAGCAGGCCGCAACGCCTCAGATTCCCGAGAAGCGCCAGGGGCATGTGGAGTTCGAGCACGTCAAGTTTGGCTACTCGCCCGACAAGACCATCATTCACGACTTCACCTGCGATGCCCTGCCCGGCCAGACCGTGGCGATCGTCGGCCCCACGGGAGCCGGCAAGACCACGCTCATCAAGCTGCTCCAGCGCTTCTACGACGTTGACGGCGGCAGCCTGCGTGTCGACGGTGTCGACGTGCGCGACTGGGACCGTGCGGCCCTGCGTGAGCAGTTCGCCATGGTGCTGCAGGACACGTGGCTGTTCAACGGCACGATCCGCGAGAACATTCGCTATGGACGCCCCGACGCCACCGATGAGGAGGTCGAGGCCGCAGCCAAGGCGGCGCGCTGCGACCACTTTATCCATACGCTCGCCGGCGGCTACGACTTCATGATCAACGAGGAGGGCACCAACCTTTCCCAGGGCCAGCGTCAACTTGTGACCATCGCCCGCGCGGTGCTTGCCGACCGTCCCGCGCTGATTTTGGATGAGGCAACCTCAAACGTCGATACGCGTACCGAGGAACTCATCCAGCGCGCCATGGATACCCTTATGGAAGGACGCACGAGCTTTGTGATCGCGCATCGCCTGAGCACGATTCGCAATGCCGATGTCATCCTCGTCCTGCGCGACGGCGATATCGTGGAGGAAGGCACACACGAGGAGCTCCTCGCTCGCGGCGGCTTCTATGCCGAGCTGTACAACTCGCAGTTCGAAGAGGCCGCATAAAGGCGGGTGTGCGAGTGCCTCTCGCCGAGCGTTTCATCTTGCTTGAGACGTGGACCGCAGTGGAGCATCTCGTCTTGATTGGGGTGCGGGTCATATTGGCTCGCACCCCTTTTTCATGCGTGAGCTGCATTTCAACAGCCATGCCTCGCTATGCCGTATGTCGGTTCGCGCCCCCTCCATGCGCAAGCCACCCTGGGCATGCATGTTGCGTCTTCGCAGGTAAAAGGCTGGTTGCAACGAACAGTTGCGAAAGTAGGTCTAAAATTCCAACCAAAGACGGTGGAGGCGCCGGGGTGCTTTGCGCACACTGAGGACAGACGCGTCCGCAAGCACCCTCCCACGAAAGGAAACGATATGGACCCCACGATGGCGCAGCGCC
>OLRT01002540.1_pt1 | contig 11356 bp, 10 predicted proteins | sample 1672021 | NCBI WGS metagenome assembly OLRT01 (sample SAMEA3136637, study PRJEB25190) | human gut metagenome | reverse complement strand
TTTTTAGAATATGAGTGTAATTTTGTCTTGACAAAGGTCACTTCATAACAGGTGAATGATGCCTTAAAATCATGACTCACGGTAATTTTAGAAAAGAAAGTAAAGCAGTCGTTGTCTAAGAGTGAGAATGAAATTTTAGATTTCATGAAAGAGTCACTTTTTAGTGGCTTTTTTTAAAAAATCCTTGCATGAAATTCTATCTTTTGATATAATAGTCAAGCAATGCCCGGGTGGTGAAATTGGTAGACGCAGTGGACTCAAAATCCACCGGTAGCGATACCGTGCCGGTTCGAGTCCGGCCCTGGGCACCATTTTTAAAATTAAATATTTATTTTTTGCCCGGGTGGTGAAATTGGTAGACGCAGTGGACTCAAAATCCACCGGTAGCGATACCGTGCCGGTTCGAGTCCGGCCCTGGGCACCATTTTGAATTGTTGGATCAAGTTTTTCGGGCTTGGTCCTTTTTTATGATATAATTTTTGATAGTTGGAGGATTACATATGAAAGTATTAGTTGGATTAAGTGGTGGTGTAGATTCTGCTGTTGCAGCTTATTTATTAAAGAAACAAGGGTATGATGTGACTTGTTGTTTTATGCGTAACTGGGATAGTTTTGCGAATAATGATATTGCAGGAAATCCTACAATCAAAGATGATACTTGTCCTCAGGAACAGGATTATTTAGATGCGTTAGCGGTTGCCAATCATTTGGATTTACCTTTACAACGTGTTGATTTTATTGAAGAGTATTGGGATAACGTATTTAAAACGTTTTTAAGTGAATATGAAAAGGGCCGTACGCCAAATCCAGATATTTTATGTAATAAATATATTAAGTTTGATTCATTTTTTGAATATGCTATGAAACAAGGTTTTGATAAGGTGGCTACAGGGCATTATGCTTCAAACAAAGAGGATGAGACTGGCTTTACGTATTTAACACGTGCCAAAGACCAGAATAAAGACCAGACATATTTCTTGTGTCAGGTTGAAAAGAGTAAGGTGGCTAAAACGATTTTTCCTTTGGCAAATTTAGAAAAGCCAGAAATTCGTCAGATTGCTTCTGAATTAAACTTAGAATCGGTTGCAACAAAGAAAGATAGTACGGGTATTTGTTTTATTGGAGAAAGAAACTTCAGACAATTCTTATCTAACTATCTTCCTAGTAAAGATGGTGACATTGTAGATGTGAATACAGGTAAAGTCATTGCACGTCATGTGGGCGTTTTATATTACACGATTGGACAAAGAAAAGGTTTAAATATAGATCATGAAAAGGGTCCTTGGTTTGTGGTTGGAAAAGATGTTGTGAAGAACATTCTTTATGTATGTCGTACAGATCAAAGAGATTTATTGTATTCAGATTCGTGTGTTGTAAAAGGAATCAACTGGATTTTGCCATGTTTGGATGAGATTCCAACAAAGTGTACTTGTAAATTTAGGTATCGTCAAAAGGATCAGGATATTGAAATCGAAAGATTGGATGATACAAGTGTGTTAGTAAAATATCCACAAACGATTGCGTCTGTTACAGAAGGACAGGAAGCTGTATTCTACGATGGTGACAAGTGCATTGGTGGGGGTGTCATTGAAGAAGTCTTCAAGGAAGGCAAGAATTTAAATCAATTGATTATGGAGACAGCCAATGGACATCGAGGCTAGGCTTGAATATATCATATTTGAAAATAAAGCCAATCATTATGTCGTTGCTGGATTTTCAGAATTAAAGACGTATCATAATTTTACAGCGGCTGGAAGAATTGAAGATCCAATCGAAGATCAAGAATATGTTTTGCATGGGGAATATGTAAAACACCCTAAGTATGGGGAGCAGTTTCGTGTGGATATGGCCAAAAAGAAATTGCCAGACAATTCGGATGCGATTATTCATTTTCTTTGTGGTGAGAATTTTCCTACGATTGGTAAAAAAACAGCCGAAAGTATTTATGAGACTCTTGGTGAGAATTGCTTAGAGAAGATTCATAATAATCCAGAACTTTTACATGAAGTGCCCAATTTGACTGCCAAAAAGATGTTGATTATTCAAAAGGGCATTCAAGAATTTACAGGATTTAATGAGACATACGCAAAGCTATTAAAGTATGGCTTGAGTCCAAGACAGATTCAGATGTTATTGGACACATATGATAATGTGTTGGATGTGATTGAAGAGGATTGTTTCAAACCTTATTATGAAGTGTATGGTTTTGGATATAAAACTGCTTGTAAGATGGCAAGTGCCATAGGCTTATCCAATGAGGATCCAAGAAGATTGGATGCCTATATTTATGAATTAGCTAGACAACTATCTATGGCAACTGGAAATACATATATTACATTTGCGACAATCTTTCAAAATGTACGTGGTGTAAATGAATCCTTGATTCAGGAAAGTATTGATCGTTTGGTTTCACTTCAATATTTGTATGTTGAAAATACTAGAATCTATCCTTTTACTTTACATGAAGATGAGGTCGTGATTGCCAAAGAGTTGAAGACTCATTTATTTGAAGTGGAAAGTGTGGATGTTGAATCAAAAATCAAACAAGTAGAGTTTAGTTTAGCTATAACATATGATCAGGAACAAAAGGATGCGATTCAATTGTTCTTCGATCGTTCGTTCATGATTTTAACGGGTGGTCCAGGTACTGGTAAGACAACAACTGTAAAAGGAATCTTGGAAATTTGTAAGGATGTGTATCCAGATAGTAAGATTCAGCTTTGTGCACCGACAGGAAGGGCTTCAAAGCGACTTGCACAACTTTCAAATTGTGATTCAAGAACCATTCATTCCTTGCTGCAGTGGAACTTAGAAGATAATTCCTTTGGCAAAAATGAGGATGATCCATTAGATATCGACTTTATTATTGTGGATGAGTTTAGTATGGTGGATACCCACTTATTTGCCCAATTATTAAAGGCGCTTCCTCAGCGTTGTCGCATTCTTTTAATTGGTGATGAAGATCAGTTAGAGAGTGTGGGTCCTGGAAAGGTGTTAGAAGATCTAATTAAATCGGATGTGATTGATACGGTCCATCTAAAGAAGATTTTTAGACAGTCAAGTGGTTCTGGAATCGTGACTTTGGCAAAAGAAATTCGTGAAGAAACTACGTGTCATTATGAGGATGGTGTTGAGTTTATTGAAAGAACAACGCCAAAAATTATGGATGCCCTAATCGATTATGTCAAAGATATGGATCTAGATTCCATGCAGATATTGGCACCAATGTATAAGGGGGCTGCTGGTATTGATGAGATCAATCGTCAGATGCAGGTGTTGTTCAATCCAAAAAGTCCGCAAAAGAATCAGATGAAGGTAGGAACAACAATCTTTCGTGAAAACGATAAGGTCATGTTGTTGAAGAATTTACCGGATGAAGATGTTTATAATGGGGATATTGGTACGATTGTTGAAATTGATTCAAAACAGAATGTGATTTCAGTGGATTTCACAAATGCGATCGTTGATTTTTCAACAGACTTTCTATATTACTTAAAACACGCATGGTGTATCAGCGTTCATAAATCTCAAGGTAATGAATATCAGACGGTATTCTGTATTGTGGATGTGAATGCGAAAAATATGTTAGAAAAGCGTCTTTTATATACAGCGATTTCGCGTGCTAAAAAACAGCTTTTTATTATTGGCAATAGGAGCTTATTTGAAACGCAGGTGCGCTTAAAATTAAAGCGTATCCGTCAAACAACGTTGCAGGAAAGAATTTATGAAGAAACCAAAAAATTTTTTTAGCTGAAAAAACGGAAAGGCGACAAAACCCCTACATGAACCAAATTTTCAAAATGAGGGAAAAATCGAAAAAATCTACAAAACCCATACATGAACCTAATTTTCTAAATTGGACAAAAACGGGAAAAATCGACAAAACCCCTGTTTTTCAACTTGTTTCATGGACAAAAAAAGAGAAGTATGACTCCAGAATTGGACATACTTCTTTTTCTTTTTGGCAGGCTAGAGAAGCCTATAGATTTCTTTTTGGTGACGACCGCTGCAATAGGTGCAAGAAACGAAACCACGTTCAAACTTTTCTACACGCATAGCGATTGACTGCTGATATTTTCGATCACAGTCTTTGCATTGCCAGTAAACCATTTCTTTGCTTGTAGGCAGTACTTCGTCAGGAGAAAGCTCTAATTACTCCAACCGCAATCTCGAGCAAAGAGCTAGAAAAGAAATTGTTAAAACATTCAAAATTGAAAGAGGGAATATTGGAATTAATAGGATTAAAATAATATTATATTTTCAACCATTTGGTTATATGTTGATTTCCCATTTTACCAAGAATTTTTTTAGCCATCCATCTTTTGCCTCTTACTGTGTATTTTAAGTAAAATTTAAATATGCTCATTTTAATTGCTCTGATTTCACGGTCTGTCGAAAAAAAAGATAGAACTTTCAATGTATCCATATAGTTTATTGCACTTTGGCTTAAATGAAATTCGTTTATGCCAGCTTGAACGTTCACTGTAGATATTCTATGAGATTTTGAAAATCTATAAATCATGGCTCCATGCGCACAAGAATTCCTAATTTCTTTTAAAATATATATACCAAATTCAAATCCATCATCTGAAAATTTATCCATTTTTAAATCCTTCTTCACTTCATTTTTTGTTATAGGGTCTAAAAATTGGATAAATAAGATGGTTGTACCCAAAACTATTCCTTTTAGTGCAATCCAAAAAGGTAATTTATCATAAGCAGCCATATAATTGTTCTGGCGTTTTAGTTTTTGAACATAGTCATTATCGGTAAAAGGTGTGAAATCAGAAAATTTGTAATAAAGCGCTCGTTGAGTCGGCTGAATATAATTATTGGGATTCAGATATTCTTCAGTTCGGGAAATATTATAACAATATCTACCAGAAAAACGATATGCTAGTGAATTTTTTAACTTTGATTCTGCTGATAAAAGCGAATTCATTGTAAGCTTAGATAATTCATTATTAAATGAATAAACACCATATAAATCTTCAAAAAAGATATGAGAAAAATATTCTTTAGAAGAAGTATTGGGTTTACAAAATAATTTTTCATTAGCGTTTATGATATCAAAATATGGATGTTCTAATAAAATCTCTTTGGCCTTATTTATATTTTTAAATAATAGTCCTCTAGATTGTAATATCCCAATACGCTCATTAATCGTTTTATATTCTTTATTAATGGTTGCCATAAATTTCTCACCTTTAAAAAAAAGCAGAAGGAAATATCCTTCTGCCGGCAAATGCATGCCGTCCGCCCTAGTTGACTTTGCCTCATTAAAAGGAGCTACCTTTCAATTTCAACGGCATAATCTCATGCGGCCCCGTTACTGACTATAGTATAACATATTTTTTTGAATAATGCAAAAATTAATTTATAGTCCCTCTACAATATGCCATATAATTTCTCTTCGTCCTATGAACAAAACTCTTAACACAAGAAGATTCCCTGTATAAACAAAATGTTTGTATCTTTTTCCTATTCTAATGTGTACAAAACACGACTATGAACTAATTGTACACGTAAATGTTTTGTCTAAGAGAAGAATTGTGAACAAAACTCCTCACATACGATGAACATAGGCTCTACGCTACTCCGAACATATTGTTTATTTCTTTTTACTTTCAAAAAAGTAACAAATGAAAGTATTAGAAAATAGAATATATCGACATTTTAAAGGAAACACTTATAAAGTGTTGTGTGTTGCGATGCATACGGAAACGCAAGAGAAGATGGTAGTTTATCAAGCATTATATGGGGATTATAAGTATTTTGTTCGTCCATATGAAATGTTTGTGTCAAAAGTAGATCGTGACAAGTATCCGGATGTGAAGCAGGAATATCGATTTGAACTTGTTGAAGAATAGGCTAAGGTCTATTCTTTTTTCTTATCTGTGTGATTTGTTAACGTATCAAAAGAAGGAGTGTGTTATAATAAATCATATTGACAAAGGGTGATTTAAATTATGGGGCGTGAATTATTTTTAGACTTTTTTACAGAGCACGAAGTGCCTGTTATTCGTAAAAGAAGACATACATTTTTAAAGATGGATGATGAGAATGCATATATTTTAAAAGAAGGTGTTGTGAAGGTCAGTGTTTTAATGCGTGATGGAATTTTGATCGATTTAAAGATCACAAACGATGATATTGCGGGTTTCTGTGGAATTTCTACAAGACATAGCGTGAATCGTATTTTGCGTGGCTTAAGAGAAGAACATGTTATTCGCACATTGTATAATAAAATCATGGTCTTGGATGTCGAGTATTTAAAACAATTTGTAGATGTTAAGATGGATGCATAATCCGCCTTTTTCATACAAAATAAAAAGAGCCGACTTAAAATGTGGGATGCCGACTCTTAAAACTGGTCATTATAAGAAAGACTATCATGAGTTGGTTACAACCAGTTTTATTTACTATATCATGGATTTTGAAATGAAAAAAGAGCTGAACTAGATGATGTGGCAAATAATTCAGCTCTATTCATAGGAAACTGGATATGCAAATTACTTTATGGACACGCTATCCAGCAAAAATAAGTATATCATCTTGTTGTGTATTATACAAAAACAATTGCCCATAATTGTATATGTAAGGAACACGTAATATAATAAATATCAATTGCTAACAAGATTCAACTGAAGTATGGTACAATGGAAATAATGATAGAGGTGACGAAGATGAATTGTGACTATGTGCTTAAATATCTGGAAAAGATGGAAGTCCCAATTGTTTCAAAAAAGAACCATGATATTATAATGTGCGATTTAGAAAAGATGATTTTTTAAAGGAAGGTGTCGTAAAGGTGAGTTCCATTTTAGAGGATGGACGTGAATATAATATAACTTACGACAAAGGCCCCAATCTTCTTTCGTTAATGTGCGACACACTTCGTGAAGATGTTGCGTATCGTGTAAGAATTCGTGTTGAAAGTGAAGAGGCATCTTTTTGTTTGGTAAGTCGAGAAGATTTCTCAAGGGCCGTAAAGCGAGATGAAAAACTAAAAGAGTATGTTGAGGCATACTATCGTGAGAATCTACAAAGAGCTCTATATCGCCAAAAATGTATGACAATGAATGGAAAGAGTGGCGCTATCTACGCATTTCTTTATAATTTGATTTCTTTGTCTGGAAAAGAAATCAAGGAAGGTATATTGATTGATATGCAGATCACAAATGATGATATCGCAGGATTCTGTGGTATTTCTACCAGAAACAGTGTCAACCGTATTTTGCGTGGATTAAGAGAAGAAAACGTAATTCGTATAGTCGATAATAAGATTTTAATTTTGAATGCAGATTATTTAAAGCCATATGCAGACTAAAAGGGTAAGTATCTCACCCTTTTCATTTCGCTAATTTTTCTTCTAATAATTCCATAGTGATTGCTTTTACGATATGTCCATTCATATTGCTTTAATGCATTCTTGAATATCACTTTCAAATGCATTGGCACTTATCGCAAGAATATGTACGCTTTTCGCATCGTTTCTTGGTAAGGTACGTATTTCTTTTGTTGCCTCTAATCCATCTTTAATTGGCATCATAATATCCATAAAAATATAATCAAAAGTATAAAGCTTAGATTTTTTGAATTGATCAATGGCTTCCTGTCCATTTCGAGCAGTCGATAAATCAAACCCAAGATCTTGCAACAAAATGGTTGCAATTTCTAGGTTGATATCATTGTCTTCAACAAGGAGTGCTTTCTTATTTGTAAGATTTAATGGATTAGTTTGAATGGGCTTTGCAGTTTGTAGGTTAAAATCTATCTGTAAAGGAAGAATTATCCAAAAGGTTGTACCCGCATTTTCTTTACTTTCCATTTGTATCGTACCATGTATCATTTTACTAAAGGAGTGAAGTGTATACAAATCCAAAGTTTGTATGGCCATATCGATAGGGGTTCCTTTGTCGAAGCGGACGATATCGATAGTATCTTGGATTAGCTCACATTGATAAATGGCCGCAAAATCTTTGCACAAAGCTTCGAGTAATTGTGTATTCATAACACACCTCCTTAAAAAAGCGTCTATGGAAAGGCGCAGGTAAGATAGTGCAATTTAAAAAATACCATTATGCCCTTTCTAAGGGCTTTATACTCGATTGTTAAAACGAAGAAAAGAGCTGATCGGGTAAATCAGCTCAAGAAATAGGAAACGCTGGATAAGCGGTAAAAAGGCAATTTGATTATCCAGTATTGCCTAGTATATCACTATGGATTGAAAATGCAAGAAGAGTGAACAAATTTTCTGTATCACTAGTTTTTATGTTGAATTGTATTTAATATTGATTTGTATTATACTTGAGATAGATTCCGTATAGGAATTTATTTTTTTTGGAAGAAAATATGAAAATTGTTGTAGTTGGTGATGGGAAAGTTGGCTTTGCGATTGCGAAACAATTGAATCAAGAGGGTCATGATATTACAGTGGTTGAAAATAAAGTGAATGTATTATCGAGTACAATGAATCAACTAGATATTGTTGGTGTGCAAGGGAATGGAGCTAGTTTAGACACATTGTTGGAAGCACGCGTACCTTCGAGTGATTTGTTGATTGCGGCTACATCAACGGATGAAGTGAATATTATTTGTTGTTTATTGGCAAAAAAATTGGGAGCTAGACATACCATTGCTCGTATTCGTAATCCAGAATACAATAACACAGTTCGTTTGATTAAAGATGAATTGGGATTGAGTATGAGTATCAATCCAGAGCAGGCGGCGGCTCGTGAAATTTTGCGTGCGATTCGTTTCTCAAATTCCATTAAAGTATCGTCTTTTGCGAAGGGAAGAATTGAGCTTGCTGAAGTTAAGGTAACAGAGAATTCCCCACTTTTAAATATGCGTGTGGTTGATATCAATCGTCGTTTTAAGACGGAAGTCTTGTTTGTGACGATTTTGCGTGATGGTGAAGTCATCATTCCAAATGGAAATACGGTGATTTATGAAAATGACCGTCTTACATTAACGGGTTCAGCAACGCAATTAGAGCGTTTCTTTATTAAGATTGGTATTTTAAGTGATCGTACAGTCAATGAGGTTATGATTGTTGGTGGTGGTCGTATCACATATTATTTGACGAGAATGTTACTTGAATTGGGGATGGCCGTTAAAATTATTGAGTTGAATAAAGATAAGTGTATCAACTTGGTTGAAAAATTCCCACAGGCAACGGTTATTCATGGAGATGGAACGGATCATGAATTATTATTGAGTGAATCCTTAGAGGAAATGGATGCCTTTATCGCTCTTACAGATAATGATGAGGAGAATGTCATTATTTCGATGTTTGCGCAAAGTCATGATGTTACGCATGTGCTTCCTAAGGTAAATCGTGTTTCTCTAGGTTTCTTGTTGGATAAGTTGGGGCTTGAAAATTCAATTACGCCTAAGTTTATTACCGCAAACCAAATCGTGCAGTATGTTCGTGCTATGCAGAATACGGTTGGATCAAACGTTGAATCTTTGATCAAGCTAGTGGATGACAAGGTAGAGGCTTTAGAATTTAGAGTGCGTGACAATTGTCGTTTTATTGATGTGCCAATTAAGGATCTAAATATTCGTAAGGGTATTATCATTGCGTATATAACACATAAAGGTGTTTCTAAGGTGGCAACTGGTGATACGCGTATTCAACTATCGGATACGGTTATTATTATTAGTAAGGTTGCAGGATTGAGGGATATCAATGATTTACTATCTTAAGCATAATATACATAAACTCAACTGGACTATAATTGGTAATGTATTGGGTATGGTGCTTATTGCGCAAGCCTGTTTAATGGTGTTACCGGTCATGGTGGATTTGATTTATCAAGAAGGATTATTTGATTCTTACTTGATCGTAATTGGGATTTGTTTGGTTTTAGGATATGGTTTAACGCGTAAAAAGGCGAGAACGAATTCTTATTTTGCCAAAGATGGAATGCTTGCGGTGGGTATTGCCTGGATTGTTGTTTCTTTCTTTGGCGGATTACCATTCTACTTGTCGGGTGAAATTCCTTCTTTTGTGGATTGCTTCTTTGAAGCGGTGTCTGGATTTACAACGACAGGTTCAAGTGTTTTAACGGAAGTTGAGAATTTGAAGCATGCCACACTATTCTGGCGTAGCTTTACACACTGGATTGGTGGTATGGGTATCTTGGTTTTCATTTTGGCCTTACTTCCAAAGTCAAATGATCGTGATATGCATATTATGCGTGCGGAAGCGCCGGGTCCTACCATTGGTAAATTAGTACCTCGTATGCGTCAGTCGGCTATGATTTTATATACCATGTATATGGGATTGACTGTCATTCAGGTCATTTTACTTTTGATTGGGAAGATGCCATTGTTTGGTGCGTTGTGTAATACATTTGGTACAGCGGGTACTGGTGGTTTTGCAATTAAAAACACGAGTATTGGTGCCTGCAACAATGCGTATTATGAAGTGATCATTACGATTTTCATGATTTTATTTGGTGTGAACTTTAATATGTATTACTTTTTATTAATCAAAGATTTCAAACAGGTCTTTAAAAATGAAGAGTTGCGTACATATTTAGGTATTATTCTATTTTCAATTATTTGTATCACATTGAATATTTTATCCATGTATAATTTTGATGTATTCAAATCCATTCGTTTGGCAAGTTTTCAAGTGGGTTCAATTATAACGACAACGGGATATTCGAGTTGTGATTATAGTGTCTGGCCACAATTTAGTAAGATGATCCTCTTCTTATTAACAATCTGTGGTGCGAGTGCTGGTTCGACTGGTGGTGGTGTTAAGGTAAGTCGTCTTTTGATTATTGTAAAGAAAATTAAATTGGATATTCAAAAGTTACTACATCCACAAAAAGTAGAAGCCATTACAATGGATGGAAAAGTTGTAGATACAGAGGTGGTCACTCAGATCATGGCGTATTTCTGTAGTTTCATTATTATTGTCGGTGTCTTGTTGTTCTTGGTTTCATTTAATAACTTTGATTTTGAAACAACGGTTACATCCGTTATGACTTGTATTGGTAATGTAGGTCCAGGATATGGTCTTTGTGGTCCAATGGGAAATTTCTCCATGTTCTCGGATTTTTCGAAGATCGTCTTATCTTTTGCGATGTTGATTGGTCGTTTGGAAATCTATCCTATTATCATTTTCTTGGCTCCAATTTTAAATATTCGTAGTGTATCTAAGAATATTCATAGTCGTAAAAAGCGTAGAAGCAACTAAGGTACTTTTTAGTATCATTTGCACCTTTTAGTTTAATGAAAACGGATACAACTAACTTAAGTGTATTTTGAGTTAATATATAGCCTGAATTATTCATGAAAAGATAATAAAAGAAGATTAGCCTTGTTGATGGATCCA
>OLRT01002539.1_pt1 | contig 11362 bp, 8 predicted proteins | sample 1672021 | NCBI WGS metagenome assembly OLRT01 (sample SAMEA3136637, study PRJEB25190) | human gut metagenome | reverse complement strand
ACTGAGCATCATTTTTTCTTACTGATAACTCATAGCCTCTTACAGTGATCTCAACCGGGTCACCTAAAGGTGCAACTTTACGGATATAGAGTTCACTTCCTTTTGTGATACCCATATCCATAATGCGTCGTTTGTACGCGCCGTCTCCTTCAATCTTGGTTACAACAACTGTACTTCCAACTTTTGCATCACCTAAAGTCATTGTTCTGTCTCCTTTCCCTCTTTGCTTGATATATAAACATTGCATACATCACTCACTGATATCTTATGAATTGTTTCGCTGTTTCACAGCTCTCGCAATTCTTCAAACATTCAGCGTCAAATCATGATGTGTCTTGCCATATCCTGATTAACAGCTACCCGGGCATCTTTCACATTTACAATCACATTGCCCCCGATTGCAGATACTACAGAAATCTCAGCATCATTTACGAATCCAAGATTCGCAAGAAAACGTCTGATTTCTTCATTTCCGCCAATTTTTTTGATCTTGCATGTCTCACCAATGCCTGCCATTGTAATCGGCATCATACTGTCCAACCCTCTTTCTTATTGAGAATTTTTTTCTTTAGCAAAAAACATATAACGTGTCTTAACGCTTTGTTTTTATCTCTTAAGTTAGTATATGCTAACGTTTGTAAGCTGTCAAGCACTTTTTTTCGTCTTTTGAAACTATCGTTTGTTCTGCTTAACGAAAGACAGTTTCAGCGTACCATCATATAGTAAAAATCTACAATTCCGGTTGTTCTGTCCTGTAAAATATGCTATACTGAAAATACTATAAATTTATTATTTCATTCGTTGAAATTGAGAGAAATTGGGGTGTAAGGAATGCATACTAACGAATCCGCCGAAAACTATCTGGAGACTATTCTTATTCTGAGCAAATCGCATCCGGTTGTGCGCTCTGTAGATGTAGCCACTGAACTGGGATTCAAGAAATCCAGCGTCAGTGTTGCCATGAAGAAATTAAGAGAAAGTGATCAGATCACCGTATCTCCGGAAGGTTATCTTTATCTGACAGAGTCCGGTATGGCAATCGCTGAAAAGATTTATGAGAGACATCTTTTCCTTTCCAAATGGCTTGAAAACATGGGCGTTAACGCTAAGGTAGCAGCCAGTGATGCCTGCAAGATTGAGCATGTGATCAGTGCTGAGAGCTTTGCAGCTATCAAGAAACATATTGATCTGGACAACATGAAATAACACAAAAGGCGGAGCAAATGCTCCGCCACTTTTATTTTATCCTATTTTTTTACAGTAACTGTGATCACGTATTTCTTTGATCCTGATTTTACTGTAATTTTTACTTTTCCTGCTTTTTTTGCAGTGATCACACCTTTACTGCTGACTGTTGCAATATTTTTATTTGAAGTTGCATATGTAATCTTCTGTACAGATGTGATTGGTGATATTACAGGTTTCAATGTTATCCGTTTTTTTACTTTTAAGGTCACTTTGGAAGAAAGACCTGATATACGTGTAGTCTTTACTTCACTTTTCTGGATTTTCACTTTTACAACTGCTTTTTTACCACTGCGTAATGTTACTGTCACTGTGGTAGAACCGGTTTTCTTTCCTGCAGTAATCTTTCCTGAACTCGTTACTTTTACCAGACTTGTATTTCCTGATTTCCAGGATGCAACGGAATCTCCCTTTGCAAGACCACTGACTTTTACTTTCGTAGTAGACTGTCCCACTTTCAGTACTATACTGGTTACATTTAGTTTAATGGTTGCCTTAAGTTTAGGAATTGTTATGATTTCTTCTTTTCCGCAGACACCACACGTACGTGTTTTGACACCGGTATTCAGAGCAGTTGCCGCTTTTGTCGTTTTATACTCACCGAAATTATGGCCTGTAGCTTCCCCCTCAGTTTTCTGTTCTTTCAGGATTTCCCCGCACACTGAGCATCGGATACCCTCTGTCAGACCTGGTTCTTCACAGGTGGGGGCTTTTGCCGGAATTATCTCTTCCCTATGTCCTGGAGCCGGGATAGTTTCTGTTTGTGTATCACCACAATTTTGGCAGACAGATATTTTCTTTCCTTCTTTGGTACAGGTAGCCTCCTCACTCACTGTCCATTCACCATAAGCATGGCCTGTAGCAGGCTCTCCTGTTTCCTGTGCTTTCAGAATTTTTCCGCATACAGAACACTTGATTCCTTCTGTGAGACCCGGGTTCTCGCAAGTTGGCTTTACTGCAGGAATTATTTCTTCTGTATGACCCATAGCTGGAATAACACCTCCTTCTGCCTCAACAGCTCCGCAGAGAGGACACCACACTTTTGCACTATGACCATCTTCCGTACAGGTAGGTTCTTTAGCTCCCTCTATTTTTATTGTATGGACAGTATCATTTCTAAACCATCCAAGGAATCCAAAGTCCTTCATATAGAGCTCTGCATCTGGCAGCACATCCATACAAAATTTTGACAATTCTATATAAAGACTGGCATTTGCAGTTCTGTTTGCGTCAGCTTCCGTAACTTTACAATTGGAACCGATCCAGATATTCCATTGATAAGCATAAGTAGAATTATCGGATAACAGTTTCGCCGGATTTGTACACAGACTGGCTGTATATCCCCAGCTACTTCCCATCCTTGACTCCATAGAAAAAGTAAACTTATGATCTTTCACTCCACTTTCTGTTAAAATGAATTCTGCTACGCCACTTGCACCTGTGTTGGAAATAACATCGGTACAGGTTATTTTTCCTTCGCTATAAGTGAGAGTCAGACCATTTTTTGTTATGGTATTATTAGGATATTCTGATAAATAGGAAACCAGCTTCATATATGCCAGCTTCATATGATGCGTTCTACCCTCATCTCCTTCCCACGAAAAGCTATAAAGTCCTTTGTTGTTCCATTTATATCCCTTGGCATTCAGGGTATAGATAATACTTGCATTTCCGTATACTTCGAATACTACATTCTCTTTGAAATCATCCGATAATGCAATCTTTTCCAGATAAAACGGAAGATCAATCACCTGTTCTTTTTCGCCAGCAGTAATGGCTCCTGCCTCAATAGATTTAATTTTCTCACTCAAAACAATTTTTTCTAATCCCGGAGGGCAGACAAGTACTTTTTCTTTATTCTTATCACAAAGAACTCCATCTGCTGCTGCAAAAACTGTATTCTCCTCATCTACTGTAATCTCAGTAAGTTTAGAACAGTATGCAAAAGCATCCGGAGATAATCTTTCCAGTTCTGCAGGAATCTCTATGTTTGTCAGGTTCATACCTGAAAACGCCTTACCTCCTATGGTTGTCAGGCCACTGGGAAGAATCAGTTCCGTAATCTTCTTACAGTCTTTAAATGCAGATTCTGCGATTTTTGTTGTTCTTCGTGGCAGAGTATAACTTCCTTCTTTTCCACCTGGACAAAGCAGCAGGGTTGTTCCCACCTTATCATAAAGAACCCCATTTGATGCAGAAAAGTTATTATTATTTTCTTCCACAGAAATACTCTGAAGAAGCTCACATCCGCTAAAAGCACCTGCACCCAGCTTCGATACCCCGGAAGGAATGATAATCTCTGTAAACTTATTTCCGGCAAAAGCCTCTTCGCCGATGCTCGTTATACCTGATGGCAGCTGAATCTCTGTCAGTCCACATCCTGCAAAAGCACTGCCTCCAATCTCTGTAATCTCATTTCCCATGGTTATACTGGAAAGAGATTCACAGTTCAGGAAAGTTCCCTCACTAATCTGGGTAACATCTTTCGGTACTATGAAAGAACAAAGGCTTTTACAATTTGCAAAAGCATAATTTTCAATTTCCCGGATGTTGTCCGGAAGTTTTATGGTTTCCAGAGACGTACATCCATAGAACATTCCTTCACTGATGATTCCCAGCTCAAGGCTGTTCGGTATCTCTACAGATTTAAGACCTGCACAGTTTTTGAAAGCATAATCTCCAATCTCATATACTGTAGTGGGAAGAGTGATTTCCGTAACCTCACTGAGACCAGCAAATGCATAATTTCCGATTGTTGAAATATTTTCTACTACTATTTTGGTTATGTTCAGGCCTGTCCAGGGAGCCTTATTTGTTTCACTGTAATCAGCCATGTTATTGGCTCCGCTGATGGTAAGTGTTCCATCAATCAGATACCATTCTGCACTGTAACCGCAGGTTCCCCATTTTCCCATAGATTCAAAAGGAATTTCTTTCTCTGCGGCATACTTCTGAATATAACTTCCCTCATAACCACGAATTGTCAGCGCACTGCACTTACGGAAGCTGGTGTTTTTCAGAGATGTCAATTTGGGATATGCTGTTACTTTCTGTAAAGAAGTACAGCCCTCAAAAGCGTTTTCTTCAATAGATTTCAGGCTCTTTGGAAGTTTCAGTTCTTTTAAAGAAGTACAGCCATAAAAAGCATACCCATTAATGGAGGTGATTCCCTCTTCCAGTTCAATTATTTCCAGCGAAGTACAGTTTTCAAAGGCGGAAGCCCCTATAGAAGTGATTCCTTTTCCCAGTCTGCAGTAGCGGATATTCTTGCCACTCCATGGAGCCGGATTGTCTATGTCATAATCAGCCATGGCACCGGTTCCGGTAATACATAATATGTCTGAATCACGAATTTCCCAGGTAAGAGAATCCCCGCAGGTGCCCTTTTCATTTACTTCCCCTTTGATTCTTCCACATTCCACGCAAAAATAAACTTTTTTTCCATTGGAAAGTTCTTTGTAACAATCTTCTGAGTAAGTATGATTATCCGGATTTTTTGTATTTTTTGCAGTTCTGGTATCCGTTAGACCACATCCGCAGATACATTCTGCAGTTTCTGTTCCGTCACTGCTGCAGGTACCGTCATTATTGAAAACATACTCGCCAGGAACTATTTTGTCATGGGCAACCCATTTACTATTGATACTGCCAAATGCATTCGACGTACGAATACTCTCCGGCCAGTTGCCATTTACCGGATAATAAAACGTAACTCCCTCAACATCTTCAAAAGCATCTTCTGCAATAGCAGGCGGAACATTTCCCCTGAAAAAGACAGTCTTTAAGCTCTCGTTATAAATAAATGCCTTTTTTCCTATCTCTGTCGCAGTATCTGGAATCACAATTTTCTTCAGATTGGCACAAGCCTCAAAGGCTTTCTCACCTATTTTTTCGACATTGGATATATCAATGGTTTTAAGGCGTTGACAATTATTAAAGGCTCCTTTACCAATCGTTTTTACCTGAGGAATTTCTAAATTCTCAAGAGAATTGCACGCATAAAATACATAACTACTAATAGATTTCACCTGTGGAATTTCTATCGTTTTCAGTTTTGAGCACTCGCTGAATGCATAAATCCCCAATGAGCTGTACCTGCGGCATTTTTACTGTTTCCAGACTACTACAGGCACCAAAAGCACTTTCTCCAAGTACTTTTAGCTGAGGTGTTTCTATTTTTTTCAATCTATTATAACATTTATAAAAAGCATACCCCGATATCGTTTCTACCTTAGGCATTTCTATGCTTGCCAGTCTGTAACAATTATAGAATGAATGCCATCCTACACCTTTTACCCCTAACAGTTTTACAGATTCAAATGCTTTCTTGGTACAGTCATAAAAAGCATACTCTCCAATATTTTCAACGCCATCTTTAACAATCACCGTATCAATATCATAGTCGCACCATGGTCCATGAGTATTGATACGATAATCATTCATTGTTCCTTTTCCTTTAAAAATCAGTTTTCCAGAACTCTGGTAATAACCCACATTATTTCCACAGGCTTGGTACAAGTTTAAATCATCATCTTCATCTGCACCCTCAGCTTCCTCAACTTCTGTCTCACTGCTTCCATCCCCGATGCTGTCAGCATCCTCCACAGATACCTCGTCTGTTTCATCTGCCTCATCAAGCCCTGTTTCCACTTCATCTTCTGATGAAAAATCTTCTCCACTTTCTCCATCTTCTGTCTCTGGCTGTTCATTTGTTTCTTCCTCTGCATAGCTCTCCACTTCTGCTTCAGAAGTAAAATCTTCTGCATACACCCCCACAGGCTGCCCCACCATGGTTACGGCCAGAAGAACCGCCAGCCCGTTTTTCAGTTTTTTCCACCGAATCATAAAAACCCTCCATCATCCATAAAAATTTACATAGAATTCACACAATCTTCACATTCTACTTTATTATATTCTGTCGTAAAAGGCAACCATCATTTCCCCAAAAAAATCTCAAAAAAATCGCTTACCCATCTTATGACGAATAAGCGATATTTTTATAATATGTGTATTATATTTATGCGAGAGCTTTCTCCAGTTTTTCCACCATTTCATCAATGTGTTCCTTGGTGATCACCAGAGGCGGTACCATACGAAGCACATCACTTCCTGCTGAAATTACCAGAAGTCCCTCTGCAAGGGCTTTCTTTACCACAGTTCCTACAGGAACATCTTTCACAACCAGTCCCTGAATGAAACCTTTTCCACGACGTGCGGAAAGTACCTCATACTTATCCACAAGTTCGTCCAGTTTCTGCTCCAGATATGGAGTCAGATCCTTTACATGATCCAGAATATGATCTTCTTCAAAGATGTCAAATACTTTGCTGACTGCTGCACATACGAATGGATTGCCACCATAGGTAGTACCATGATCTCCCGGCTCCAGAGAAGTCTCAGCTACTTTTTCCCCAAGGACAAAAGCACCTACCGGCACACCACATCCAAGAGCCTTGGCACTGGACATAACATCTGGTTTCACACCATATCCCTGCCATGCAAAGTAGCTTCCGGTACGTCCCATACCGCACTGTACTTCATCAAAGATCAGGACGATATCTTTTTCATCACAGATTGCGCGAAGTCCTTCCAGAAATTCTTTCTGTGCAGGGTAAATACCACCTTCGCCCTGTACTACTTCTGTAATGATTCCGCAAGTCTTGTCTGTGATCTGGGCTTTGACACTTTCCAGATCATTAAAATCTGCAAATCTCACACCACCGATCAGTGGTTCAAAGGGTTCTCTGTAATGTTCGGTTCCTGTTACAGAAAGCGCCCCCATACTTCTTCCATGGAAAGAATGATTCATGGCAATGATCTCATATTTCTGTGCTTCTTTTCCATATTTCTTGTAAGCATATTTACGGGCAACTTTCAGTGCTCCCTCAATGGCTTCTGTACCACTGTTTGTAAAAAATGCTTTGCAGAGACCGCTGGCTTTTACCAGTTTGTCTCCTGCTTCGCTCATAGGTTCATTATAATATAAATTGGAAATATGTGTCAGCTTGTCGATCTGGGCTTTCAAGGCCTCATCATATCCAGGATAATGATAGCCCAGTGCGTTTACAGCAATACCCGCCGCAAAATCCAGATATTTTTTGCCTTCTGTGTCGTAAAGATAACATCCTTCTCCCCGGTCAAACATCACCGGAAAACGGTTATATGTATGCAGAATACTCTGTTCTGCATGTTCCATCTGATCATGCATGCTCATAGTAGTATTTTTCGCCATCCTCTCTTAAAATTGCAGTACCGATACCTTTGTTTGTAAAGATCTCCAGAAGAAGACTGTGAGGGATACGTCCGTCCAGGATATGGACTCTGTTTACCCCCTCCTCAATAGCATCAATACAGTTCTGAAGTTTCGGGATCATTCCTCCGCCTACATATCCTTCACTGATCAGCTTCTCTGCTTCCTGTACATGGAGTTCGGAAATCAGAGTATCCGGATCATCTTTGTCTTTATATACACCTTCAATATCAGAAAGAAATACCAGTTTCTCAGCATGAACAGCTTCTGCAATGGCACAGGCTGCATCATCTGCATTGATATTGTAGGAATCAAAGTTTGTATCAAATCCAACAGGGAACACGATCGGAAGAAAATCTCTTTCCAGAAGGTCCTGAAGGATCTTAGGATTAACCTTTTCGATATCTCCTACAAATCCGATATCTTCTCCCTTGGATAATTTCTTATGGCACTGAAGAAGCCCGCCGTCTTTACCGCTGATACCAACCGCCTGCACACCAAGAGATTCTACCAGTGTTACCAGTTCTTTGTTCACTTTGGCAAGAACCATTTCTGCGATCTCCATGGTATCTTTGTCTGTTACACGAAGTCCGTTTACAAATCTTGGTTCCATGCCTACTTTGTTAACCCAGCGGCTGATTTCCTTGCCACCGCCATGAACGATGATCGGTTTGAATCCGATCAGTTTCAAAAGTACGACATCTTTGATGACATTTGCCTTCAGTTCTTCATCCAGCATGGCACTTCCGCCATATTTTACCACTACGATCTTACGGTTAAAACGCTGGATATAAGGGAGTGCTTCAATAAGAGTCTCTGCTTTGTCCAGATATTTCTGATTTACCATTTTTCTGTCTCCTCGGTATTTTATTCAGTTACCCTGACACCTGCCGTTTCACAGCAGGATGCTGTCAGGATCTGTAATCTGCATTTATTTTAATATAATCATAAGTAAGATCACAACCCCATGCAGTTGCTGCACAGTCGCCCATCTTGATGTCTGCAATGGCTGTCACTGCATCCTCAGAAAGAATCTTTGTAGCTTCTTCCTCACTGTAATCTACTGCTACACCGTTTTCGATGATCTGAATCTTTCCAGCTTTGCTTTCAAAATAAAGATCTACTTTTTCCGGATCAAACTGTGCCCCTGAATATCCCATGGCACAGAGGATTCTGCCCCAGTTGGCATCATGACCATAGATGGCTGCCTTGGTAAGAGAAGAAGTAACTACGGATTTACTTAAAGTTACTGCCTGTTCTTTGCTTTCTGCACCGATAATCTTTACTTCAAACAATGCTGTGGCACCTTCTCCGTCTCCGGCGATCTTCTTTGCAAGGGTGGTGTTGATGTAATTCAGTGCCTCACAGAATTTCTGATAGTCTTCGTTCTTTTCTGTAATTTCCGGATTACCTGCCATGCCATTTGCCAGAAGAAGGACGGTATCATTGGTAGAAGTATCTCCGTCTACAGATACCATATTATAAGTGTCTTTTACATCCTGGCTCAGTGCTTCCTGAAGAAGTTTCTTGGAAATACACGCATCTGTTGTGACAAAACCAAGCATGGTACACATATTCGGATGGATCATACCGGAACCTTTACACATACCACCAATGGTAACGGTCTTTCCACCGATTTCAATCTCCACTGCCACTTCTTTTTCTTTTGTGTCTGTGGTCATAATAGCTTTTGCTGCTTCGTTACCGGCTTCCAGAGTTCCCTGAAGCTTCGGAGCCATAGCCCTGACACCTGCTGCCAGTTTCTCAATTGGAAGCTGCATTCCGATTACACCGGTAGAAGCTACCAGCACACTGTCTGCATCTACATTCATAGTCTCTGCTGCTGCTTTGGCTGTCTCTCTGCAGTAACTGAAACCTTCTTCTCCTGTACATGCATTGGCGATTCCACTGTTACAGATGATCACCTGTGCAGATGGATGATTGTATACAATATCCTGGTCCCATTTTACAGGAGCTGCTTTTACGATATTTGTAGTAAAAGTACCTGCTGCCACACATGGCTTCTCACTGTAGACCATAGCCATATCCGTTCTTCCCTGATATTTGATACCAGCTGCTGTAGATGCAGCCTGGAATCCTTTTGCTGCTGTAACACCGCCTGTAATGATCTTCATAATCGTAATTCTCCTCTCTCCTGTTCCTATGGAAGCATCGGGATCTGGTGAAGACCTTCTGCCTCATCAAAGCCAAACATAAGGTTCATATTCTGAACAGCCTGTCCTGCTGCACCTTTTACAAGGTTGTCAATAGCACCCATCATGATCACACGTTTTGTTCTCGGGTCAATCTTGAAGTTCACGTCCACATAATTGCTGCCTTCCACACATTTGGTCTGAGGGCAGACATCCTTATCCAGAACCCGGATAAAGGTTTCATCCGCATAATATTTATCATAAGCTGCTCTTACTTCCTCATAAGAAACTTCTTTCTTAAGGGAAGCATATGCAGTTACCAGAATACCTCTGTTCATTGGAACCAGATGTGGGGTGAAATTGATCAGAACTTCCTGTCCACATGCATAGCCCAGCTGATCCTCGATCTCCGGTGTATGACGGTGAGAAGCGACTCCGTATGCTTTGATGTTTTCGTTTACTTCGCAGTAAAGATTAGGAACTTTGGCTCCTCTTCCTGCTCCTGATGTTCCGGATTTTGCATCAATGATAATCGTATTCGGATCGATCAGATCTTCTTTCAGAAGTGGATAAACAGATAATGTGGAACAGGTAGGATAGCATCCCGGGTTGGCGATCAGTCTCGCTTTCTTAATATCCTCTCTGTTAACCTCGCAGAGTCCGTAAACAGCTTCCTCAATAAACTGTGGTGATTTGTGTTCGATACCGTACCATTTTTCGTATTTTTTTACATCTTTGATACGGAAATCAGCGCTGAGGTCGATCACTTTGGCTTTGGAAAGGATCTCTTCATTTACAAGAGACGCACACAGACCCTGTGGAGTTGCTGTAAAGATCACATCTACCTCGTCTGCCAGTGCTGCCATATTGTCATCCATGCATTTTGCATCTACCAGTTTAAAAAAATTCTGGTAAACATCTGCATATTTCTGGTCTATATAACTTCTGGAGCCATACCATGCTACTTCTACATCTTTATGTCCAAGGAGCAGTCTTGCCAGTTCGTTTCCGGCATATCCTGTTGCTCCGATGATTCCTGCTTTTATCATTTATACTTCCTCCTTATCTCCCAGTCTTCTAAAAATGAACTGCATTGATTATACATTGCTGTTCATTTTATTCACAGCAATTGGTCAAAATGCATTCCATATCACCTTCGGTGATGGCATTTTGCCCTGCATGTCTCGGGATTTGCCAACATATGGCAAACACCTCGCGGGATATTATTGAACTGCACTAATTATACATCTATTCTGCATAATATGCAATACATAATTTTGACGGATTTTGCACCTGTTTTTCTTGAATTCGTGAATAGTTGTGTATTATTTCCTATCTTATGGTGCATTTTTATGCAAAATACTTTTTAATTTTTTTGTATATTGCTATTGCATATTTATAAAAATTGTTGTATATTAACCATTGTCAACGAGATTTGACATCACTTATCATAAGACAACAATTGTACATTATAATATGAATTGCTTCATCACGCTACAATTCTAAATTCTTATTTTAACAAAAATATACGTATCTGCCAAGTACAGAACGATAATTTTCAGGAGGAACTTAATTATGAAAGAAAAAGTTGTATTAGCATACTCAGGTGGTCTTGATACCACAGCACTTATCCCATGGCTGAAAGAAACTTTTGATTACGAAGTTATCTGCTGCTGTGTAAACTGCGGACAGGGTAACGAACTGGATGGTCTGG
>OLRT01002526.1_pt1 | contig 11400 bp, 9 predicted proteins | sample 1672021 | NCBI WGS metagenome assembly OLRT01 (sample SAMEA3136637, study PRJEB25190) | human gut metagenome | reverse complement strand
ATATCGGCTCCGCAGACATGATGACAAGAAATACAGAAAAAAGAGTAGAAGTAGCCTGCCCGGTATTAGACGGGCAGATCAGACGTCAGATCAACCATGATCTGAAGATTATGTTAAATGATAACGTGAAAGCAAGGATCATGCAGAAAGACGGCACATATATGAAACGGACCGGCGGCATAAAAGCGGTGGATTCTCAGGCAGCTTTCATGGAAGAAGCATTAAAAGCAGCAGAAGAAGTCGACAAAAGTCAGCAGCGTGCCCGTGAGAACTGTGGCGGCGGAAGAGTGATAACCTTTTTCCGGTCTCTCTGGCACAGAAAAAGATAAAAGAAAAAGCCGCTGTTTCACCCTACTGGAAGGAGTAACATGGGAAAATCATTATACATTGCCGAGAAACCCAGTGTAGCACAGGAGTTCGCTAAGGCATTGCATATCAATACACAGAGAAAAGACGGATATCTCGAATCAGCAGAAGCAATCGTAACCTGGTGTGTCGGACACCTGGTCACGATGAGCTATCCGGAAGAATACGATCCGGCATTAAAAAGGTGGAGTCTTGAGACTCTGCCTTTTATCCCGCAGGAGTTCAAATACGAAGTCATCCCGGCGGTATCTAAGCAGTTCCGAATCGTATCGGGACTTCTGAACCGTACAGACGTAGACACCATCTACGTCTGTACCGACTCAGGACGGGAAGGAGAATACATCTACCGTTTGGTCGAACAGCAGGCAGGCGTAAAAGGCAAGAACCGCCGCCGCGTATGGATCGACTCCCAGACAGAAGAAGAGATCCTGCGCGGGATCAAAGAAGCAAAAGACTTAAAAGAATACGACAACCTGGCAGCATCGGCTTACCTAAGAGCCAAAGAAGACTACCTGATGGGAATCAACTTCTCCCGTCTCCTGACGTTAAAATACGGCAACAGCATCTCCAATTACCTGAATACGAAATATTCCGTCGTATCCGTAGGACGTGTTATGACCTGCGTCCTCGGTATGGTCGTACGCAGAGAACGGGAGATCCGGGAATTCGTAGAGACCCCGTTCTACAGAGTCCTAAGCACCATCGGAGAGAAAGGGGCAACATTCGAAGGCGAATGGCGGGCAGTCAAAGGATCAAAATGGTTCGAATCCTTCGATCTCTATAAGGAAAATGGATTCAAAGAAAAGGAAAAGGCAGAAGAACTGATCCGCTTCCTAAGCAACAGCGAGTCAGACGCCAGCCAGCCCCTGACTTGCCAGATCGTGTCCATAGAAAAGAAGAAAGAAAAGAAGAACCCGCCGTTATTATTCAACCTGGCCGAGATCCAGAATGAATGTTCCAAGCGGTTCAAGATCAGCCCAGATGAGACACTCCGGATCATCCAGGAACTATATGAAAAAAAGCTCGTCACCTACCCAAGAACAGATGCCCGTGTCCTGTCGACAGCAGTGGCAAAAGAGATCCACAAGAACTTAAACGGTCTGATGCAGTACGAACCGGCAAAGCCATATCTTCAGGATATCGTGAAATTCGGCAGCCACAAAGGACTGGAGAAGACGAGATACGTCAACGACAAACAGATCACAGACCACTATGCGATCATCCCGACAGGACAGGGTATGGGAGCACTAAAAGGACTTCCGAATCTGTCACAGAGGGTGTATGATGTGATCGTAAGACGATTCTTAAGCATCTTCTATCCACCGGCTGTCTATCAGAAAGTATCGATCGTGACGAAGATCAAAGAAGAATCCTTCTTCTCAAGCTTCAAAGTACTGGCAGAAGAAGGCTATCTGAAAGTTACAGGCGTGCCGGGCAGGAAGAACGACAATACAGACAGCAGCGCAGACAGTACCGAGGACAAAGACACTGATGCAGCCTTCTTCGCCAGGATCCAGAGCCTCAAGAAAGGCATGACCCTTCCGGTACAGTCCCTGGATATCAAAGAAGGCAAGACCTCGCCGCCGAAGCGCTACAATTCCGGTTCACTGATCCTTGCCATGGAAAATGCAGGACAGCTCATCGAAGACGAAGAACTCCGCGCCCAGATCAAAGGAAGCGGAATTGGCACCAGTGCCACCAGAGGCGAGATACTGAAGAAATTATTCAATAATAAATATCTGGCGCTCAATAAAAAGACCCAGATCGTCACGCCGACGATGTTAGGGGAAATGATCTACGATGTCGTAGACCATTCCATCCGGCCGCTCCTGAACCCGGAACTTACGGCAAGCTGGGAAAAAGGTCTGACGTATGTGGCAGACGGAGATATCACATCAGATGAATATATGAAAAAGCTGGATGATTTTGTATCAAGACGCACACTTGCAGTCAAAGGTCTGAACAATCAGTATCAGATGCGGGCGTGCTATGATAAGGCAGCGCAGTTTTATAAGAAGCCGGTGAGAAAGACCGGAAAAACTAAAAAATAAAAAAGGAGAACCAACATGTCAGAACAATTAACCATCAAAAACCTCTACAACCACATGGATGAAACCATCGCAAAAGACATCTTCGAAGGAGCCACCTACCCATGGGAAATCCTTCCAAAGATCAGCGGCTTCATCAAAGAACTCGGAAAGACCCTTCCGGCAGATGAATACGATCAGGTCGGCGAAGACGTATGGATCGCCAAATCCGCAACCGTATTCCAGACAGCCTACATCCACGGACCGGCGATCATCGGAAAGAACGCAGAAGTCCGCCAGTGCGCATTTATCCGCGGAAATGCGATCGTCGGCGAAGGTGCAGTCGTAGGTAACTCGACAGAACTTAAGAACGTCATCCTGTTCAACAAAGTACAGGTGCCGCACTATAATTACGTAGGCGATTCCATCCTCGGCTACAAATCCCACATGGGGGCCGGATCCATCACATCCAATGTCAAATCCGACAAAAAACTCGTCGTAGTAAAAGCCGGAGACGAAAGGATCGAGACAGGTCTTAAGAAATTCGGAGCCATGCTCGGAGACGAAGTAGAAGTCGGCTGCGGCAGCGTATTGAATCCGGGAACCGTGATCGGAAGCCACAGCAACATCTACCCACTGTCAAGCGTCAGAGGATTTGTACCGGCACACAGCATCTACAAGAGACAGGGTGAAGTAGTGGAGAAAGTAGAAGAGTAATCAGACCACGGAGGAAAAATCAATGAACAAAATAGCATTCATCGGCGTAGGCATCATGGGCAGATCCATGGTCCGCAATCTCATGAAAGCAGGATTCGAATTACACATCTACGCCAGAACCAGATCCAAAGTCGAAGACGTGATCAGCGAAGGAGCCACCTTCCACGACACCATTGCAGACTGCGTAAAAGACGCAGAAGCAGTCATCACCATCGTAGGCTTCCCGACCGACGTAGAAGAAGTCTACTTCGATGCAGGCAACATCTTAGAGAGCGCAAAAGAAGGCACATACCTGATCGACATGACGACCACAAGCCCGATGCTGGACCAGAAGATCGCAGAAGAAGGAACCAAAAGAGGCTTCCACGTACTGGACGCACCGGTCACCGGCGGTGACACCGGAGCGAAGAACGGTACACTCTCCATCCTGGTCGGCGGTTCCAGAGAAGACTACGAAGCCTGCATGCCGTTATTCGAGGCGATGGGAACCAACATCAACTACCAGGGAGGATCCGGTTGCGGCCAGCACGCCAAGCTTGCGAACCAGATCATGATCGCCGGCACCTTATCCGGAGTCTGCGAGGCACTCACCTATGCGAAGGCAAAAGGCCTGGATCTTCAGACGGTACTCGATTCCGTATCGACCGGAGCGGCAGGAAGCAAGCAGTTAGATACCTTCGGACCGAAGATTCTGGCAGGAGACTACGCACCGGGATTCTTCCTGAAGCACTTCGTCAAAGACATGAAGATCGCCCTTACCGAAGCGAACATGAGCAATCTCAATCTGGACGTATTAAGCCAGGTGCTTGCCAACTACGAACTCCTTCAGGCAGAAGGCTGCGGAGATCTCGGCACCCAGGCACTGATCAAGTACTACGAAGAAGAGATGGACGTATAAAGCATGTCGAAAAAAAGACAAAAAATGGGTAAAATTCTACAAATTGTTGATACATAGTTGAAGCCTGCTTAAAGATATGATAAAATCATACATGTTTATGAATGGATGAGGGATGTGGGCAAAAAATGATATATAATAATCCCAGTTATTTGTGTTTTAAAGACAGAAAACCAAATATAGAGATATTACATAACACCTATAAAATGTATAAATATGCGAAGAGCTCGAGAGATACCCTTCCTTCCATTGGTATGAAATGACAAGAATACCGGGGGGGGGGATTTTGGTGCGCAAAAAATTGCGCAGAGAAGGAAAAAATATAATGAATTTATTCCAACTTATAAGAAACCGATAAAAAAGCAGAGAATAAAGGAGTAACCACCAGATGAAAGAATGTTACATAGATATGCATTGCCACATTCTGCCGGGAGTCGATGACGGGGCGAAAGATCTTGCCGAGACGAAGAAGATGCTTGAGATCGCATACGCAGAAGGAATCCGGTGTATCATAGCAACCCCTCACCACCATCCGCACCGCGGAAAGGCGTCGGTAGAGAATCTCCGTGAAAGGGCAAAGCTTGTGCGCGAAGCAGCACACGAGATCGATGAACGCTTCCGGGTATACCTTGGAACGGAAGTCTATTTCGGGCAGGATGTTGCAGACAAATTAAAAGAAGGAAAGATCCTTTCGATGAACCGCAGAGAGTATGTACTGGTAGAATTCCCACCCTCACAGACATACAGCTACATCAGACAGGGGATCCAGCAGCTGCAGTTCGCAGGATACGAAGTCATACTGGCGCATGTCGAGCGTTATCATTGCATCGCCGAAAATGTAGAACTTGCGGAAGAACTGTACGATATGGGTGTGAACCTGCAGGTAAATGCAGACAGCATCACCGGGGGATCCGGCCGTAAGATCAGGAAGTTCATCGAAGAACTGATGAACCGCGACCTGGTATTCTGCGTCGGAACCGATGCACACGATACAAAGCACAGACCGCCGAAGATGAAGAAGGCGGCCGCTCACGTAGAAAAACGATACGGAGAAGATTATACAAGGAGGATATTCTACAGCAACGCCAAGAGCATGCTGAAGAAGAGAGATTAAGATGAGCCGAGAAAATTATGGAATGATGAATCAGGAGATTCAGGATGACGAAGTTACCATTGATCTGATGGAATTATTCAGTGCCTTATGGGCAAAGAAGACGATAATTATTCTGTCTGCAGTATTCATGGCACTGGTAGCGTTCGTTGGGACGAAGATGTTCGTGACACCGAAGTACACGTCAGTAACGAAGCTATATGTTATGGCAAAGAATGATGATTCTTCTGCCAGTGCAACATATTCGGAATTGCAGTCAGGAAGCATGTTGACGAAGGATTATATGGAATTGGTAAAAAGCCGTCCGGTACTGGAGAAGGCCATCTCTAAGCTGAAGCTTGATATGGAGCCGGAAGAACTGGCAGAGATGATCACCACAGAGACACCGACCGACACACGTATCATGAGCATTAGCGTGACGGACGATGATCCGAAAGAAGCAAAACAGATCGCAGACACACTCAGAAAAGCAGTCAGCGTACAGATCACAGAGATCATGAATGCGGATTCTGTCAATACCGTAGAAGAAGGGAACCTTCCGACCAGCCCGTCTTCCCCGAACGTCAAGAAGAACATGATGCTCGGCGCACTGCTCGGACTTGTCATCTCAATGGGATTCGTTGTACTGATCTTCATCTTAGATGATACGGTCAAGACTCCGGATGACGTAGAAAAGTACCTCGGACTGAATGTACTGACTTCCATCCCGATCCAGGAAGGAAGCAGCGCACCGAAGAGGGCAAAGCAGCAGAGAGAATCAAGAAATGCTGTAAAAAGCAGAAGATAGGAGAAGGACATGGCAGAGATAGTATTAAAGAATCTAACGAAAGATTACCGGAGCAACGAAGCATACAAGACACTTCGTACCAACATCGAATTCTCCGGATCAGATAAGAAAGTGATCGTATTCACAAGCTGTACACCGAACGAAGGAAAGAGTACCGTGTCGATGGGACTCGCAGCGTCCCTCGCAGAAGGCGGCAAGAGAGTCCTGTTCGTAGATGCAGACCTTCGGAAATCTGTCCTGGTGGGACGGCACAGAGTTACAGGAGAAGTGAAGGGACTGACACACTTCCTCTCCGGACAGGCTGATGTAAAAGAAGTGATCTTGAGAACACAGGAACCGAATCTCTTCGTGACATTCGCAGGACCGGTTCCGCCGAACCCGGCAGAACTGCTCGGCAGCAGAAGGTTCGAAGCATTTCTTGATGGTGCAAGACAGGCATATGATTATGTGATCATCGATGCACCACCGCTCGGAAACGTCATCGATGCGGCGATTATTGCAAAAAATTCAGATGCATCCGTGATGGTCATCTCAGCGAAAACGATCAGCTACAAGTTCGCCAGAGTGGTAAAAGAACAGCTGGAGAAGGCAGACTGCCCGATCCTCGGCGTGGTATTGAATAAAGTAGATATGAAACAGAACAAGTATTATGGTAAATACTACGGTAATTACTATGGTAATTACGGAGAAAACGGAAAGAAATAGAGGGTGAGCGTATGAACCAGCGCGTGGTTACTGGCCTGTTGACGGCCGGATGTATAGCACTGGCGGGTGCAGGATATATGACTTATAAGAATCAGGACCGCACTGCACCGGAGATAAAAGTAGACCAGAGTAAAAAGATTGCCTATACAGAAGGTGAAGATTACGGAAAGCTTCTGGAAGGCGTGACGGCACAGGACGATAAAGACGGAGACCTGACTAGTGAGGTATTCGTAGAAAAGGTCGTGCCGGTCAGTAAGAAGAAGGCAGTTGTCTATTACGGTGTCACAGATAAGGCGAAAAATGTAGGAACAGCAAGCCAGGAAGTGATCTATCAGGCAATAGAAGACGGCGATGTAGCAGAAGAGACCGCAGAGAATACGGCTTCAGAAGATGTATCGGAAGATACAACACAGAAGACGGATGAAAAGTCGGCAAAGAAGACGAAGAAGAAATCCAAAAAAGCAAAGAGCAAGAAGACCGCTGAAGACAAGAAGGCAGAAGAGACCACACAGGATGCAGCGGCAGCCGAACAGCAGAGCGCAGATCAGCAGAGTGGAACCCTGCAGCCAAACGGTACACGTCCGGCAATGAAGCTTGCCGAAGAAGCGAAGACGATAGCCAGAGGAACATCATTCAATGCGCTGAATGAAGTGACAGATGCAGTGGATGACAAAGACGACAGAGACACCTTGTTCCGCGGACTTCACATAGACGGTAATTACAATGTGAACCAGGCAGGAACCTATACATTACAGTATTATGTACAGGACAGTGACGGTAATACTTCAGATCCGATCACATTTACACTGACTGTACAGTAACAGACGAAGGATGAATGATATGAGACAGAGACTTCTGGAAATGGAAAGAAAGAACCTGATAGGAAAACTGATCACACTGATCCAGCTTCTGGTATCGGTGATCTGCATCGTGACTGTGGCAGGCAGCGGGATGCTGCCGAAGAAGTACCTGATCTTCCTGATCGGGGCACTGGCGGTACTCTTTGGTGCGACACATATTCTTCAGTATCCGAAGAATAAGGTGCTGCGCTATACGGGGATGATCATCAGTCTCCTGATGACGATCATACTGGCGGTGATCAGCATGGGAATGATGAAGACGGATGATGTACTTAAGAAAGTTGGCGGAGCCACCTACAAGACGGATAACATGGTCGTGGTTGTGAAGAAAGGTGATTCGGCTAAGAGCATCGAGGATGCCGAGGATTACCGGTTCGGTTATCAGACGGCAGTGGATCAGAAAAATACCGATAAGATGTTTAATGAAATTGAATCTGAAGTTGGAAAAGATGTAAAATCTGAAGAATATAGTTCTTTGACGGATGAGGCACAAGCATTGCTGGATGGTAAAGTGGATGCGGCAGTGTTCAATGAAGGCTATATGAGTATGATTGATGAGTCGATTGATGGATTCTCAGAAAAAGTGAAAATCCTGTATCAGTATGGTGTTAAGACGAAGGTGAAAAGTGAGAAGAAAGCGGATGTGACGGAACCGTTCAATGTGTTTATCAGCGGTATTGATGTGGCTGGTCCTATTACAACGAACAGCCGAAGTGATGTAAATATTATTATGACGGTGAATCCGAATACGAAACAGATCCTGCTCACAACGACACCGAGAGATTATTATGTTACGATCCCGGGTGTATCAGGTGATGCAAGGGATAAGCTGACACACGCTGGTATCTATGGAGTGGATGCATCTATGGCAACACTGGAGAATCTGTATGGAATTGACATCAGTTACTATGCGAGGGTGAACTTTACATCACTGGAGACGATTGTGGATGCACTTGGCGGTGTGGATGTGAATTCGGAAGTGGAATTTGAAGCAGGTGGATATAGCTTCCACAAAGGCGTAAATCATATGAATGGTGCACAGGCACTGGCGTTTTCAAGAGAGAGACATAGCTTTGCAGAGGGAGATAACCAACGCGGTAAGGATCAGGAAGCGGTATTGACTGCGATTATTCAGAAAGCTACATCTCCGGCAATCATTAAGAGTGCTAACGAGATTCTGACAACAGTCGGTGATTGTGTAGAGACGAATATGACATCGGATGAGATGGCAAAATTCATCAATATGCAGCTTAATAACGGGGGAAGTTGGAATATTGAGTCCCAGGCGGCGTCGGGAATGGGGGATGCACAGGCATGCTATTCTTCGGGAATGCAACTTTTATATGTGATGTGGCCGGATGAAAATGTTGTGTCAGATGTAAGTGAGAAAATGCAAAAAGTATTGAAATGATTATAAGGTAAAAGAGAGAAAAAACGTTATGAAAGTACAGGAAAAGAAAAGTCAAAAACATCACATCCGATGGATGCTGGTATGTTATGATGCGTTAATATACTTGATGTCTGCAATATTATTATTAATATTATATGGCGGAATGGACAAATTAACGACTGCCGGCATAGCAGAACAGATGATTATTTCGGCAATCTGCATTCTGTTTGTGCGAATGATTGGGAAAATATATAATCAGGTCTGGAGATATGGCGGAATCCAATGTTATATGAGACTGATATTTACAGATGGAATAGCATTTGTGTTATATTTGGGACTTGAACTGATCCTTCCGGTACAGAAGATAACATTTGCAAGAATGCTCTCTCTGGTGAGCCTGAACCTTCTTGGAGCATTAACGATTCGAATGATGTATCGATATGCATATAAATGTGGAAATAAGGATAACGCATGGGGAAGGTTTTTAGCAAAACTATTACGTGCTTTTTCGGGTATTGATGCCGGGAAAGAAAAAGAGGTACAGAAAATCAAAGTGGCAATTATAGGTGCCGGACGTGTAGGTGTAGGTCTGGCAGAGGAATTGCTGAACAATGAGCAGGCCTCTTACATACCAAGATGCTTTATTGATATTAATAAAGAAAAAGTGGGACGTGAGATACAGGGAATTCCGGTGTGGTCAGAGAACGATGTAACGCTTGAAAAATTGGAGGACTTTGAGGTACAGGAGATTATCTTTGCGATTCCAACGATGGAAACAGAAAAAAGAAAAGAACTTTATGATTATTATAAGAATGCTGGATATAAAGTGAAGATATATGATTATCCTACCATGCATGCAGCAGGTGGAAAAATGTATCTCAGGGAATTTGATATCGAAGAATTGCTTTTCAGAAAACCATTGGTAGTTGCAGATGAAAATACAAATGCATATTACAGAGATAAAGTAGTACTTATTACTGGCGGTGGAGGATCAATTGGGTCCGAGCTTTGCCGCCAGATGGCAAGAATGAAACCAAAGCAGTTGGTTATTTTGGATATCTATGAGAATGGTGCGTATGATGTGCAGCAGGAATTGAAGATTGCTTATAAAGGGAAACTTGATCTTCAGGTGGAAATAGCGTCGATTACAAATCGTAAAGCAATGGCAAGAGTCTTTGAAGAGTATCATCCACAGATTGTGATCAATGCGGCAGCGCATAAACATGTGCCGTTAATGGAGCATAACTGCATCGAAGCAATTGAGAACAATGTATTTGGTACAAAGAATATGGTAGATCTCTGTGAAGAGTATGGAGCAGAGCGCTTTATGATGGTATCTACCGATAAAGCGGTTAACCCGACAAATGTTATGGGAGCTACAAAGCGTATGTGTGAGATGATCGTACAGAGCGCAAGTACGCATGGACATGTAAAATATAGTGCTACGAGATTCGGTAATGTACTAGGAAGTGCGGGATCAGTAATTCCGCTGTTCAAAAGACAGATTGCAAATGGTGGTCCTGTAACAATCACTGATAAGAGAATCATCCGTTACTTTATGACGATTCCAGAGGCTTCTCAGTTAGTACTTCAGAGTGGTGCGATGGCGAAGAATGGAGAATTGTTCGTATTGGATATGGGCAAACCGGTGAAAATTATGGATCTGGCAGAGAATATGATTCGATTGTCCGGAGTACATGGAATTGAAATTATAGAGACCGGACTTAGACCGGGAGAAAAGTTGTATGAGGAATTGCTGGTAAAGACAGAAGAGTTAGATAAAACTAAAAATAGTATGATCTTTATCGAGAGAGATACAGCATTAAGTGCTGAAGAAATTGATAAGAGATTAGCACTTTTAAAAGATGCGTGTGCATCGGATGATGATTTAAAGGCCAAGAAAGCACTTAGAAAGGCGGTACCGACATTTAAGACACCGGAAGAAGTAAACAGAACTGCTTTTGAAAAAAATGAAAAAGAAAATGAAGAAAAACAGAAAAAAGGACTTAAAGTTGCATTATTTTAAATCTCGATTTATCTGGAACAGTTAACAAATGACATAAACAAAGGGTGGAAAAAATGTATAAGAAAAATGATCAATTTGAAAAGTTTGAAAACAAAGTATGGCTTTCTTCGCCGACTATGTATCCGGATTCTATGCGTTATGTAATGGAAGCGTATGAAACGAACTGGATGTCCACAGTAGGTGCGAATATCAACGAAGTAGAAAAGATAGCAGCAGAGACATCGGAAACGAAATATGCGGTAGGATTGTCTTGTGGTACGGCAGCACTTCATCTCTGTATGAAACTTGCAGGCGAAAGATTATACGGAAAACCGCCTGTTGGAATTGGTGCATTACAGAACAAGCGAGTATTTTGTACAGATATGACATTTAATGCCACATTAAATCCAGTTGTTTATGAAGGTGGAATTCCTGTGTTTATTGATACTGAGTATGATACCTGGAATATGGATCCTCTTGCTTTAGAGAAAGCATTTGAAATTTACCCAGAAGTAAAAGTAGTTGTTGTGGCTCATC
>OLRT01002514.1_pt1 | contig 11426 bp, 8 predicted proteins | sample 1672021 | NCBI WGS metagenome assembly OLRT01 (sample SAMEA3136637, study PRJEB25190) | human gut metagenome | reverse complement strand
GAAGAAGGATCGAAGCGACGATCGCCATCATGCGGTCGATGCCGCGGTAATCGCGTGCTGCAGCCCTGAGATCGTGAAGGGCATCGCACGGGTCAATAGCGGCCGGTCGAACATAAAGGAGCGGGAGAGGCTTCGTTACGAGTCCATGCCGTATCCCGAGTTCAAGGCCCAGGTCGAGGCTTGGATTCCCTGCATCGTACCGACCCGGACGGTTTCCCGCACCGCGACCGGCAGCTTGCTTAAGGACACGGTATATCCCTATGTCGGTGTTGACGACCGTGGAAAGGATCTTTATCGGCGTAATGGGAAAATCGAGCCTGCATCCACGCTATGGAAGGATGGCAGCGGGGGATGCAAGCTGTACGATGGGGTTTACGGCCTGATGGCGGTATTCGACGAGAGTATGAAGAAGTCCGGCAGTTGGAGGTTCGATCCCATCTATTACATCGACGTTCCGAATGTCAGGCAGGATTTCATCAGGGAATTTACAAAAGAAGCGCTATGTCGATGTCGTGAATGCAAAAAGCTTCAAGACGCTTAATGACGGATATTGGGATGTGGCTATCATTCGAAAGGATGAGCAGCGACTATTTGAAAAAGAAGTTAGTGGAAGCGAGAAGATTGTAAGTACCTCCCGGTATTGCCTATACAGGCTGAAATGAGGTCTGGGTTTGATTGCATTATATGGTAGTACCGTGGTATGATTGATTTTGTAAATCATACATAATGCAAAAGGGAGGTAGGGAAATATGATCTGGTTTACTAGCGATACCCATTTCGGGCATGAGAACGTGCTGAAGTTCACCGGCCGCCCGTGGGAGACGATTTGGCAGATGAACGATGCCATCGTCGACAGCATCAACGGCAGGGTTGCCGTGGACGACGAGCTCTACATCCTGGGGGATTTCTCATTCAAGATGACCGCCCAGGACGCCTATGGGCTGCGCAAGCGGATTGCCTGCAGACGCATCCACCTCGTCCCGGGAAACCACGACAAGGACTGGACCCAGCCGGCGGTCGCGGGCGCCTTCACCGTGGAGCCGCCGATCTGCGTGCTCAAGATCGACGGGCAGAAGATCGTCCTGAGCCATTACCCCATGGCCGACTGGCAGGGCATGAGCCATGGATCGTGGCACCTCCACGGGCACATCCACAGCAGCGGCGGCGCGTACAACGAGTTCAACCGCAAGCAGGGCCTTCTGCGCTACGACGTCGGTTGCGATGCCAACGGGCACTCCCCGGTGAGCCTCGACGGGCTGAGGGAATGGTTCGCCGGAGTCGACGAGCCGTGCGGCCGGGTGAAATGGCCCTGGTGGGTCAACGAGACCGGCGACAGGCAGGTCGAGCGCGAGCTGGCGGCGTACAAGAGGGAAGAGGTGATTCGATGACGGTCCATGTGACGGGCGACATCCACGGTGGGCTCGACATGCAAAAGCTCCGCGACTGGGAGCTTGGCGATAGTCTTACCAGCGACGACTATCTCATCGTCGCCGGCGACTTTGGCTTTCCGTGGGACTTCTCTGCCGAGGAATGCGCCGACATCGCCTGGCTGGAGTCGCGCCCCTACACGGTACTGTTCGTCGACGGCAACCACGAGCGCTTCGATCACTGGGAGGAGCGCCCCATGGAGCCGTGGCACGGCGGGCTGACGCAGCGCCTGTCGGATACTTCGTCCATCCGCCGCCTCATGCGCGGGGAGGTCTTCGAGCTCGACGGCTCGACGGTCTTCACCATGGGCGGTGCCACGAGCGTGGACATGGAATACCGCGTGCCCTATTCCAGCTGGTGGCCTCAGGAGCTCCCGGACGAGCGCGATTTCGATACCGCGCGGACAAAGCTCGACGAAGTCGGCTGGAAGGTCGACTTCGTCATCACCCATACCTGCTCGACGCGCATGCTCTCGCCGACGCTCTACCCGGACCCAGGCTGGGAACGCCCTGATGTGGACCGGCTGACCGAATTCCTCGACGAGCTCGAGGACCGCCTGGACTACAAGCGCTGGTATTACGGCCATTTCCATCGCGATGCCAATCCGGACGAACGGCACACGGTGCTGTATGACCGGATCGTGAGGCTCGGGGACAAACTCCTGCCGTGGGATGCGTACTGATGGCTATCTATGTGACAGGAGACGTGCACGGCAGGGCCGAGTACGGAGCCAGCAGGTTCGCCTTCAAGTCTTGGCCACTGGGCCGCACGCTGACGCGCGATGACGCGGTGATCGTGGCCGGCGACTTCGGCTTTGTCTGGGATGGATCCAACGCCGAGAAATACTGGCTCGACTGGTTCGAGTCGAAGCCGTGGACCACGTGTTTCGTAGACGGCAACCATGAGAACCACCACGCCCTGGCTGGGCTGCCGGTGCGGGAGTGGAACGGCGGGTTCGTCCACGAGGCGCGACCGCACGTGCTGCACCTGATGCGCGGAGAGGTGTTCGATATCGACGGGCTCACAGTCCTTGCCATGGGCGGCGCCGCGAGCAACGACAGGCAGTATCGCAAGGAGGGGAGGAGCTGGTGGCCAGAGGAGATGCCGAGTGAGGAGGAGATGGACCACTGCCGCGCCTCGCTCAACCGCGTAGGCTGGAGGGTCGATTGCGTTGTGACTCACGAGGCCCCTGCTGCCCTTGCTGAGGGGTTGTGCCGGGAGCGCGGACGCGAGTATCGGGGCGACCGACTTCAGCGATTCCTTGCCGAGCTCGACGACCGGCTCGGCTACCGAGCCTGGTTCTTCGGCCACTACCACGGTGACGAGTGGCGTGACGACAGGCACCGTCTGGTCTATCGAGACATCGTGCCGATCGAAAGTGCTGCGCCCGGTTCTAGGAACCTTCTGGAAGCGCTCTAGAAGATTCCTAGAAATCAGCCGCCTGATAGGAGAAGCGCGGGGCTACTCGCCCTTCATCTGGGTCATGACCTCGACCTTGGCCTCGGCCACGGCCGCCCGCTGCTCGGAGGCGGCGAGACGGTCCTTGAGGGCGGCGATCTCGGCCATCAGGTCGCGCTGGGCCAGGAGTGTGTCGGCTTGGGCTTTCAGTGCAGTGTCACGCTCGCCGCGCAGCCGCTCGATCTCATCGACCATGGCCTCAGCCTCGGCATGGAGTTGGACAACCTGCCTGCCGAGGCCCTTAGCACGGGAGAGGTACCTGATGCTTGCGGCGTGGAGCTCGTTGTTCTCGAGTTCGAGGTTCGCGGTATCGAGTTCGAACTTCTCCTCTATAAAGGCAATCCGCTCATTGCAGTCGGCCTCAATCTTTTCATTCCGATCCGTCGCCTCGGCGAGCTTGCGGCTGAATTCATCCACCTGGGCCATGAGCAGTGCGTTCTCGGTCCTGAGGTCGGCGGTCTCGCGCAGCAGCTTCTCCCGCCACCTCGCCTCGATTCGCTCGGCGGCCTCATCGAGGACGGACTTCATGCCGTAACCGTAGATCTCCCTGATTTTTCTCTCGTCTGTCATCGTGCGACATTCCAATCAACAATGGGCATGGCTCCGCCACGCCGTACGGCTGGGAACAAATACGCGGCCGCTGTTGATTTGTAGTCGTCCTGCGATCGGTGAGTTCTAAAAAGGCGTCTCAAGTCATGCGTTCACGCAGGTTTTCGATCGGAGAAATACCGCACGTTTTCATGATATCACGTGCCTTAAAGACCATGAATGGACGGCCATATCGATTCGTTGAAAATGGCACCAACGACGTGTTGCTGGCGGGGGAGTGATGGCGTTAAAGATGTCGAGAATGATTATAGGATTGTTTTAGATGCGGGCATGAAAAAGGGTCGAATCGAAGTGTCTGGCCGGACGCCAATTGTCCGGGAACTGTTTCGATTCGACCGTGTTTCATTTTACATCCGCGGCATGCTCTTATAGACGCCCGGCGATTACCGACCTTCACGACCTCGATAGTCGGGCTATGGACTTAAGATTTCTTGGGCTCCCAGCCGTTTTCGATTGCGGCGGGGTAGACTGCGGCGTAATTAAGCATCCAGCTGCCATCGCCCGCTTTTTGAATAAACCCCTTATCCGTCAAAGAGGTATAGGCCCGGGAGATCGTATTCTTACTTAGGTGGTAGCGCTCCTCAATCCATTTGCTTTTTGCGTAAAAGCCCATGGCTCGTTTGTTTTTGGAAGGATTTCCAAGCTTCCATACTAGGCCGAGGATGAGGCGCTCGGCAGCGACAGTGGTGGCACAACACGCCCAGTCGGGCACCGAAATATAATTCGCGTTATCCATTTTCCTTCTAATCTCTCGTTGCTCATTAACATCATCGCGATATTTGTCAGAAATTGACGGTAGCTCGCTCATGTTTACCGCCTAGTCAAGGTGGGCGGTACGACCTTCAAGCTGTTTGAAAAGTTCGTAGAATGAGCTTTCAAACATGTAATTAGAGCGATGGACCTGGATGAGCTTGCCGGACTCGCGCATGAATTTGCGTGCAGTGTTCTCGCTCCAGCCAGTGATTTCGCGGATATCGTTAACGCGGAGCAACCGATCGCACTGAGCGGCACCAGTAGGGAAAGTCGGTGTGGACGCCTGGGTGCTAATCTTTGGAGTAGCCATGATGAGCTATCCTTTCAATGAGGGCCCTCCCTGTGCTTGTAAGACGTACCAGGTTCATAAGCACTTGGGGGGCCGGTTTCTATGACTACATGCGTAGTCATCTGACAGCTTTAGCATGTATTAAAACTCATTAGATGTCAATCAAATAAAGCATCTACCTGCGGAAACGGTATTATAGTACCGTAATATTATGAAAAAAACGATGAATGAAAAACATGCTATTTCTCGCTTCTCTGTATATAGGCGTTGATGAAGTCTTCGTAGCCTTTAACTGCTTTTATTTCTGATTGTTGAACGAGGCTTGTATACGTTTTGAGCGTGATATTGGGGTCCGCGTGGCCAAGAATACCTTGCACGCTTCTAACGTCCGATCCGTTCGCCAGCATAAAAGTGCTTACACAATGCCTGAGCTGATGCGGGCAGATGCCCTTATATAGTTTTCCGCCAGTCGAATTGTTCGGCTCATAGATTCCAAGATTGCAGCTAACTGCGAAATCGCGAAACCAATGGTTGAAGATGTAGTTTTTCATGTGACAGACAGTAGGGACCCCTTGCTCGACAGCAATATCGCTAATGATGGGAGTGCTGCCAGTCTGGGACAGCCCCAGAGAGGCCAGGAGCTCTTTTTGTATGGCTGACCATGATTGAAGACGTTCGGCCAAGGTTTCTCCAACGGGGATTTTGCGTTGGCTTTCTTGTGACTTGGGTGCCCTCAGTTCATGATCGTTGGTGTACTGCCTGTCAATTTTCAAGGTTTTATTGGCAGGGTCCCAATCGCGCCATTCGAGGCCCAGCATCTCGCCTTTTCGCATACCCGTATACACTAGTACTAGCGTACCAACAGCTTCGGCGGTGAGCTCAATGTGTTGAAGATGTGTGCATAGGGTAGCTACTTGGTCGATTGTAAGTGATTCTCTTTTGTTGCGTGGTCTGCGAACATGAACGGTAGCGCAGGGGTTTCGGTCAATTATTCTCTTTGCGACTGCATTCGACAGAATCTGACGCAGTTTCGCATTGATTCGTACAAGCTCTGATGGTTTGTATTTTCCCGTACGACGAGCTTCGGCATATGTTTCTTCGATTAGATCGGGAGTTAGCCCCTCAATTGTCTGAAACGCACCGAATAGGTCTTCGATATGCCTGCAATCGTACGCTTCTCTTTCATAGCTCGTTGGCGCAAGCTCGGTGTCCCTATTTTCATGAAAGGCCCAGCAGTAGGACGCAAGCAAAGTGGGCTTTTTAGTTTTAGTGATCGTGCCAGAGGAGTTGATTTCAGCCAGCTTGGCCTGCATTGCAGCCTTAGCTTCTGTTTTAGTCTTGCAACGAACCGTATAAGTTGGGGATCGTTTGTAACGCCCTGTCTTAGGGTCCTTGACCCCAAGGGAAAAATAATAGCGATAGGTGTTAGGTGATCTCTTGTCTTTCCAACACGTGCCTCTTCCGCTAATGAGTGGCTGTTCTGACATCTTTGCACTCCGTTTCTTTGAATAGTTTTCAACAATTCAATGAGTGCAGTTTAGCTAAAGCTGTTAGTAATATGTTTGTAAAAGCGTAGGCGCAGCTACCGGATGCAGAAGACACAAACTGCTATGTTTATCTGCGGTTATATGATGTTCAATGATGCTTGATGAATGGTAGGGGGTAGCATTAAATCATATCTCCTAAAGCGGGTGTCGACGGTTCGAATCCGCCCGGGGGCACCAGAGATTGACCGAGCCCGGTACCGCTATGGTGCCGGGCTCTTCTGGTCTAAGGGCCGGATTCGGGCCGTCGACGCCCGCGTCACCAATATGGGTCGCATTTCGTCTAGCTCCGCTCGCGCCACCCTTCCCGTCGCCCGCATCATCAGGGCCGCATCGGTTAGAATCGTGTGTGCGACGTATCCCGTGCGCGGGCGGCCGAAGACTTGATCGGAGGTCCCCAATTGCTGAAATTCCTTAACGCGCTCGCCGCCCTTGCGACGGTCGGCACGTTCATCATTGCGTTTCTTGATTCGTATGAGGTTCGGTTTAAGGTCCGTAGGCGCACGCGCGGTGCGGACGGTTCTCGGCGTTTGCGCCGCAAGCGCAAATAAAAACGGCCGGGGTTGCAGCCCGGCCGTTTAACACGTTAGAAAACTAGTACGCCCGCGCTCCTTAACACTTACGCGGGGTGCGTCGTTTTCTAGAAACATTCTACCCGTCCGGCTGCGGGTCCGTCCACATTTTCCAAATCAAATCACCAGATGTCTACTGAGACACGTAAAGCGCCCGCTTGCCGGGGGAGCAAGCGGGCGCTTTTGAGCGAATGTGTTTGCGGTCTAAACCGCTCGGAGCAACAAGCGATTGACGTTAGTTGCTAGACTCGGAGTCGTCGCCGGAGCCGGAGAGGGAAACCGTCAGCGTAATCGTGCTGTCGGTGGACTGCTTACCAGTGGGGGAGACGCCCGTAACGGTGGCATTCTCGTTGCCGCTCACAGGGTTGCCGTTCTGATCGCAGAATGCGATGTTGTAGAACCCGGCGTTGTTGAGCGCGGTGACGGCGGCGGAGATGCTCTTGCCGTACAGGTTGCCCGGGACGCTGGCCTTGCCGGACTTCTTGGCGATGACGACGGTGATCGTGGCACCGGGCTTCTGCTTGCCGCTGGGGTTCCAGCTAATTACGGTACCCTCGGTAACCGAGTCGTTTTCCTGGTAGCTCACGTCGACGCCAAAGCCAGCCATGTCGAGAGCGTTGCGCGCCTGGGCTTCGGTCATGTCGGTCAGATCGGGCACCGAGGTGGTGTCCGGGCCGCTGGAGACCTTGTACGAGATGGTCGTGCCCTTCTCGACCTCCTTGCCGGCAACAGTGCTCTGCTCAAAGACCTGGCCCTCTTCGGCCTCATTGGCTTCCTCCGAAGCGCTGCCCTTCAGGCCCACGCTTGCCAGTGCGGCCTCGGCCTGGTCCTTGGTCAGGCCGACGAGCTGCGGAACCTCAACCTTCTCGGAGGGCTTAGGGCCCTTGGAGACTACCAGGTTCACCCTCGTGCCCTTGGCCTTCTTGGTGTTGCCGTTGGGGGTCTGCTCGGCGACCTTTCCCTCGTCGACATCGTCGTTGTAGCTCTGGTCGACGGTGCCAACCTCAAGGCCGGCTTCCTTGATCAGCTCAATAGCCGTTTCCTGGTCCTTGCCCAGCACGTCGGGCACCGTGACCTGTTCGCCACTGAACATGCCCGTGGCAAAGGCCACTACAACGCCAATCACGGCGACGGCGGCAATCACGGCGGCGATAATCTTGTTCTTGTTGGACTTAGGCTTCTCGACCTCGTAGGAGCCCGTGGAGCCCGAGACAGCGCTACGGGCGGTGTTCTGACCGCTCACGCCCGAGACGGGACGAACCATAGCGCGCGTTGAGTCGGAAAGCTCGCGGGTCTTGGTGGCACCCAGGTCGCCGGCGGCACCGATGATACGCGTGGGCTCCGAGACGTTGACGGCACGGCCGGACAGGTAGCTGTTGAGCACCTGGCGCAGCTCGTCGGCCGTCTGGAAGCGGTTTGCCGGGTCCTTCTCCATGCACTTGAGGATGATGCGCTCCAGGTCGGCATCGACGCCGGAGTTGATCTGGCTCGGCGGGATGGGGAGCTCGTTGACCTGCTTGAGCGCGACCGAGATAGCGTCGTCGCCGTCAAAGGGTACGCGACCGGTGGCGCACTCGTACATGACGACACCCAGCGAGTAGATATCCGAGGTGGGGCCGAGGTCCTGGCCGCGGGTCTGCTCGGGGCTTACATAGTGGGCGGTGCCCAGAACGTTGTTATCCTGCGTGAGGTGGCTGTTCTTGGCGCGTGCGATGCCAAAATCCATTACCTTGATGTTGCCGTCGGGCAGCACCATGATGTTTTGCGGCTTAATGTCGCGGTGGATGATCTCGTGCTTGTGTGCGACCGAAAGCGCGGAGCTGATCTGCGAGCCGATCTGCGCGACCTTCTTGGGATCGAGGGCGCCGTGGCTCTTGATGCCGCTCTTAAGGTCGGTACCGCGCAGGTACTCCATGACGATGTAATAGGTGTCGCCGTCCTTGCCCCAGTCGTAGACGCCCACGATATAGGGGGAGGACAGGCCGGCAGCTGCCTGGGCCTCCTGCTTAAAGCGGGCGGCGAAGGTGGCGTCGCCGGCATACTGCGGCAGCATAATCTTGACGGCAACCGTGCGGTCGAGGACCTGATCCTGTGCACGGAAGACGGTCGCCATACCGCCCGTTCCCACCTTATCCTTGAGGAGGTATCTTCCCCCGAGGACCCTCTGTTCCATTCCTGCTCCTAACATAACTATTCGCTCAACGATGTGTGTAGTACCAAATGTGTGGCCGCTGGGCCCGTGTGGCGCGTTGCCGCTAGCTCATCGGCCGCGGCGCGCCCCAAGTATCCGCCTTGATCATGGGCATCACGCTCCCTGTGCGGCGAGCGCCGCGGTCAGGACGATGCCGGCAATCTTGGCCGCCTTGACGTCGTGTTTGTCGTAATCCTCCAGGGCCACCGAGATGGCAACCGTGGGTGAATCGTAAGGTGCAAAGCCAACAAACATAGAGTTGACGTTGGTGCCGCCGATCTCGGCCGAACCGGTCTTGCCGGCAACCTTGACGCCCGGAATCTGGGCATCGGTGCCGGTACCGGACTGGACGACGGCGAGCATGGCCTGCTTGACCTGGTCGGCCGTGGTGGAGCTGACAGCCTGGCCCAGCGAGCGGGACTGCGTGGTCTTAACCACGGTTCCGTCCGGGGCGAGTATCTGTGACACAAAGAACGGGTCCATGACCACGCCGCTGTTGGCGATAGCGGCAGCGATCACGCAATTCTGCATGACGGTGGTCTGCGGGCCAGGCGTGTGGTCCATGCCGACGGGTTGGCCGGCGCCTGCCCAAGCGGTCTCCCACTCGGTCATAAGCGACGGGTCGGCCATGATGGAGGCCGCGGCGGTAAGGTCCTGACCCAGTTTTTGCCCATAGCCAAAGGCGTTGGCAAACTGTACCAGCGAGTTGGCGCCGACCTCGTTGGCCACCTGGCCAAAGACGACGTTGGACGATACGGCGAAGGCCTGCTGCAGGCTGATGGTGCCGTAGCTCTCGTTGGCATAGTTGGTGACCGGCGCGTTGCCGATGTCCATGGAGCCGGGCGCCTGGTACGTACTGGTAAGGCTGGCGGTGCCGGTTTCGAGCGCCGCGGAGAGTGTGACGACCTTAAAGGTCGAGCCCGGGGTGTAGAGCGCGTCCATGGCGCGGTCGTACATGGAGCCGTCCTCGCCACCGCCCGACTGCATCAGGGCATCGATGTTGGTGTTGTCGTAGGTGGGCGAGCTCGCACACGCAAGGACCGCACCGGTGCGCGGATCCATGACCACCACAGCGCCCTTAAAGCCCTTGAGCGCCTGCTCGGCAGCCGTCTGGATGCGCGAGTCGATGGTGAGCTTGGCGGTATTGCCCGGCTGGGTCTGCCCCGCGAGCGATGCAATGGCGTTGTTCCAGCTGGAGTAATCCTTGGAGCCGGTGAGCGTATCGTTCATGACGCTCTCGATGCCGGCGGTGCCGTATTGTTGGCTCACGTAGCCCACCACGTGCGCGGCCATGTTGCCGTTGGGGTAGGAACGGGCGTAGGTGCCGTCCTCCTGCTGCAGCGACTCGGCTAGCGTCACGCCGTCGGACGTGATGATGGAGCCACGCTGGATGTACTTGGAGCGGGCGATGGTGTGGTTGTTGGTCGGCATATCTTGATAGTCCTTCGCCTTGATGACTTGGACATAGGTGAGGTTGCCGATAAGGATGGCGAACAGCGCCGTGAAGGCAAGCACGGCACGAGTCAGACGGTTGGCAAGCGCCACGCGGCCGAGCACGCCGGACTCAGGCGTGTCGAGCAGGCGACGACGCATGCGAGAACCCGCGGAGTGGTTGCCGTGGCTGTAGGAAGGTGCGTTGGCAAAACGCGTACCGGTCGGGGCAGCGGCGGATGCGACCTGGTCATCGGTGATGGCGGCCATGGTGCCGGTGCCGGTGAGCTCGGCTTCGCGTCCGGTTGCCTCGTCGCCGGCGCGCAGCAGCAGCGCGACGATGATAAAGCTCGCCAGCAGCGAGGAGCCGCCCTGGCTCATAAAGGGCAGGGTAACGCCGGTCAGCGGAATCAGGCGGGTTACGCCGCCAACGATTAAGAATGCCTGGAAGCTGATGGCCGCCGTAAGGCCGGTCGCGCTAAAGGCGGCAAGGTCGGACTTGGCGCGGGCTGCCGTGGTGAGGCCGCGCACGGCAAAAAGCATAAACAGGATGAGCACGGCGCCGCCGCCCAAAAGGCCCATTTCCTCGCCGATGGCCGAGAAGATAAAGTCGGACTCGACGACGGGGATGTTGTTTGCCATGCCGTTGCCGATGCCGACGCCAACCAGGCCGCCGTCAGCCAGCGAGTAAAGTGACTGTACGATCTGGTAGCCCTGGCCCTGGGCATCCTTAAACGGGTCGACCCAGACCTGAAAGCGCACTTGCACGTGAGACAGGAACTTGTAGGCGCCCACGGCTCCAACGGCCAGCAGCGCAAGGCCGATGATGACGTACGAAAAGCGTCCCGTGGCAACATAGAGCATCAGCAAAAAGATGGTGTAGAACAGGACGGCCGAGCCCAGGTCGCGTTCGAAGACGACGATGAGCAGGCACACGCCCCACACGGCAAACAGCGGCAGCAGCAGGCGGAAGCGCGGAATCTTGAGGCCCAGGATCTTGCGGTTGGAGATGGAGAGCAGCTCGCGGTTCTCGGCCAGATAGCCTGCCAGGAACAAGACGATGAAGACCTTGGCGAACTCGCCGGGCTGGATGGTGAAGCCCGCGATGCGAATCCACAGCTTGGAGCCCGAGATCGTGGTGCCGATAAAGA
>OLRT01002513.1_pt1 | contig 11429 bp, 10 predicted proteins | sample 1672021 | NCBI WGS metagenome assembly OLRT01 (sample SAMEA3136637, study PRJEB25190) | human gut metagenome | reverse complement strand
GACACGGCCAGCCTTGTCAAGGGCATGACCGGCATGAACTTTACCGGTGTCGGCGGCGACATCACGCTGGACGAGAACGGCGACGCTATCAATAGCATTGCCGTCAACACCTTCGTGGACGGCGCGGTCAAGTGGACCGAAACGCTTGGCTCGGACGGCGCGGTCGTTTCCAAGGCAGACTAAAAGAGAATATATCGCACCTCGGCGGGGGAAAACCACCCCCGCCCCTGTGTGTTTAGAAAAGGGGAATGGACCACAATGACTTTCTCACTGTTTTTTCAAAGTTTGATAAACGGTCTGAACCAGGGCGCGATCTACGCACTGATTGCCCTGGGCTACACAATGGTTTACGGAATCATCCGCATGATCAACTTCGCCCATGGTGATTTTATCATGATCGGTGCCTACACACTGTTTTATACCATCCCGCTTATGGTCAACGCGGGTATGCCCGCCTGGCTGGCGGTCATCATTGCCATTGCGGTCTGTGCCGTGGTCGGCGTGCTGGTCGAGATTTTGGCTTACCGCCCGGTGCGCAAGGCCGGCCCTATGTCCGCCCTGATTACGGCCCTGGCCATGAGCATCTTTTTGGAAAACCTGGCCATGGTGCTGTTCGGCGCCAAGCCCCATAACGTGCAGGCCATCTTCAGCCTGCCCACCATCACGGTCGGCACTGTGGCGCTGCCGTTGAACGTGCTGCTCACCATCGCCATCGGCCTGGGCATCATGATCGCCTTGCAGCTTTTTGTTAAGAAAACCAAGCTCGGCAAAGCGATGCGCGCCGTGCCGCAGGATAAGGACGCGTCCACTCTCGTGGGCATCAACGTCAACAAGATCATCACCACAACGTTTGCCATCGGTTCCGGTCTGGCAGCGGTGGCGGCGCTTATGTACTGCGCCACCTATCCCCGTGTCACCAACGATATGGGTTCGATGATGGGCATGAAAGCCTTCATTGCAGCCGTCCTCGGCGGAATCGGCATCATCCCCGGTGCGATGCTGGGCGGTATCCTGATTGGTCTGATTGAGATTTTTGTCAAGCTGTTTGCCCCCGGTTGGTACGAGGCTGTGACCTACGGGACCCTGATCGTCATCCTGCTGGTCAAACCTTCCGGCATCCTGGGCAAGAACGTCGGCGAGAAAGTGTAAGGGAGCGTGAACAAAATGACGAAACGACGGCTGGCCTCCTATGGCCTGAACTTGGTTGGCGTCGCGCTGCTGTATGCGCTGATCACGCTGGCATTTACCTTTAACGCTTTTGGCAAAAGCACTACCTACATCCGGGGCATCTGCACCACCGCCTGCTATACCATTATCATGGTCACGTCGTTGAACCTGGTGGTTGGCTTTATGGGCGAGTTCTCGATGGGCCACGCGGGCTTTGTCTCGGTGGGGGCCTATGTTTCCGCTATCGTTTCCGGTGCGCTGGCCGGGCATGGCCTGTCGGACTTGGCGTTGCTGCTGGTCGCTATTTTGGCGGGCGGCCTGGCCGCCGGCATCATGGGCGTGGCCGTCGGCATCCCGGCGCTGCGCCTGCGGGGCGACTACCTCGCCATCGTCACAATGGCTTTTGCCGAGATCATCCGCGTCTGCTTCTGCAACTTTTCCATCACCGGCGGCGGCAAAACGATGAGCGGCATCCTCAAGCTTTCTACCTTTGACCGTGCGTTTTGGATCATGGTCGTCTGCGTGACCGTCATGTTCCTGTTTGTACGCAGCCGCTTCGGCCGCACCGTGCAGGCCATCCGCGAGGATTATATCGCGGCCTCGGCCTCCGGTATCAACGTCACCTATTATAAGGTTCTTACCTTCGCCATTTCGGCCTTCTTCGCAGGCATTGGCGGCGGCGTTTACGCCCATTACATGACCGCCATGATCCCCACCAACTTCAACTTTAACTATTCGGCAGAGCTGCTCTCCGAGGTCATCATCGGCGGCACCGGCTCGCTGACTGGCTCCATCATCGGCGCGGCGTTCCTGTCCAGCCTGCCGGAGCTGATGCGTGATTTCTCCACCTACCGCATGCTGGCCTACTCGATCGTGCTGGTGCTGGTCATGCTCTTCCGTCCCGGCGGTATCTTCGGCCGGTGGGAGTTCAGCCTGAACCGCCTGCTGGACGGTATCCGTCACCCCAAAGAAAAAGCTGCGAAAGGAGCGTGACCCTCTATGGCAGCACCCGTATTGAAAGCGCAACACCTGGGCATCCAGTTCGGCGGCTTAAAAGCCGTGGATGATTTTAATATGGAAATCGGAGAGTCTGAGCTGGTCGGGCTTATCGGCCCCAACGGCGCCGGCAAGACTACCGTGTTCAACCTTATTACCGGCGTCTACAAGCCTACCGAGGGCTCGTTCTACCTTTGCGGCGAGCGGATGGACGGCAAAAAGACCTACCAGATCGTCCACGCAGGCATTGCCCGCACCTTCCAGAACATTCGCCTGTTCAAAAAAATGACGGTCATCGAGAATGTCAAGACCGCCATGCAGGCCCACACCACCTACAGCCTGACCGATGCCATCTTCCGCACCAAAATGTACTGGCAGCAGGAGGCTGAGATCACCGAGCGGGCCAAAGAACTGCTCAAAGTCGTCCACCTTTCCGGCAAGGAAGACTTGGAGGCCGACAACCTGCCCTATGGTGAGCAGCGCCGCCTGGAGATCGCCCGTGCGCTGGCCACCGATATGAAGCTGCTGCTCCTCGATGAACCGGCGGCGGGCATGAACCCCACCGAGACCGAGGAACTGCTGGAGATCATCAACTACATCCGCAATGAATTTAAAGTGTCCGTCCTGCTGATCGAGCATGATATGAGCCTGGTCATGAAGATCTGTGAGCGCATCCAAGTGCTGGATTTCGGCACTACCATCGCCTCCGGCACACCGGAGCAGATCGCCAACGACCCCCATGTCATCGAGGCTTATCTGGGCAAGGACGAGCCGGAGGAGGCCGCCAATGCTTGAGATCAAAGACCTGCATGTCAACTACGGTGCCGTCCACGCACTGAACGGCGTATCCATGACGGTAAACGACGGCGAGATCGTCTCCCTTATCGGTGCCAACGGCGCGGGTAAAACCACCACGCTGCGCACCATCACCGGGCTGGAAAAGGCCGCCAGCGGGTCCATTACCTTTGATGGCCACGACCTGCGCAAGACCGAACCCAGCAAGATCATTACGCTAAAGCTGGCGCATGTGCCGGAAGGACGGCACATCTTCCCCCAGATGACGGTGGAAGAGAACCTGGAGATGGGAGCTTTCACGGATCCTGCCGATATGGCCAAAACGATGGCCGATGTCTACGAGCGGTTCCCCCGCTTGAAAGAGCGCAAACGCCAGCTGGCAGGCACCCTTTCCGGCGGTGAGCAGCAGATGCTGGCCGTGGGCCGCGCCCTGATGGGAAAGCCCAAGATGATTCTGATGGATGAGCCGTCTATGGGCCTGTCCCCGCTGCTGGTCAAGGAAATTTTCGAGATCATCAAGGAAGTCAACAAACAGGGCATCACGATCCTGTTGGTGGAGCAGAACGCTAAAATGGCGCTGGCCATCTCGGACCGCGCCTACGTGTTGGAGACCGGCACCATCACCATCGAAGGCGACGCCCAGCAACTGCTGAATGATCCCCGTGTGAAAAAGGCCTACCTGGGCCAGTAAAGGAGGGCACGCCATGTATCCGAATTATCCCTACTTCGCCGTGGCCATCACCCGCACCTGCGGGTCGGGCGGCGGCAGTTACATCGGCAAAAAGCTGGCGAAGGATTTTGACATTGATCTCTACGACCGCAAGCTGCTGCGCCTGGCAGCCGAGGACAGCGGCATCAACGAAAAGATCTTTGCCGCCGCCGATGAAAACACCAGGAAAACGCTACTCTACCGCGTATCCCAGCATGTCTACGACGGCAGCTTTATCCCACCGGAGAGCGGCAACTTCATCAGCGACCAAAACCTGTTCAACTACCAGGCCAAGGTCCTGCGGGAACTGCTGAACGAGGAAAGCTACATCTGTGTGGGCCGCGCGGCAGACTTTGTACTGAAGGATAAGCCCAATGTCCTCACCGTCTACATCGATGCCCCTTACGAGGACCGCATCGACCGGGAGATGAAGCGCCAGGGCATCGGCCGCAGCCAGGCCATCCGCTACATCGACAAGCTGGACCACTACCGGGAGAGCTACTACAAATATCACACCGGCCGCCAGTGGAAGCGGGTAGAAAACTACGACCTCTGCCTGGACAGCGCCGCCATTGGGCTGGACAACTGCGTAGAGGTCATCAAAAAAGTCATCGAGCTGAAATTTGGGGTGAAATGCCCGCAGTAAAACTTGGGAAAACGCCCGCTATCATAAAACAGGGGAGGAAAGAGTTATGGAAGCACTTGCATATTACGATGGAAAGATCGGCACGCCGGAAGAATTGATGATCCCGTTCAACGACCGCGTACATTTCTTTGGCGATGGCGTCTATGATGCCACCGTCGGTGCCAATGGCAAGGTGTACCTGATGCAGGACCACCTCGACCGCTTCTACACCAGTGCCAAGGCGCTGGATATTCACATCCCGATGCCGAAAGAGGAACTGGGCAAGCTGCTGACCGACCTGCTGGCCAAGGTGGATGGCACCACCCACTTCGTCTACTGGCAGGTCACCCGCGGCGTTGAGACCCGCAACCACGTCTACGCCGAGGATCTGCCCGGCAAGCTGTGGGTGTCCATCCGACCCAACCACCTGAACGATCCCGATGTGCCCATCAAGCTGGACACCGCCGAAGACACCCGTTTTTATCACTGCAACATCAAAACGCTGAACCTGCTGCCCAGCGTAGTTGCCGCCCAGCACGCCAAGCGCATCGGCGTACAGGAGACCGTGTTCCATCGTGGCGACATCGTGACCGAGTGCGCTCACTCCAACGTGTCTATCCTGAAAGATGGTGTCTTCTACTCCCACCCCAACGATGAGTTCATCCTGCGGGGCATCGCCAAGACCCACATGATCCAGGCCTGCTACCGGCTGGGCATCACGGTCATGGAAAAGTGCTTTACGTTGGATGATTTGAAAAACGCCGATGAAATTATCGTGACCTCCTCCTCCAACTTCTGCCTGCATGCCTGCGAGGTGGATGGTCAGCCTGCAGGTGGCAAGGACCCCGCCATGCTCAAGGCCATCCAGGACGAGGTGCTGCGCGAGTACTTTACCTACACAGGAAAAACCACCGTGGCAGATTGAACAGGGGGTGGACCGCATGACCCGCGATGAACTGGAAAAACGCAACGTAGGCGAAAACCTCGATGCGCTGATGAACCTCGACCCCCGCGGCTACGGTGTCTGCCGCATTTTGTATGCAGGCAGCCGCGCCTTCACTGGCGAGCCGCTGACGATGCACGCCGCCCAGGTGTTGTACGACAGCGTAAAAGAAAACGACCTGGTGTACATTTTGGTTGGATTTGTTCTGCTGCCACACCGTGTGCCGGAGATGGACGGCACGGTCAGTGCCATGCTGCTGGCCCGCGCACTGGTCATGGCATTCAACGCCAAGCCGGTCATCGTCTGCCCCAGCGACAGCGTGCAGGCCATTGAAAAGTGTGCCGCCGTGGTGGGTCTGCATATTTACGAAGACCTGGACACCGTGCAGGAATTGCCACTGAGCATGGGCGTGGTGGCCTTTACTAAGGATAAGGCCGCCGCCCCCACCCAGGCCGCCGAGCTGGCCGCCCGTAAACCTGCGGCGGTCGTCTCGGTGGAAGCCAGCGGTGCCAACACTTTGGGCGTTTACCACAATGCCGTGGGCAAGGATGTGACCGAGATGCAGGCCAAGAGTGAAGCCCTCTGGGATCTGCTGCGTACCCAGGGCGTGCCCAACATTGCCATTGGCGATCTGGGCAACGAGATCGGCATGGGCACCATTGCTGACCATATCAAAAAGTACGTGCCCTTTACCGACAAAGGCGAGTGCCAGTGCGGCTGCGGCGGGGGCATTTTAAGCGCCACCAAAGCCGATAACATCATCACGGCCACCTGTTCTGACTGGGGATGCTACGGGTTGATGGCAGCGCTGGCGTACCTTAAAAAGGATATGGAGATTCTACACCACGAGGAGATGGAATCCGAAGTGATGCGGGTGGCTGCGCGCAATGGTTTTATCGATATGACCGGCTCGCTGCTGCCGGGCATCGACGGTTTCAGCACCCGGATGAACGTGGGCATCGTCAGTTTGATGCGCCAGTGCACGGCCTACGCGGTGCGGTTCTCCCACAACTCGGATCACTGGTTCGGCCCGGTGCTGGCAAAGCATTTCTTTGATTGATTTCGCGGAAAGGGGGCGGCGGCCATGCTGCCGTTTACGGTACACCCGGTGGGGGAAAGCGCCCTGCTGGCAGTTTTTACGCAGCGCATTGCTCCGGAGATCGGCGCGGCCGTGGCGGCGCTGAACACCCGCGTTCTGGCCGCCAACATCTCCGGCGTGAGCGAGACTGTGCCCGCCTTTGCCTCGCTGATGGTCACCTACGACCCATTGGTGACCGACTATGATGCCGTGGCCGCCGCCATGCAAAAGCTGGCCGATGTCCCTGATGCGGACAGCACCGCCGAAAACGGCAAACTTGTCACGATCCCTGTCTGCTATGGCGGCGAGTTTGGCCCCGACCTGCCCTTTGTGGCCCGGCACGCGGGTCTGACCGAGCAGGAGGTCATCGCCCTGCACACCGGGCGGGATTACCGCATTTATATGCTGGGCTTTCTGCCCGGCTTCCCGTATCTGGGCGGGCTGGATGAACGGCTGTTTACCCCGCGGTTGGGTACGCCGCGCACAGCGATCCCTGCTGGATCAGTGGGAATCGGCGGCGAACAGACCGGCATCTATCCCATTGCCAGCCCGGGCGGCTGGCAGCTCATCGGCCGCACGCCGCTCAAACTGTTTGACCCGGCTGCGGGCACGCTACCCTATGCGGCGGGCGACCGCATCCGGTTTACGCCCATCACAAAAGCAGAATTTAATGCCCTGGCGCAAAAGGAGGGGGCGGTATGAGCCTGAAAGTGCTGGACCCCGGCCCGCTGACTACCGTGCAGGACGCAGGCCGCACCGGCTATGCCGCCAAAGGCTATCGCGTCTGCGGCGCGGCGGACAGCTACGCCTACCGTTTGGGTAACATGCTGATCGGCAACGCACCGGGCGCGGCGGTGCTGGAATGTACCCTGCGGGGCGCAGCCCTGCAATTTGAAACCGACACCGTTTTTGCCTTAACCGGGGCCGTAAGCCCTGCCGCGCTGGACGGTGTACCCGTGCCGTACTACGCACCGCTGTTTGCCAAAGCGGGCAGTACGCTGCAAATGGGCATGGCATCCACCGGCCTGCGCAGTTATCTTGCCGTGGGCGGCGGCATAGCCACCCTGCCGGTGCTGGGCAGCCGCGCCACCGATTTGAAATGCTGCATCGGCGGGTTGGATGGCCGCAAGCTGGCCAAAGGAGATACCCTGCCTACCGGGCTGTGTGATACGACGGCCTTATGGCAAAAAATCATCACCTGCCATCTGGACCGCCCCTTGCAAGATACGTGTATCACCACCGCCCTGCATCCCGTGCGCACACTTGGTACGCAAACTTTTCCGTTGCTGCGCGCCGTGCCCGGCCCGCAGGATGCCGCTTTTACCTCCGCTGGCCTGCACATCTTTACCCATGGTGTGTACCAGCTGACTCCTAACTGTGACCGCATGGCCTGCGAGCTGGCCGGGCCTGCCATCGAGATGAAATACGGCGCGGACATCCTGTCCGACGGCATCGCGGCAGGCTCGGTACAAATTTCTGCCGACAGCCAACCCATTGTGATGCTGACCGACCACCAGACCACCGGCGGTTACGCCAAGATTGCCACCGTCATCTCGGCCGATCTGCCCGTACTGGCCCAGCTGCGCCCGGGACAGGCGGTGGCCTTTACTTTTGTCTCCCCCGCCCAGGCTGTCCGGGCCGCCCGCCGGCAGGCAGCGATTTTACAGCAAATTGCCGCGCGCCTACTATAGATAAAAGAGGTGTATCCACATGACCTATTCCACCGCCACCCCCGCCGAGGTCCGCGCCCTGATCCGCACGGGCCAGCTCACGGCCCCCACCACCGGCTACTGCGATGGCTACGCTCAGGGCAATCTGGTGGTGCTGCCTAAAGCGCTGGCGTGGGACTTCCTGCTGTTTTGCCAGCGCAACCCCAAGGCCTGCCCGCTGCTGGAAGTGGCCGATGCCGGGCAGCGCAGCTTTTCCCAGTTTGCGCCGGGCAGCGATATTGCCCGCGACATCCCGCGCTACCGCATTTACCGAAACGGCGAGCTGGCCGAGGAAACCACCGATGTGACGCACTATTTTGAAGAGCGGAACGATTTGGTCAGTTTCCTCATCGGGTGCAGCTTCTCCTTTGAGTCGGCGCTTCTCGAAGCTGACATCCCCGTGCGCCAGATCGAAGAGGGCGTCAACGTACCTATGTACAATACGAACATTCCCTGCACACCGGCGGGGGTGTTCAGCGGCAATATGGTGGTCAGCATGCGGCCTATTCCGTATGCCCAGGTGCCCGCAGCGGTGGCCATCACGGCGGGCATGCCCCGCGTCCACGGCGCGCCAGTTCAAATTGGTACGCCCGAAGCCATCGGCATCACCGACCTGGCTCACCCGGACTATGGCGACGCCGTCACCATCCGCCCCGGAGAGACGCCGGTGTTCTGGCCCTGCGGAGTCACGCCCCAGGCAGTGGTCATGCACTCCAAACCGGCGTTTTGCATCACCCACGCGCCGGGACACATGTTTATCACCGATATCAAAAATACCGCGCTGAAATTTTAAAGGGGGCTTTACAATGCCGTCCATTGATTTGAACTGTGATCTGGGCGAAAGCTTTGGCGCCTACACCATCGGCATGGATGCCGAGATTCTGCCCTACATTACCTCGGCCAACATTGCCTGCGGTTTTCACGCAGGCGACCCGTCCGTCATGCAAAAAAGCGTGTTGCTGTGCAAAAAGTATGGTGTGCAAGTGGCTGCCCATCCCGGCCTGCCGGATCTGCAGGGCTTCGGCCGCCGCAAAATGGCGATTTCGCCCGCCGAGGCGGAAGCGGACGTGATGTACCAAATCGGCGCACTAAAGGCCTTCTGCAAAGCAGCCGGTGTGCCGCTGCACCACGTCAAACCCCATGGTGCGCTGTACAATATGGCCGCCAAGGACCCTGCGCTGGCCGCTGCCATCTGCCGTGCGGTGCAGGCCGCAGCCCCCGGTGCGGTGCTGCTGGCGCTCTCCGGCAGTGAGATGGTCAAGGCCGCCCACGCCATCGGTTTGCCCGTGGCCAGCGAGGTGTTCGCTGACCGCGGCTATAAGCCGGACGGCACCCTCGTGCCCCGCGGAACCCCCGGTGCAATGATTACGGACGAGGACACCGCCATTGCGCGGGTACTGCAAATGGCCAAACAGGGTACCGTCCAGGCAGACGATGGCAGCACGGTGGCGCTGCAGGCCGATTCCGTCTGCGTCCATGGCGATGGCCCCAAGGCTCTGGCCTTTGTGCAAAAGATCTCCGCCGCCCTGCCCGCCGCTGGGGTAGAGATTAAAGCGTTTTAAAGCGTTTTAATATATTCTAACACTTTGCGCCGGTCTGCACAGGCCGACGCTTTTCTTTTTATCCGTTATGCCCTTGCACTTCCCCGCACATTGTGTTATACTTGCTACCGTAAAACTGAATACGACAGCAGGTGCCTTTTGATGCTGCATTTTGCGCATAGAAAAGGGTAAAAGGGAAGCAGGTGCAAATCCCGCACGATCTCGTCACTGTGATAAGGGAGCCTGCCGCCAGGGTGCTTTTGCATCGGTCACTGGGTGTTTACCCGGGAAGGCGGCGGTGGGCGTTGATCTTTCAGCCAGGAAACCTGCCCGCTGCCGGGTACGGGGGCAAACGCCCCAGATCACGAGGAATTGGTTGTACCGTAAAGAACCTGTTAAAAGTACGGGGCCTTTTGTGTTGCCATTCTGCATGCAAAAGGCCTCGTTTTTTAGTGGGCCTATTCTGGTGTACGCCTTTTTGTGTCTGCGGTCGTCCTGCCCTGTACCGCCCATCGGTTATAATAAGAAAGGAAGCAGGACACATGAGAAGAATCAACTGGAAAAAGCCCGCCGCTGTGGCAGCCGCCCTGGCCCTGTCCACCGCACTGCTGGCTGGCTGTGGCAGCACCGCCGCTTCTTCTGACAGCGTGGCCGAAAGCACCACCGTCAGCGAGAGCGAGAGCACCGCAGAGGAAGCCGAAGAAGGAGATGCTGACGAGGTGGCCGCAAAGAACTGCGCAGACCTGATCGATGCCATCTACGTGCAGGAGCGCACCGATGACACCGACGCCCAGTGCGAAGCCGCCAAGGCTGCCTGGGATGCCCTGACCGACACCCAGAAGGAAATGGTCGAGGGTGAGAACGCTGACCCCGAGTACTTCGGCCGCGACACCGGCGACGCCAGCAAGGACGACCCCCGCAACGAAGATGAAATCGGCGAGAACGAGCTGCTGGTCGTTAGCTTTGGCACCTCTTTCAACGGCAGCCGCGCGGCCGACATCAAGGGCATCGAGGATGCTCTGCAGGCCGCTAACCCGGATTGGTCCGTCCGCCGCGCCTTCACCGCCCAGATCATCATCAACCATGTCCAGGCCCGTGACGGCGAGAAGATCGACAACATGGAGCAGGCCCTCGACCGCGCTGTTGCCAACGGTGTCAAGAACCTGGTCGTCCAGCCCACCCATTTGATGCACGGCGCCGAGTACGACGAGATGTGCGAAGCCATCGACGAATACAAGGATAAGTTCGAGAGCGTTTCCATCGCCGAGCCCCTGCTGGGCGAGGTTGGCGCTGATGCCACCGTCATCAACGAGGATAAGGAAGCCGTAGCCACCGCCATCACCACCGAGGCCGTCAAGACCGCCGGTTATGAGGATGCCGCTGCTGCTGCTGCCGATGGCACCGCTTTCGTGTTCATGGGCCATGGCACTTCCCACACCGCCAAGGTCAGCTACAGCCAGATGCAGACCACCATGGAGACCCAGGGCTATGACAACGTCTTCATCGGCACCGTTGAGGGCGAGCCGGAGGACACCGCCTGTGAGGCTGTCATCGAGAAAGTCAAGGAAGCTGGTTATACCAAGGTCGTCCTGCGCCCGCTGATGGTCGTTGCCGGTGACCACGCCAACAATGATATGGCCGGTGCGGACGAGGATTCTTGGCTGAGCCAGTTCAACGCCGCTGGCTGCTTTGACAGCGTCGACACCCAGATCGCCGGTCTGGGCGAGATTGCTGACATCCAGCAGATCTACGTTAATCACACCAAGGCCGCCATGGATGCCCTGAACGGCTGATTTTTTACGGCAACACCGCACAATTCCCGCCCTTCGGGCTTAAGCACCGCTTCGGCAGCTGCAAAGCACAATC
>OLRT01002511.1_pt1 | contig 11448 bp, 8 predicted proteins | sample 1672021 | NCBI WGS metagenome assembly OLRT01 (sample SAMEA3136637, study PRJEB25190) | human gut metagenome | reverse complement strand
TACGACGCGCAAGGTCGCACGCGTAACGAATTGATTACGCCGTCCAGCTCGGCATTCGCAAACGGCACGCCGTCAACGCACGGCCCGTTTCGCCAGCCCCAACAACAAAGCGGGGAAGGAGGCAGCCCCTTCCCCGCTTCTCTTGCAAACCGTCATTGAGCTCGACAGATTCACTCTGCAGCATCTCACCGACGCTTTCGGCGCCTCGCCTACACGTAGTAACGCGGCATGCGATGGGCGAAGGCGATGCACAGCTCGTGCGGGATGGTGCCGAGCGTGTCGCACATCTCCTCGATGGTGACCATGGCGTCGCCCTGCTGGCCGACGATGAGCACCTCGTCGCCCACCTGCGGGTCGATGCGGCGGCGGCGCGCGTAGCTGCGCAGGTCAACCTCGAACATGCACTGGTCCATGCAGATGTTGCCCACCTGGCGGCAGCGCACGCCGTCCACCAGGAAATCGGTGCGGCCGGACAGCCCGCGGCGCAGGCCGTCGCCGTAGCCCACCGGCACGGTGCAGATCTTCACACTGCCGGGGCTGCGGTAGTTCAGCCCGTAGCTGACGCCTTCGCTCATGGGCACCAGGCGCGTATCGGTGATGCGCGCGTGCACGCTCATGGCCGGCTTCAGCTCGATAAGCGGCGTGGTTTCGGGGCACGGCTGATAGCCGTACAGGCCGATGCCCAGGCGCACCATGTCGAAGCGCACGTCGGGGTAGCGGATGGCCGCCGCGGAATTCGCGCAGTGCACGATGCCGGGGTTAATGCCGGCGGCGCGCAGGGCCTCGATGGCCTCGATGTAGCGCTTCGCCTGGATCTGGAAGTCAAGCGTTTCGGGGCAGTCGGCCGTGGCGAAGTGCGTGAACACGCCTTCGAGCTCAAGCGCGCGATGGAAGCCCACCTGGTGCATGAACGTGACGACCTCGTCCCAACGCACGCCGATGCGGTTCATGCCCGTGTTCACGGCAAGGTGGAACGGCGCGCGCAGGCCCATGGAGTCGGCGGCCTCGGCGTATTTGATGGCGAACTCCGACGAGTACACCGCCGGCATGATCTTGTACGCAAGCAACAGCGGGATAGCGCTTGCCGGCGGCTCGGCCAGCATAAGGATTGGCGCGTTGACCAGGCCTTCGCGCAGCTGAATGCCCTCGTCGACCGTGGCAACGCCCAGGTAGTCGGCGCCGGAGTTCAGCGCCGTCTTCGCCACGCGCACCGCGCCGTGGCCGTACGCGTCGGCCTTCACGACCGCCATCATGTGGCGGCCCGAGCCGATCATCTTTTTCACGGCCGAGGCGTTGTGGCGGATGGCGTTCAGGTCGATTTCCAGCCATGCCCAGCGGCGGTCCTTCTCGGGGATGGTTGCCAGCTTTTCGGGGTCGAACTCCACGTGGCCCTCCGCGGCGTCAACGGCGGCGGCGTAGGCGGCAGCGGCTTCCTCGTGGTCGCGGTTGTATTGGAACGCGCCGCGCACCTCGTTGGCCGCGTCGGCAGCTGCCTCGCGATCGGTCAGGTAGCTGTTCGCGCCGCGGCGAGGCGCGGGCTGGACGGGCACGGGACGACCGGCATGGGCGGCGCGCTGCGCCTCGCGCTCGCGAATGGCGTCCGCGGCGCTTTCCGTGCCCGGCTGCTTGCGGAACGCGAAGCCGGTGAATCCGTTGGGGAGCTCTGTGTTGTCTGCCATGTTCTATACCCTCTTGAACCTTTTCGATATCCCCCGAAGCGCGATGCAGAAAAAGCCGATCAAGCCGCACAGAGCGTTTGAACAGGGCTGCTACCTGCGATTATGGAACGCGTTGGCCGGCTTGTGGCCGCGGCGTGTCGCGCGCTTGGGTGATTTCCCATTTGAGCGCACACCAGTATAGCACTGGCAAGCCGCCGCACCCGGGCCGCAAACGATTGGCACAAAAGCGCTAACGCACGCAAACGGGCCGTCCAAGGTTCGGCCAAGCACTGGGCAAGCCGGCTGCAACGGCGCCCGACGACAATTGAGACCTGCAGCAAATTTTGCAGTCAGAAGCGCAGGAGGGCGCCTGGACGACCCGTCCGCACCCCCCCCAGCTTCAGCAACCCCGCCTTCACCGCGAAGTGCAAGCGAAAAGTCGAAGCAGCAGTGCACGCGGGCGGGCCGCCGAACCTAACAGCGACCTTGCGTTTGCAAGCGAAGGCCGCGGAATTCGCCCATTGGTGTTATGGTGGAACCCAACAATTGCGCGCAGGCTGTCGAGCATTTTGCGCGCCGGCCGAGGTCACACGGAACGGAGAACGCCATGCACTGCCCCAACTGCGGAAACGACAACATTGCCGAAGCGAAATTCTGCACGAACTGCGGCACGCCGCTTGCTGCCGCAGCGAGCGCGGCGGGCGCGGCGCAAGCCGATGGCGCGCCAACGGCGCCGGCAGCCTACCAACAGGAAGGCAACGCGGCGAGCGTGGGCGCGGACACCCCTAGCCCGGCAGCAGGAGCAGCGCCGCAAGCCGACTACCAGCAGCAACAGCCCTACGCTGCGCCGAAATACGCATCGCCGGGGTTTGCCGCTGCCAGCCAGTCCGTGGCCGAGCAAAACGCTGGCGCATATGGGACGTCCACGCCGGGGTACGGTTCTCCCAACGGCGCGGCGCCTGGTCAACCGACTTCGCCATACGCAGGCGCAGCGCAGCAACCGGGATATTCGTACGGCGCTCCCGCGCAGCCCGGCAGCTATGCGCCCGCCGGCGCGCCGGTGTACGTTGTTGACGACTCCGACAAGACGCTGCGCATGGTTGCCTTCGTGTTCTGCCTGATCAGCACGCTTATTTCTGCCCTTGCAATCCTGCCGCTCATTTGGATGATCCCCATGACCGTGCACTGTTGGGGTATCTACAAAGGCACGAAGCCTAACACCGTGCTGTTCGGCGTGTGCACGCTTATCTTCTGCAGCCTGGTCAGCGGCATCCTGCTGCTGATTTCCAACAAGGACCAGTAAGCGGAAAGAGGATACCTTCTCGACGCGTTCAGCTTCTCGAAAAGATAGCCACTCTTTGCCATTTTTCCGAGAAGCTGAACGCGCGCGATGATGCCATCGGCGCTTTTGCACGATTTTGTTGCCCCCGCTCATGAACGCGTAGAGGTAATATAGCGTTCATTACACAGATAGCTTCGTTTATTCCATCGCACGTGATGTATCGAAGAGCAGACGAGCGATTGATTTTCAACTTCTCGGATTTTTGCCCAACAGTGGACTATTTCGCGCGATTCTGAATGCGAATCAGCGGCACAAATACCACGAAGGGGGCGCCGCGTATGTGCGACGTCCCCTTCGAACTTGCTTACTTACTGACCACGCGACACCTTGCGAGCGCGCGCGGCGCCTTGTGAGCACATGCGGCGAATCGCGAGCACGCATGCCCAACGCTTGCACCACTGCACATCTCAAACCAGCATCAATAATCAGCAGGTAGCCGGCTTAGTGGCCGCCGCCGGCCATCATCTTGACGGCGTGCGGCAGGGCTGCCACGATGCCGTCCCAATTCTCGCGCGCGGCTTTCTCGCTGCCCGGCAGGTTCACCACCAGGTGCGTTCCGCGCTGCATGCACAGCGCGCGCGACAGCATGGCGAACGGCGTGATGGCCAGGCTGTGGGCACGCATGGCCTCGGCGATGCCAGGCACGTTGCGGTCGCACACGGCCTGCGTGGCCTCGGGCGTGACGTCGCGCAGCGAAAGGCCGCTGCCGCCGCACGTCAGCACGATATCGGCGTCGATTTCGTCGCACGCTTCCACGATGGCAGCGCTGATCTGCGGCACCTCGTCCTTCACCACCACGTGGCTTTTGCACTCCCAGCCGTTGTTGGCGATAAGCTGCTCAAGCGCCGCGCCGGCCGTGTCCTGCTTCATGCCGCGCGTGTCCGAGCACGTGATAATGGCGAACGTCAGCGGCGTCGCCTCATGATTGTGTTCGTGCATGTGCTTCTCCTTTTGATAATGGGCAAAGGCCAGCCAACCAGGCAAAGCAGACACGGAAGAAGCCAACGCCGACTACGTTCGTGCCGCCAGCTTGTTCAGCTGGCCTCAAGATGCAAATCCGCCGCTTGGCAAGCGGGCGAAAACTCGCACATCAAGCGGCGTAAAACACCAGCTAAATGGCCACGTCTTCGCTGACGTCGAGCAGGATGCACTCGATTTCGCTGCCGGCGGTGCGGCCCTCGAAGCCCTCGGGCATGATGGCCAGGCAATTGCTGCGCTGGATGACGCCGAACAAACCCGAGCTTTGGTTCTTCGCCGGCTCCACCACGTAAGCGCCGTCGGCGTCTTTCGTGAGCGTGGCGCGCAGGTAGATGCGGCGCGGGTCCTTCTTCTTCGCGTCGCGCGAAAGGCGCGCCATCACGCGCGGGCGCGCCAAGTTCGTGTAACCCTGCATCTTGCGCAGCGCCGGGCGGATGAGCATCTCGAACCCGCAGTAGGCCGCCGCGGGATTGCCGGGCAGGCCGAACACGGGCGTGCCGTTGACCAGGCCAAACGTTTGCGCCTTGCCCGGGCGCATGTTCACAAGCGTCATGAACAGCTGGCCGGTTTGCTCGACGCAGGGCTTGATGAAGTCGAAGTCGCCGTTCGACGCGCCGCCGCTGGTGACCACGAAGTCGTACTCGGCCGTTGCCGCCACCACCGCGGCCTTCAGCGCTTCAAGCGAGTCCTCCACGATGGGCAGCAGCGTGGGGATGGCGCCGGCCGCGCGAACGGACGCCGACAGGGCATAGCCGTTCGAGTTGCGGATTTTGCCGGCGGTGGGCACCTCGGTGGGCGGCACCAGCTCGCTGCCGATGGAGATGATGGCCACGCGCGGGCGGCGCGGAACCGGCACCTCCGACACGCCGCAGCTGGCCAAAAAGCCCACGCCAGCAGCGTTGATGACCTCGCCCGCGTGCACAACGGCCTCGCCGGCGCGCGCCTCCTCGCCCGCCTCGCGCACGTTGTTGCGCAGCTTCACAGGAGCGTCGAACGCCACGCGGCTGCCGGGACGGCCGTCGCCTTCGACGTTGCGCACGATCTCGTACTTCACCACGGAATCGGCCGCGGCAGGCAGCGGCGCGCCGGTCATGATGCGCACGCACGCGCCGTCGGGGATTTCGCCGTCGAACGTGTCGCCCGCGGCAACTTCCGCGATAACGTCCAGCTCAACGGGGGTTTCCGGGCTGGCGCCTTCCAGCTGCGCCGCGCGCACGGCGAACCCGTCCATAGCAGAGTGGGCAAACGGCGAGATATCGATATCGCTTTGCAGGTCGGTTGCCGCAACGCGACCCGCCGCGTCCAAAACCGGCACCGTTTCCGCAGGCAGCTGCGAAACGTGCGACAAAACCAGGTCGCGCGCTTGCTCGACCGAGATCATCTCCGGCATGACATTCCTTTCGAAAGCATTCAACAGTCCGCCCCGCATTATACCGCTTGCCGAATATAACGGCGCGCAAAGCATACCGAGAGTTGAAAAGTGCGACGTCTACTTCCCCGCCAGCATGCGGCAGGCCCATTGGGCGGCCACCATGCTACCTTTGACCAGCACCGATTCGTCGATGGTGTAGTGGCAGCTGTGCTGCGGGTGCTCGGCGCCCACTGCGGGGTTGCGCGTGCCCACGAAGCAGAACACGCCGGGCACGAAGCGCAGGTACTCGCTGAAGTCCTCGCCGGAAAGTGTGCCGCGGTAGTCGGCCACGCCTTCGGCGCCGAGCGTGTCGAGCACGGCCTGGCGCGCCACCTCGGCGCACGCCGGATCGTTGGCAAGGCCGGCGTTACCCGGCTCGAACGCGAACGTGGCCTTCGCGCCAAGCGCGTGCGCGCTGCGGCTGACGATATGCTCAAGGCGGTCGGGCACCTCGGCGCGCATCTGCTCGGACCACGTGCGCACCGTGCCCGTGAGCGTGGCGTGGCCGGCCATGACGTTGCGCGCCTCGCCGCCGTGGAACTCGCCCACGGTGACCACCACGGGTTCGAACGGCGAAACATCGCGGCTGACCAGCACTTGCAGCGCCATGACCATCTCGGCGCCCACCACCACGGCGTCGACGCCCTTGTGCGGCATGGAGCCGTGCGCGCTGACGCCCTCTATCTCGATGTGGAACCAGTCGGTGTTCGCCATGCGCTGCCCGGGCGCGCACGACACGGTGCCGGCGGGCACTTCGCTCCAGATGTGCGCGCCGTAGATGGCGTCGACGCCTTCGAGCGCGCCGGCTTCGATCATGGAAAGCGCGCCGATGGAGATTTCCTCGGCCGGCTGGAAGATGATGCGCACTTCGCCGACAAGCTGATCGGCAACGTCGCGCAGGATGCGCACGGCGCCGAGCATCATGGCCATGTGCGCATCGTGGCCGCACGCGTGCATGACGCCGGGGTTTTCGGACGCGAACGCCGCGCCCGTGTCCTCGGTGACGGGCAGCGCGTCCATATCGGCGCGCAGGGCCACGCGGTGCGCCGGGGTGCCGTCGGAGCCGTACGCGCCGGGCGCCGTGCCGCGGATGGTGGCGATTATGCCGTGGTTTTCAAGGCACGTGTGCTCAATTCCCAGGTCAGAAAGCTGTTTGCTCAGCAGCTGCTGCGTGTTTTCCTCGTTGCCCGACGTTTCGGGGAAGCGGTGGAACAGCCGGCGCGCGGCGATGACGTCGGCCTCGGCCGCGGCGCCAAGGGCGCGCACCTGCTGGACGGTATTCGTTCCCGCAGCGGTTTCGTACGCCTGCGAGAATGCGGGACATGCAGTGATGGCGGCGGTCATGGCGCTCCTTTCGACGGGGCGGGTTGGCGAAGTGCGTTTCGGTATTGGCTGCGTAGCGTACCACACGCATGTTGCCAGCGTGAGGCGCGCCGAAAAACTGCAGACTGCGCAGGTACCTATTTCTCCAGTTCCTTCAGCATGGCGGCAATGTGGTGCTGCGCCAGCTCGAATTCGCCGCGTGCCGCCAGGGCGTTCACGATTTGCACCTGGTTGCGCAAGTCGTGGCGCAGCCGTGCCGTGCGCTCCATCTTCTCCACCGTTTCCTGATATTCGGCAAGATAGGCGTCAAGCTGGCTGCGCAGCGCGCGGGCGCGGTCGGCGTGGCGCGTGCTGATGATGGCGACGAGCACCAGCCTGTCCACCGCAAGGCACAGCACCGCAAGCGCCACGCACGCCCACGACAGGTTCCAGTCGGCGCCGCAGTAGCGCACCACCACCCAACAGCATAGAAACAGCAGCACGACCTGCAACAGCGGGAACAGGCCGAACGCCCAGTATTGCGATACCGCGCGGCGGCGCTGCCGCACGGCAACCACGGCAGCAAGCGCAAGCGCTGCCGCCAACGCTATAAAGCCCGAAACAAGGGCGAACGCGGACGCGCCGGCAATTGCCCCGATCACAGCGCATCGCCTCCTTCGGTATGCAAAATGACGCGCACATGGTAGCGGCCCCGTTCGTTTTGGACGCTGACCTGGCCATCGTGGCGCTCGGCGATGTCGTTCACAATACCGCGGCCCCATCCGTGCAGCGCGTGCACGTTGGGAACAGCAGGCGAAGCCGGCGCGGAAGCGGAGGCCGCGTCGGCCGGGACTTCGCCGTTTGCGACACGGCGAGCGTTGGCACGGTGCGGCGAACTTGCGGTTTCGGGCTTTTCGCCAGCGACAGAGGCCGCGAGAGAGCAATCCTTGCCGCTGGATTTCACCGCAGGCGCGGGGATGTCGTGCGCGGGATCATCGGATGCGCAGCTGTTCTCCACGTCCACCACGAAATAGCGGCCCCATATGCGAGCCGCCACGCTGACGTAGCGCTGATCAGGCGCAACGAGACGGCACGCCGTCAATGCGTTATCGATAAGGTTTGAAAACACCGCACAGATCTCGGCGCTGGGCAAGGCCAGGTCAAGCGGTACGTGCAGCTGCACCGCGAACCGCACGCCGATTTCGTGCGCATCGGCGGCTTTCAAGCGCACAAGCGCATCGATTGCCGGATGGGCGCAATAGCGAGCCCGCGAACCGCCGGCAGCGTTGATCGCCCGGTCGAGGTTTTCCCCGGCTTCCGCCGCACGGCGTTCGCGCAAATCCGCCTCGGCCGCGTACAACTGCTCGCGAACGCGCTGGCCGATGCGGTCGGCTTCTTCGCCTTCATGCGCGGAGCGCTCACGCAAAAACCTTTGCGTGGTCAGCTCATCCTCCAATTCGCGCACCTGCTCGGCGGCTTGCGCGCGAAAGCATGCATCGCGCAAACCCTGGAACAGCAGCATATCGACAGGCCCGCACGCGATGCCCACGACGGCAATCACCGCCACCGGCGCGGACGGCGCCGCATAGGCCGCAGCGGCGCCCAGCGCGAACAGCACCAAACACAGCTGGCTTGTGGGAAACAACAAGCTGAGCAGGCGGCGGCGCCAAACAACACCGTGCAGCTTGCGCTGGCAAAACACCGCAATGGCCAGTAGATATACCGTTAGGCAGATAGCGATGAGAAGCGCCGGGGAAAACACAGACCGCCCCTGCTATTGGGCGTTCAGCCCAACGTAGCGGTAAAACAGGTCGCGAATGGCCTTGCGCTGGCGCTGGCTGACCGGCACCTCGACGCCCGAGCGTAGAAGTACGCTGGCCGTGCGCAACTCGGAAATGTGCGCCATGTTCACGATATAGCTTTTATGGCACTGCACGAAATCGTCGGACAGCATGTCGATCATCTGGCCAAGCGTGGCGTAGGTTTCAAGCACTTCGCCGGGCGCGGTGTACAGCCGCACCTTGCGGCGGTCGCTTTCGATGTACTCGATCTCGGCAGGGTTGAGCATGGTGACCGCGCCGCCGTGCTGAATGGCAACGGGCGTGTAATCCGTTCCCTGCAGGTTTTTCAGCGCCTTGTCGATAGCCGCGTTGAAATCCGCCTGCTTGATGGGTTTGAGCAGGAAATACGCGTGCTCGGTCTCATAAACGGGCGTGCAGTACTCGATGTGGCCGGAGATATAGACGACCTGCGTGCCGCCGCCGGCCGGGAAATGACGTCGCACCAAATCGATGCCGGTAGGCTTGCCGTCACCTAAGCTGATGTCGCACAGGAACACGTCGATATGGTCGCCGGAAGCGACAAGCGCCTCAAGGGTAGCAACGCTTGAAATGATGTCAACGTTCAAACGATCGGCCCCGGGATACTGAGCCAGCATGTCGCGAAGAACATCCTGATATTCGATGTTGTCTTCCAATGCAAGAAGATGAAACGTTCCCACCGATTTGCTCCCTGTTTTAGTCCCAAGCACGGGTCTTTTCGAATTGCCCGCACGCTCCTTTGTCCTAGGTCGAAGTATACGACAGTTAAATTGAGACCCCCCCCCGCAATCTTTCAATTGGTAAAAAACTCCTGATAGATGACTTGAACGCAGCGTTTTTTGTAGTGAGCGAAAATACGTTCGGCAAAATTGTCACCTAATGCAAAATGCATGATTTTACAAAGAGGCCTTACAAGGCGAGCGCGCAACCTACACGCCAAGCGACAATACGAACAGGTGGTGCTTGTGGTGTGAATATCGCCGGCAGGGCACGGACGGCGGTGAGCGGCATCTCTATAATACGTGGGATGAACAATTTCGAACATACCGAGCCCTCCGCACAGGGCAAGCACGGCACGCAGCGGCCCGATTTGCAACGCGTGCGCGTTGATGCGCCGCGAAGACCCTACCGCAACACGCCCCGCAGCGCGGCACAGCACGCCAGCGCGCAGCAGGTAGCGCAACCCGCTGCCCAGCAGGCCACGACCCCGCTTCCCGGCCGCCACACCGCGCAATCTACGGCGGCCATGCCCGGCCGCCGCACCGCGCAAGGCGCGCGCAACGCGCAGCCCACGGCGGCCATCCCAGGTCAGCAGCCCACGGCGGCGCTTCCGGCCGATAGCACGCAGGCCATGCCCGACGGAAAACGCAAACGAGGCCGCGGACGCAAAAGCCGCCGCGGCGACGCGCCGCGCAAGAAAAGCTTCCTTAGCCGCCAGGTTGAAGCCTGGTGCACCCGCGTGCTTGGCGCCGTGAACGACGGCGGCTTGGCTGAGCAGGAAGCCGAATACGCCTCGGGCCGCACCACGCGCGACTTCGCGTGGAACACCATCGGCGTGGGGCTGTGGGGCTGCGTGTTCCCCGTGCTCACCATCGTGGTCACGCAGCTGGCCGGCGCCGAGCAGGCCGGCATGTTCTCGCTGGCCTTCGTCACCGCGCTGCTGCTCATGTTCGTGGGCAACTACGGCATGCGCAATTTCCAGGCTTCCGACCTCGACGAAGAATACTCGTTCGCCGACTATCAGGCCAACCGCGTGCTGACGTGCGTCATCATGCTGGTGGCGGGGCTGACGTACTGCAACATCCGCGGGTACACCGACCAGATGTGGCTTATGAGCCTGGGCGTGTACCTTTATAAGATGGTAGACGCGCTTGCCGACGTGTACGAGGGGCGCCTGCAGCAGAAGGACAAGCTGTACCTGGCGGGCATGTCGCAGGCCTTCCGTTCGGCCGCCGCGCTTATCGGGTTTACGTTTGCCCTGCTCATCACGCGGAACGTAGGCGTGTCCAGCATCGTGATGGCCGCGGTGGCCGCCGCCACGTTCGTGGTGTTCACGTTCCCGCTGGCAAAGCTTGAGACGCCGAAATCGCGCCGCGTGAACGTCAAGCGCGTGGTGAACCTTCTGGTGCAGTGCTTCCCGCTGTTCGTGGCGCTGTTCATGTACAACCTTATCGACAACATGCCGAAGTTCGTGATGGAAGGCGCGCTGTCCTACGACAACCAGCTGTATTACAACGCGCTGTACTTCCCCGCGCACGCCATTTTGCTGACCAGCGGCTTTATCTACAAGCCCATGCTGCTGAAGATGGCCAACGCGTGGGCCGACCCCACCAAGCGCAAGAAGTTCGACCTGATCATCGTGGTGATGTTCGTGGTGATCGTGGGCATCACGGCGGCCATGGCCGGCATCATGGGATGGTTCGGCCTGACCATCATGAGCTTTTTGTACGGCATCGATTTCGAACCGTATCGCGGCCTGTGCTTCGTCATGTTGGCGGCCGGCGGCGTTACGGCCGGCATCGAGTTTCTGTACCAGGTCATCACCGTGCTGCGCCGCCAGCGCGCCGTGACGAAGCTGTACCTGATCACGTTTGGGTTCAGCCTGCTCGTGCCCATTTTGCTGGTGAACTTCACCGGGTTGCCGGGCGCGGTTATCGGGTACCTCATTGTCATGTGCATCCTGCTGGTGCTGCTGGTCAGCGAATACGCGTCCATCCGCATGGACCTGCGCCGGAAGCTGACGGGCAAGTCGGCGCCTGACGCCGAGATGCCGAAGGCCAGCCGTTCGTTCCGCGGGAAGGCTGCGGAAGCTGGCGCGGGCAGCGCACCGGTTGCGACCGCAGCGGCCGCAGGCGTGGCCGCCGGCGGCACAGCGGCTGGCACGCCGGCAGCAGGCGGCGTGGCAGCGGTCGGAGCGCATGCCGCGCCCACGGCGGG
>OLRT01002509.1_pt1 | contig 11454 bp, 10 predicted proteins | sample 1672021 | NCBI WGS metagenome assembly OLRT01 (sample SAMEA3136637, study PRJEB25190) | human gut metagenome | reverse complement strand
AAGGTTATGGCCCGAATGGTGTTGCAATCATCGTTGAGACTCTGACTGACAACAAGAACCGTACAGCAAGTAATGTAAGAAATGCATTCACAAAAGGTTATGGAAGCATCGGAACACAGGGATGTGTATCCTTTATGTTCGACCAGAAAGGCCAGATTATCATTGATAAAGAAGAACTGGAAGATGAATGCGGCGAGATGGATGCAGACGAGCTTATGATGACAGCGCTTGATGCAGGCGCAGAGGATTTCAACGAAGAAGAAGACAGCTTTGAAATCCTGACAGCTCCGGATGATTTCAGTGCCGTACGTGAAGCTCTTGAAAAAGCAGGAATCCCGATGGTAGAAGCTCAGGTTGCCATGGTTCCGCAGACCTATGTGGATCTGACAGATGAAAAGGATGTCAAGAACCTGCAGAGAACACTGGATCTTCTCGATGAGGACGATGATGTTACAGATGTTTGGACAAACTGGAACGAATGATTTTCAAATATATGATCTGATGTATAACAATTAAAGATCTGACACAAAATACCTTCATGAATCTTCATGGAGGTATTTTTTATGTCTGAAAAAGAAATCGAGAATGACAAACAGCAGGCTTTGGATAAAGAAGAAAAAGAAAATGAGCAGATCAGGGAAATGGGTGAGTTGACACTCGACCAGAATGTGAAGAGACACCGGATCGAACTTCTGACGATCATTGGTGAAGTAGAAGGCCATGATGCCGCACCGTCGCAGAGTAAAACAACAAAATATGAACATGTTCTGCCAAAACTTGCAATGATCGAAGACGATGAAAACGTGGAAGGACTTCTGATTCTTTTGAATACGGTAGGCGGTGATGTGGAGGCAGGACTTGCCATTGCAGAGATGATTGCATCTTTAAGTATTCCGACGGTATCGTTGGTACTTGGTGGCGGTCATTCAATCGGAGTACCGATGGCAGTGTCGGCAGATTATTCTTTTGCGGTTCCAAGTGCAACGATGGTGATCCATCCGGTGCGTTCGAGTGGGATGTTTATCGGTGTTGCTCAGACTTATCGGAATATGGAAAAAATTCAGGACCGTATCACAGGCTTTATTGCGGCACATTCCAGAGCTTCGCAGGAACGACTGGAAGAACTGATGCTGGATACCAGTCAGCTGGTCAAAGATGTCGGAACGCTTCTGGAAGGTGAGGAGGCAGTAAAAGAAGGGCTGATTGATGAGATTGGAGGAATCCGTGAGGCACTTGCAAAACTGCATGAGATGATTGACGCGAAAAATAATAAAATATAAAAAATTGTGAAAAAAAAGACATTTTTATGCATCTTTATAAATGTTTTCCTTGTCATATAGCAGATTTTAGCGTATTATTATTAGAGGATTGAATGAAAATATGCTAGGAGGGAAACAATGTATAAGATTTTAAAAGCTGAAACACTGGCAGCTAAGATTCATCTTATGGTCGTACACGCACCGCGTGTTGCAAGCCATTGTCAGCCAGGACAATTCATCATCGTAAAAATGGATGAGAAGGGCGAGAGAATCCCGCTTACAATCTGTGACTATGATCGCGAAGAAGGAACGATTACAATCGTATTCCAGGAAGTTGGAGCATCTACTATTAAGATGTCCGAATTAAAAGCTGGAGATTCTTTCCGTGACTTTGTAGGACCTCTGGGATGTCCTTCTGAATTTGTTCATGAAGACATCGAAGAACTTAAGAAAAAGAAAATGGTATTCGTAGCCGGAGGTGTTGGTACAGCACCTGTTTATCCGCAGGTAAAATGGCTTCACGAGCATGGTATTACTGCAGACGTAATCCTTGGTTCCAAAACAAAGGATATGGTTATTCTTGAAAAAGAACTTGCAGCTGTTTCCAACCTTTATGTTACAACAGATGACGGATCTTATGGACGTTCCGGTATGGTAACAAAGACTCTGGAAGATCTCGTTACTAACGAAGGAAAGAGCTATGATGTCTGTGTTGCAATCGGACCGATGATCATGATGAAATTTGTCTGTCTTCTTACTAAGAAGCTTGGTATCCACACAATCGTCAGCATGAACCCGATTATGGTTGATGGAACTGGTATGTGTGGAGCATGTCGTCTCCAGGTTGGTGATGAAATTAAATTTGCCTGCGTAGACGGACCGGAATTCGACGGACATCTCGTTGATTTCGATCAGGCTATGAAGAGAAGCCAGATGTACAAGACTGAAGAGGGACGTGCATTACTGAAGCTTCAGGAAGGCGATACCCACCACGGTGGATGCGGACAGTGCGGAGGTGACAAGTAATGGCAGATGCAAAAATGTTAAAAAAAGTACCTGTAAGAGAACAGGATCCGAAGGTACGTGCAACAAACTTTGAAGAAGTTTGTCTTGGATATAATCAGGAAGAAGCAATGGAAGAGGCACAGAGATGTCTGGGCTGCAAGAAACCAAAATGCGTAGAAGGATGTCCGGTGTCCATCAATATTCCTGGATTTATCGAGCAGATCAAAGAAGGAAACATTGAAGAAGCATATAAAGTGATCGGATTATCTTCCGCACTTCCGGCTATCTGCGGACGTGTATGTCCTCAGGAGTCTCAGTGTGAAGGACAGTGTATCCGTGGTAAGAAGGGTGAAGCTGTTTCTATCGGTAAACTGGAAAGATTCGTTGCTGACTATGCTCTGGAACATGATATTAAACCAGTCGGAGCAGAAGTTAAGAACGGACATAAAGTTGCTGTTATCGGTTCTGGTCCGTCCGGACTTACCTGCGCAGGTGATCTTGCAAAGGCCGGATATGATGTAACCGTATTTGAAGCTCTTCATGAACTTGGTGGAGTTCTTGTTTATGGTATTCCGGAATTCCGTCTTCCAAAACAGAAAGTTGTTAAGAAAGAGATCGAAAAAGTTAAAGAACTCGGTGTTAAATTTGAAACAAACGTTGTTATCGGTAAATCCACAACAATCGATCAGCTGATCGAAGATGAAGGATTTGAAGCTGTATTTATCGGTTCCGGTGCAGGTCTTCCGATGTTTATGGGAATCCCGGGTGAAAACGCAAGCGGTGTATTCTCTGCAAACGAGTACCTGACAAGAAGCAACCTGATGAAAGCATTCGATGACTCTTATGATACACCGATCGCAGCAGGTAAGAAAGTTGCTGTTGTCGGCGGTGGTAACGTAGCTATGGATGCTGCAAGAACTGCTCTCAGACTTGGTGCTGAAGTACATATCGTATACAGAAGAAGTGAAGCAGAGCTTCCTGCACGAGCAGAAGAAGTTCATCATGCTAAAGAAGAAGGAATCATCTTTGATCTTCTTACAAATCCGAAGGAAATCCTTGTTGACGAGAACGGACATGTAAGCGGCATGAAGGTTGTTAAGATGGAACTGGGCGAGCCGGATGCATCCGGAAGAAGACGTCCTGTTGAGATTCCAGGTTCTGAATATGATATGGATGTTGATACCGTTATCATGTCACTTGGTACTTCTCCGAACCCGCTGATTTCTTCCACAACGAAAGGACTTGAGATCAATAAGAGAAGATGTATCGTTGCTGAAGAAGAAACAGGTAAGACATCTAAAGACGGCGTATATGCTGGTGGAGATGCTGTTACAGGTGCAGCTACAGTTATCCTTGCTATGGGAGCTGGTAAAGCTGGAGCAAAAGGTATCGATGAATATCTGAAAAATAAATAAAATGAATCAGGGGCCTTCCGGTACAGAAATGTGTCGGAAGGTCTTTTTTTGAATGGAATAAGAACACAGGTTCTTTTTTGCTGTCTTGTAAGTTTTTCGGGAATATGTTATACTATCCACTGTTAATATGCCTTTATAGGCGGTTATGAGAAATTTACCGGATAATATGGTACAGATTAGTTGAAAGAAAAGGATAAAAATATGATAGTTCTTTATATTATTTTACTGGCTATAGTGCAGGGAATTACAGAATTTCTTCCGGTCAGCAGTTTTGGACATCTTTGCTTCGTGCAGAACATACTTGGTATGGAACATGGACCCGGAGTACTTATGGAAGTTATGCTTCATCTGGGAACGCTTGCAGCAGTTTTTATGACCTTTCAGAAAGATATACGCAGACTGGCAGTGGAATCCATTGAAATGTTTATGGATGTGATCGGAAATGCAAATCTCTATATACATAACAGACGTACCGGGGATGAGCTTCATTATGCGAAGATCATAAGTAATATTTACCGTAAGTTTGCAGTTCTACTGATGGTTTCCATGATTCCGACGATGTTTCTGGGATATACAGCACGTAGACTTGTTGCAATGTCTGCAGCTTCAAAACTTCTTCCAGGTGTTGGGATTCTGATCACGGGGATTATTCTTCTGGTAATCGACCTGAGTCAGGTAGGCGGCACAAAAGCAGCTAAGGATGCAAGCTTTTCCAATGCCATGTGGATCGGAATCTGTCAGGGGCTTTCTGTATTTCCTGGATTTTCCAGAAGTGGAATGACGATCAGTGCCGGGTTGATGAGCGGATTCAGCCGTACATTTGCAGTGAAGTATTCTTATATTTTGTCGATTCCGGCAATTATCGGTGCACTGATCATGGAACTTGGGCAGTTTGGTTCTGCAGATATGACAGTAGGGCTTGGCTTTTCTTATGTATTTGGAATGATCATTGCAGCAGTTGTTGGAAGTCTGGCAATCCGGGCATGCCTGAGACTTGTACACAACGGAAAATTCCGCTTTTTTGCATACTATTGTTTTATTGTGGGAATTATTGCGCTTGTAGCAAATTTTGCATAGTTGGGAATATTTTTTCTGCCGGAGGATTTTCTGATTTTCCGGCGGATTTTTATGAAGAATCATTAGGAGGGGTGCCTGAATGGCAGCAGCAAAGAAACAAAGTAACCGAAGAGGAACCGCAAAAACCGCTTCCGGACGTAAAAATACGAGAAAAAAACAGACCAGAAAACAGGTGAAAAAGCAGGGAGTTACCAGCGGATTCCAGACAGAGATCATTTTGCTGACAATTCTGGCGGCTTCGATCATATTGATCATCAGTAATCTTGGCATGGGTGGAGTGGTCGGTGCTGCAATCAGTAAGGCATCTTTCGGGATTATGGGATTGCTTGCGTATGTTTTTCCGGTATTGATCTTTGTTGGTGCTGCATTTCTTGTATCGAACAGTAAGAATCCTCTTGCATACAAAAAAGCACTTGCTGCGCTTGTGTTTTTTGTTTTTCTGTGCGGCCTGGTTCAGCTGTTGACAGAGGGATATATGTCCAGTACTACAATGTCGGAATATTATTCGACCTGTTCTACATATAGAACGGGTGGTGGTGTGCTTGGTGGAGCTATCTGCATTTCTACGACTTCCGCATTTGGTGTTGCGGGGGGATATGTGATTATTATTCTTGTACTTCTGATCTCTCTGATATTGATCACGCAGAAATCATTTTTTGGTTTTGTATTCCGTATCTGGGATGCAGTCTGTGCACTTGCCAGAGATGGACATGACATGTATATGGAGGGACAGCCGGAGCGGGATCTTCGCAAAGAGCTTCGTGTGCAGGAACGTAGACAGAGGAGAGAAGAACGGCAGGCGCAGCGTGTGCGCGAACTGGAAGAGGCTCTGGCACAGGAAAACAATGATGGAGAAGAGGCTGCGGCTAAAGAGAAGAAATCTACAGGATTTCTTGAAGGGACGCTGCTTGTTCCACCGGAAGCAAAGAAGAAAAAGAATCGTAAGACAGTGCTCAGAGATCATAAGAAGACCGCAGAAGGCATAAAAAATGATACTGCCACAGATACAGATTCCGTAGCTGTAGTTTCAGATATGACTTCAGATTTTGCAGGAAATGCAGAACACGGGGAAACTGTGAGGCAGGACCAGAAGGATGAGATGCCTGAGGATATGCCTGTGGAGAACACGATGGCGATGGCTTCACCACAGACTCCGATGTTTGAGATTCACCGTGCAGAGCCGGAAGAATTTTATCAGGAACCATCAGATAGCTATGTGCAGCCAACGGCAGAGCAGGATGTACCGGAATTATCAGAATGCTATTCTGAACCGGAGCCGGTAGAAACATATGCGGAAGTACAGCAGGTGCAGGAGCCGGTGTCTGAGAATGTTTCGGAATCTGTGCCGCAGCCGGAGACAAGACCTGCTTCACAGTCAGTCAAAAATCCGAAGTCTTCTAAACAGGAGATTGAAAGTGGAATTCAAAATATCCAGAAAGAGATTACACAGCAGAATGAAGTGGTTAAGCGTGAGTATCATTATCCGCCGCTGAAACTTCTGAAGCGTGGAGATGGCAAATCACAGGGAGACTCCGATGAACATCTTCGCAAGACTGCGAAGAAGCTGCAGGATACATTGCATAATTTTGGTGTGAATGTAACTGTGACGAATGTAAGCTGCGGGCCAACTGTCACCAGATATGAATTGCAGCCGGAAATGGGCGTTAAAGTAAGTAAGATCGTCAATCTGGCAGATGATATCAAATTAAACCTTGCAACGCCGGACATTCGTATTGAGGCACCGATTCCGGGCAAAGCGGCTGTTGGTATTGAAGTACCGAACAAAGAAAATCATGCTGTTATGCTGAGAGAGATCCTTCAGTCACAGGAATTTCAGAGTGCAAAGTCCAGGCTGTCTTTTGCAGTTGGTAAAGATATTGCAGGAAAACCGGTTGTTACGGATATTGCCAAGATGCCACATCTTCTGATCGCGGGTGCTACAGGTTCCGGTAAATCTGTCTGTATCAATACCCTGATCGTAAGTATCCTGTACAAAGCATCTCCGGAAGATGTCAAATTGATCATGATTGACCCGAAGGTAGTGGAACTCAGTGTTTATAACGGTATTCCACATCTGTTCATTCCGGTTGTCACGGATCCGAAAAAGGCTGCCGGTGCATTGAACTGGGCAGTAACAGAGATGATGAACCGTTACAATACGTTTGCAGAATACAGTGTTCGAAATCTTCAGGAATATAACCGCAAAGTTGAGGGAATGCGTATTCCGGAAGGTGAAGAGCGCCCTGAGAAGATGCCGCAGATCGTAATTATTGTAGATGAGCTTGCAGACCTTATGATGGTTGCTCCTGGAGAAGTGGAGGATGCAATCTGTCGTCTGGCACAGCTTGCACGTGCTGCAGGTATTCATCTGATCATTGCAACACAGCGACCGTCTGTAAATGTTATCACCGGTCTGATCAAGGCAAATATGCCGTCACGAATTGCATTCTCTGTATCTTCTGGTGTTGATTCAAGGACGATCCTTGACATGAATGGAGCAGAGAAGCTTCTTGGAAAGGGTGATATGCTGTTTTATCCGCAGGGATATCAGAAACCGGCCAGACTGCAGGGGGCTTTTGTATCCGATGAAGAAGTCAGCAGTATTGTTGACTTCCTGGCAGAAAAGAATCCGGGAATGCAGTACAATTCCCAGATTGAACAGCAGGTAAATACGGCAGGCATGTCCGGTGGCACCGGTGGTTCTTCGGCTGACGACAGGGATGCTTATTTTGTGGAGGCCGGTAAATTCATTATTGAAAAAGAAAAGGCATCGATCGGTATGCTCCAGAGAATGTTCAAAATCGGTTTCAACAGAGCTGCAAGAATCATGGATCAGTTATGTGATGCAGGGGTTGTCGGACCGGAGGAAGGAACGAAACCTCGTAAGGTACTGATGTCTGCAGAAGAATTTGAAAATTATATAGAGGAATACCTGTAAATGGAAATTAAGATCATAACTGTAGGGAAAATTAAAGAAAAATATCTGAATGATGGAATTGCCGAGTATGCGAAGCGTCTGAGCCGTTACTGCAAACTGACATTTTGCCAGGTTCCGGATGAAAAGACACCGGATAAAGCATCTGATGCACTGAACGAGCAGATTAAGAATACAGAAGCGGAACGTCTGATGAAGCATATCCGGGAACAGGATTATGTAATTGCGCTTGCGATTGATGGTAAAATGCTGGATTCCGTCGAGTTATCCGAAAAAATCGGACGTCTGGGTGTAGAAGGCAAAAGTTCTGTCGCATTTGTGATTGGAGGCTCGTTAGGTCTTGGCAATGAAGTTCTGAAAAGAGCAGATTATAAACTGAGCTTTTCCAGAATGACATTTCCTCATCAGCTGATGCAGATGATTCTTCTGGAGCAGATCTATCGTGGCTACAGGATCCTGAACCATGAACCTTATCATAAATAAAAAGACACAAACCGGAAATAACTCCGGCTTGCAATAAATGATTTCCAAAAAAGGAGGATATAGTGATATGACAACAGAACGAGTAGAACATATGGCAGGTGGACAGGGACATGCATTGGTGAAACGTCTCCTTGATGAGAAGCAGTTAAACGGAAAATGCAAATTATATGCGCAGGTAACTCTGGAACCGGGATGTTCTCTGGGATATCATGAACATCATAATGAGAGTGAAACGTATTATATTCTTTCAGGAAAAGGTATTTATAGCGATAATGGAACACTCCGTATGGTGCAGGCCGGTGATGTGACATTTACTCCGGACGGCAAAGGACATGGACTTACAAACAGCGGCGATGAAGACCTTGTATTCATGGCGCTGATTATTCTGGATTAATTAAAATGGAGGAACCCTGATGACGGCAGAACTGAATATTGATAAATTTGAAGATTTTATTGCGCAGTATCCGATCTTTGAATATCGTATCCTGAATACCGGAGATCTGTCTGTCGAGGAGAGAGTAAGGATCGTCTGTCAGCAGGAATGTGAACGGTATGGATCGACCTGGGCATGTCCGCCGGCTGTGGGTACTCTGAAAGAATGCGAGGAAAGAATCCGCAAGTTTGGACAGGCTGTTTTCTTTTCCAGTGTGGCAGAAGTTTCTGATCTTATGAATATGCAGGAAATGCTGCAAACAAGAGCTGCACACGAAGAACTGACAACGGAAGTTGCCCGTTTTTTGAAAGAACAGGGATTTGAGACGTTTACACTTTCAACGGAATCCTGTGATATCTGTGAGGACTGTGCATATCCACATGGCAAACCGTGCAGACATCCGGACCGAATGCATCCCTGCCTGGAAAGCCATGGCGTGGTAGTAAGTGAGATCGTAGAGAAACAGCAGATGGAGTATAATCTGGGCGGAAATACGATACTCTGGTTTTCTATGGTGCTTTTTAAATAAAATATCAGAGAATAAACAAGACCTCTCCGGCGTACATTTATAATGAGCGCCAGGGAGGTTTTTGTTATGAAAAAGATGGGACAATGGAAAGAAAATCTTGTTACCTCGCTGGAAATACCGAGAGATCTGGCAATGAAAGAAACGGTATTTACTGTTACAGGAAAACATCAGGCAGTAGTCTGCAACTATCGAAGTGTTTTGCGGTATGAGAAAGAAGAAATAATATTACTGACTTTTCAGGGGAAACTTCGAATACAGGGAAAAAGACTGAAGATTCCGATGTATACACCTGAGGAAATGTATATTGAAGGTGTGATCACGGAGATTATCCTGGAAGGTTAGGAGGAGATTATGAAAAAGTATGCCGGGTTTCGAAATGGATACGTTCGTGTGAGGATATATGGGGAACAGACAGAACGTTTTCTGAATCTGTGCAGAGCTCGTGAAATTCGAATCAGTGATCTCAGAAGAGAATCAGAACTGAGTCTGACAGGATGTCTGCAGATCAGAGATTTTTTCAGACTCGCTCCAATACATAGAAAAACAAAAGTAAAAATTCATATTCTGGAAAAGCATGGACTTCCTTTCTTTTTTTACCGAAGTAAAAAGAGAAAGGCTTTTTTTCTTGGATTACTTTTATGTGCAGGACTGCTTTTGTTCCTGTCCGGACGGTTGTGGGAAATTGATGTAGAGGGAAATGTCAGAAACAGCACACCTGAGATACTGGATTTTCTGGAACAAAAAGGAATCAGGCATGGAATGGCAAAAGAAAGGCTCAGCTGCAGTGAGATTGCAGCTGAGATCCGTAAAAAATATCCGGATATTACGTGGGTATCAGCAAAACTGGAGGGAACCAGACTGCTCCTTACAGTCAGAGAAGGGATATTTATACAGACTACAGAAGAAAAGGACAAATCTGCCTGTGATATTATGGCAGAACACGATGGTGAGATCATAAAAATGATAACCAGAAGCGGACTGCCCCGGAAAAAGGTTGGGGATTTATGTAAAAAAGGTGAAATCCTGGTATCGGGAATACTGGAATTAAAGGATGACAGTCAGGAGGTTGTAAAGTATGAAGCGGTTCATGCAGATGCAGATATTTATATAAAAAGACAGAAGGCATATTATCATGAGATTCCAATGATCTATGAGACATATGAATGGACCGGTAAAAAGAAAAAGGGTATCTATCTGAAAGCAGGCAGATTTTATTTGGAAATTGCAGACAGGACAAAAAATGGCTGGTATCAGATTGCAGAAGAACAGAAAATGTATCTGACCAAAAGTTTTCAGCTGCCGTGCTCAATAGGGTATATTACCCAAAACCAGTACAGAAAGATAAAAAAAGAGTATACAAGGGAAGAAGTAAAAAAACTTGCATGGCATACTTTGCAGAGGTATGAAGAAAAATTAATGCAAAAAGGGGTTCAAATATCTGCAAATAATGTTAAAATAGAAATTGACCACAAGACCTGTGTAAGCAAAGGTTTTTTGGAAATTATAGAAAAAATCGGAGAGGAGACTCCTGTAGAAATACCGGAGCAGCCTGCAGAAAGGACAACAGAGGATGGCTAACAGCATTATCGAGCTATATACGCAGGTGCCTGCAGATCTGGAGGGGAATGTGTTCGGTCAGTTTGACGAACACCTGAAGCTGATTGAACGGACGTTAAATGTAACACTGATATCCAGAGATGGCATGCTGAAGATCCTGGGTACCGAACAGAGTGCAACTCAGGCAAAAAAACTGATAGAGGAACTGGTGACGCTTGCAGGAAGAGGCAATACTATAACACGGCAGAACGTAAGTTATGCACTGTCTCTTGCCATGGAGGAACGAAATCAGGTACTCACGGAAATAGATAAAGATTTTATCTGTAATACGATACAGGGAAGACCAATCAAACCCAAAACATTAGGACAGCAGGAATATGTAGAACAGATCCGAAAAAAAATGATCGTATTTGGAATCGGACCTGCAGGCACCGGTAAGACTTACCTTGCTATGGCAATGGCAGTTACCGCATTTCGAAATGAAGAAGTCAGCCGCATCATTCTGACCAGACCGGCGATCGAAGCAGGGGAGAAACTTGGATTCCTTCCGGGTGATCTTCAGAGTAAAGTAGATCCGTATCTGCGCCCATTGTATGATGCATTATATCAGATCATGGGAGCTGACAGTTTCGCAAAAAATATGGAACGAGGGCTGATCGAAGTGGCTCCGCTTGCTTATATGCGAGGACGTACACTGGATAATGCATTTATTATTCTGGATGAGGCACAGAATACAACACCGGCACAGATGAAGATGTTTC
>OLRT01002506.1_pt1 | contig 11456 bp, 9 predicted proteins | sample 1672021 | NCBI WGS metagenome assembly OLRT01 (sample SAMEA3136637, study PRJEB25190) | human gut metagenome | reverse complement strand
ACGCGCGGCGGTGAATATACATTGTGAAATCGCGTCCGGAATAACGACCAACACACTAAATAGCAATTGATTTATAGGAGATATTATGAATCCAAAAGCTTTAAAATCACTTGAATACTACAAGATCATCGACCAACTGACAGAGAAGGCTTCTTCCCAGATGGGGAAAGACCTGTGCAGGCACCTCCTGCCCTCTGAAGATGTTTACGAAATCCGTCATATGCAGACCCAGACCAGAGACGCCCTCACACGCCTTTTCCAGAAAGGAAACATCTCCTTTGGAAGCGTAAAAGACGTGCGCGGCTCACTGAAACGTCTGGAAATCGGAAGTTCCCTTGGAATTTCCGAACTCCTTGCCATTGCCGGACTTCTGGAAAATACCAACCGTGTCAAAGCCTACTCCCGAAATGAGCGCGGAGATGCAAGAGAAGACTCTCTGGACGGCATGTTTGAGAGTTTGGAGCCATTGACTCCCCTCTCAGCCGAAATCCGCCGCTGCATCATTTCCCAGGACGAAATCAGTGACGACGCCAGTGCCGGTCTGATGCATGTACGCCGCAGCATGAAAGTTGCCAATGACCGCATCCACACCCAGCTGGCCTCTCTGGTAAACGGCAGCGCCCGTAATTACCTTCAGGACTCCGTTATCACCATGCGAAACGGCCGCTACTGTATCCCGGTAAAAGCCGAATACAAAGGTCAGGTTCCAGGTATGATCCACGACCAGTCTTCCACCGGCTCCACTTTATTCATTGAGCCTCTGGCGATTGTCAAACTAAACAACGACATCCGCGAGCTGGAGCTTCAAGAACAGAAAGAGATTGAGGCAGTTCTCGCTACCTTAAGTGAACAGACAGCCCAGAATGTGGACGCCATTCGCGCAGACCTTGACATTATGATCCAGCTGGATTTCATTTTTGCCAGAGCAGGACTTGCACTGGATATGAATGCCACAGAACCCATTTTCAATACAGAGAAACGCATTCACCTGAAACAGGCACGCCACCCGCTCATTCCCAGAAAAAAAGCCGTTCCCATTGACATCCGTCTTGGAGAAGACTTCGACCTCCTTGTTGTAACCGGACCAAATACTGGTGGTAAAACCGTTTCCCTTAAGACAGTTGGACTTCTGACCCTGATGGGACAGGCGGGACTTCACATTCCAGCCCTGGACCGCTCCGAGCTTTCTGTTTTCCGTGAGGTTTACGCAGATATCGGGGACGAGCAGAGCATCGAGCAGTCTCTCAGTACCTTTTCCTCACATATGACCAACGTAGTGTCTTTCCTGAAAAAAGCAGATCAGGACTCTCTGGTGCTTTTTGATGAGCTTGGCGCTGGTACCGACCCGACAGAAGGAGCGGCACTTGCCATCTCCATTTTGTCTTTCCTGCATGAACAAGGCATCCGCACTATGGCAACCACCCATTACAGTGAACTGAAAGTTTACGCCCTGTCCACTGACGGCGTTGAAAATGCCTGCTGTGAGTTTAATGTGGAAACCCTGCGTCCTACTTACCGCCTGCTCATCGGTGTTCCTGGAAAGAGTAATGCCTTTGCGATTTCTTCCAAACTTGGACTTCCGGACTTTATCATTGAGCGCGCCAAAGATCAGATCAGCCAGAAGGACGAGTCCTTCGAGGATGTACTTACCTCCCTGGAAAACAGCCGCGTGATCATCGAAAACGAGCGTCAGGAAGCAGAGCGTTACAAAACCCAGATTGCTTCCTTGAAACAGGAGTTAGAGTCCAAGCAGGAGAAGCTGGACGAACGTAAAGAGCGGATCTTGCGCGAAGCCAACGAAGAAGCCCGTAAGATTCTTGCAGATGCTAAGGAATACGCAGATCAGACCATGAAAATGTTCCACAAATTCCAGAAAGATCACGTGGACACTGCTGCCATTGAAAAAGAACGCCAGAATCTTAGAAACCGCATGAACAAAGCCGAAAAGGGCATGTCCATAAACACCACCGTAAAGAAACCGAAAAAAGAGCTGAAGCCTAAGGATCTTTCCCTTGGAGACACCGTTCAGGTACTGAGCATGAATCTGAAAGGAACTGTCAGCAGTCATCCCGATTCCAAAGGCTTTCTTTTTGTACAGATGGGTATCATCCGTTCCAAAGTTCATATTTCTGACCTGGAGCTTGTTGACGAACCAGTTATCAACACTCCTGGACTTTCCAGAACAGGAGCAGGCAAAATCCGCATGTCCAAGTCTACCAGTGTTTCCACAGAGATCAATCTTCTTGGAAAAACTGTAGATGAGGCTGTGGCAGAACTGGATAAATATCTGGATGACGCTTATCTGGCACACTTAAAGAGCGTGCGTATCGTACATGGTAAAGGTACCGGTGCCCTTCGAAAAGGAGTACACAATTATCTCCGCCGCCAGAAGCATGTGGCAGATTTCCACCTGGCTGAATTTGGCGAAGGAGATGCTGGTGTTACCATTGTAGAATTTAAGAAATAACTATATTTTATAAGGAGAAACTATGGTTGCTAAACAGAAAATCCTCATTGTCGATGATGACAACAATATTGCAGAGCTGATTTCTCTGTATCTTACCAAAGAATGTTTCGAAACAAAAATTGTAAACGATGGCGAGCTGGCTTTAAAAGAATTTCAGACTTTTCGCCCGAACCTGATTCTTCTGGATCTGATGCTTCCAGGTATTGACGGCTATCAGGTCTGCCGTGAGATCCGCCACACCTCAGACGTGCCGATCATTATGCTTTCCGCAAAAGGAGAAACCTTTGACAAGGTACTTGGCCTGGAGCTTGGCGCCGACGACTACATTATCAAGCCTTTTGATTCAAAAGAACTGGTTGCCCGTGTCCGTGCAGTTCTACGCCGTTTCCAGCCCAAACAGGCTGCAGTTGTAAGCGATGAGAAATGTGCCACTTATCCGGATCTTATTGTCAACCTTACCAACTATTCCGTTACTTATATGGGAAAACAGGTAGACATGCCGCCTAAGGAGCTGGAGCTTCTCTATTTCCTTGCTTCCTCACCCAATCAGGTATTCACCAGAGAGCAGCTTCTGGACCACATCTGGGGCTACGAATATATTGGCGATACCAGAACTGTAGACGTTCACATTAAACGTCTGCGCGAAAAAATCAAAGATCATCCGAACTGGTCTATTTCTACAGTCTGGGGAATCGGATACAAGTTTGAGGTAAAAAGCGAATGAGAAAAACGGTTCACAGCAAACTGATCTGCAGTTACATTTTCATTGGAATTGTAGGCTTCCTTTTCGCTACAGCAGGTGGCTCTCATTTCGTGGAAACCTATCTGGAAGAAGAAGTTGGCGCAAGGCTGTATGACAGTGCTGTACGATTTGCTTCTGATGCTGTCACTGTACAGCAGGTTGCAGACAATGATAGCAAAGGACTGGAAAAGATTATGGATATTCTGGCTTCCGGAGAGGAAGCCGGGATACTGATCCTGGATAAAAATTTCCATGTGATCGTGCAGTCCTCAAATCTGGAATATAACGTCAGTTCTGCGAAATCCACTGCCGATTCTGAAGTTCAGACTTCAGAAACAGATAAAATCCCAGAGAATGGAACATCCTCTGAAAAATTCTCTGCTGCAAACACAATTTCCATCCCCTATTCTGATCTGGACTTCTGGCTTAATACCCAATATCAGATCAGTAATTTTTATGGCTATTTTTCCAGTCCCCATCTTAATGTGATGATATCGGTGGAAAATTCCGGTGTAACAGAAGGCTATGTTACCTACCATTATGACATGCAGCAGCTTTATCAGAAACGAAGCGGTCTTCTTGGAATTCTTCAGATGGTTTTTTTTGCCGTGTATGCCTTGTGCGGACTGCTCCTTCTCTGCTATCAGAAATGGATCCATACTCCAATGCAACAGATCATCAAGGGGGCTTCCGAATATGCCAACGGAGATCTGAGTTATCGCATTCCAGTGAAATCCGAGGACGAAATGGGCTATCTTGCCAAAACCCTGAACTACATGGCAGACAGGATCAACCAGAACGGAGAATACCAGCGCACCTTTATTGCCAATGTTTCCCACGATTTCCGCTCTCCTCTGACTTCCATCAAAGGATATGTGGAGGCAATTCTGGATGGCACCATCCCCCCGGAATTGCAGGACAAATATTTAAATATCATTTCCCATGAAGCTGACCGTCTGGAAAAACTGACGCGGAGCCTTCTGGTGCTGAATGATCTGGATGAACGGAAACGGATGATGAATATCCGCAAATTTGATATTAATGATGTGATCAAAAATACTGCCAATACGTTTGAGGTAATCTGTTCCAAAAAGAATATTGACCTGGAACTGCTGCTTTCCGGAAGAGAGCTGTTCGTAGAGGCAGATATGGAACAGATCCAGCAGGTACTGTACAATTTATTGGACAATGCAATCAAATTCAGTAATGACAATTCCTCGATCAACATTGAAACATCCGTAAAAAATGATAAGGTTTTCGTTTCTGTGAAGGATCACGGAGTAGGAATCCCCAAGGACAGCCTGTCCAAGGTGTGGGACAGATTTTACAAGACAGATACCTCCCGCGGAAAAGACCGGAAAGGTACAGGACTTGGGCTTTCTATTGTGAAAGAGATCATCAAAGCTCATAATCAGAATATTAATGTGATCAGCACGGAAGGTGTTGGAACAGAATTCATTTTTACTTTAAAGAAAGCAAAATAAATTATTCAGCAATTCTTTTTATAAAAAACAAAGACCTGGAGCGTGTTGAAAAAAAGCTCCAGGTCTTTTACTATTTCCAGTCATATTTGCGCAGATGCCCATCCAGTTTCAAATGGGCAAAGTCATGCTGACGAAAGGCTTCATAAAGAATAATGGCAACCGAATTACTCAGATTCAGGGATCTTGTTTCTCCCAGCATGGGAATCCTTACGCAGGTCTCCTGATTGTCACGGAGAATCTCCTCCGGGATTCCGGCACTCTCCTTGCCAAACATGATAAAGCAGTCGTCCTCATACTTCACATCCGCATAAGTCTGAGGTGCTTTCGTAGTCGCATAATAAATCTTCGCTCCAGGATTTCTCTCCAGAAAATCTTCATAATCCAGATAAGTAGTTACATCCAGATCTTTCCAGTAGTCCATTCCGGCACGTTTCAGTGCTTTCTCACTTAATGAAAATCCCAACGGCTCGATCAGATGGAGCCTGGTTCCTGTAGCCACGCAGGTACGTCCTATATTTCCTGTGTTCGCCGGAATCTCCGGCTCATGAAGTACAATGTTTAATGTTCCCATAGTTTTTATACTCTCCTGTAATTACAGCAGTTTTATTTCGATTTTAAGGCAATATCTTATATATCTCGTCTTTAGCCGGCCGCTCCAGATACCTGCCATTCCCATTGTAGTAAAGCATTCTGTCATTTCCAGCATTCGTCTGTCCAATCACAGCAGCCATCATGCCCATTCTGCGAAGCTCCTGCACCAATGCTTCTCCTGCCGGAATACCGATCAGAACAGCCCCTTCCGAATTCAGCTTATAAGGATTAATGTCAAAGATTTCACAAATTTCAATTGTCTCCTGGCGTATGGGTACCTTGGAAAAATCCATTTCCAGTCCCACCTGGGAAGCCTCCGCCATCTTCCACAGAGCACTCAGAAAACCACCCTCGCCCATTGCATAAAAAGCGGTAGCGCCAGCCTCTTTTATATTTATCTCATCCGCAGTCCCGTAAAGGGTTCTCAGATTCTCTGCCTCCCGTAAAAAACCTTCTGAAAAATGCTCTCTTAAAATCTCATGTTTTTCCCTTGCAATCTGCGCTGTGCCGTAAAGAGCAATGGCTCCAGCCACCACCAGTTCGTTTCCAGGCGTAAGAAGCCCGCTGATTTCAGCCTGCAGTGCTTCCATAGCCGCTTTTCCAAGCCTCATTTTCTCTTTTCCCTACAGAAGAAGAGAGAGGACAGCAGGAACTACCATTGCCAGAACAAGAATAACAGCAATGATCGCAGTTACAAGTTTTCTTTTCTTTGGATCAAACATTCCCATAATTTTTAACCTCTCATAACCATCCGGCACTTTACAGACTACAAATATACGCCATGTCAATACGGCCAGCCGAACAGTTACACCCTTTCTTTATTATATCTGAATTTCCTTCACTGCCGCATTATGAAGCAGTGGATCCCGGTTTTCATAGTCAAACAGCAATATTTTTCCATCCCGGAACACCTCAATATGCGCTGTCTTGGGCACCTTTTCCTGGCGCCTGTACTCCCAGACTGCTTTCTCATAGGGCTTCTGGTCATACTCAAAGGATGGATGGCTTTTCAGGTTTTCGCGAAGATACAGGTCGTAGATCATGCTGTCTGCCACCTTTTCCCAGGTCGCAGTTTCCATTCCTCTGCAATCTTCCGCAGCTTTTCCCGCAGGATTCTCCACCTCAGGATCCTGATTTCCAGATTTTACTGCGGATTGTTCTTCCAGTTCTTCCTTCACAAACTCCAGCAGAATCTCATATCTGCGCATTCTGGAATGGGAAATCTCTGAATAACCTTTTTTCTCATAAAACTGTCCCAGCTTCTCATACAATGTGAAAGCATCCTCAAACAAAGGCTCCACACAGGCGATGGTATTCTGAAACTGTCCACTATTATAGTACAGTTCCACCATACTTTCCACCATTTTCAGCTTCAAAATGTCTTCATATGGCAGCCACCTGGTTCCCAGTACCTCATATGGCTCCAGTTCTTTATGCACAATGCCATATTCTTCTGTCATCTCTTTCATATGAGAGCCCTTCAGAACCTTCAGAAATCCAAGCTGAAGCTGCTGGGGACGAAGTGCATAAACATCATTGAAGGACCGGTGAAAGCTGTCATAATCCTCATAAGGAAGACCAGCGATCAGATCCAGATGCTGGTGAATATTCTTAAAACTGTGGATGCGTTTTACAATCCCTGCCAGCTTCGGAAAATCCATAGTCCTGTGGATAGCACGAATAGTGTCCGGATTTGTGGACTGTACACCGATTTCCAGCTGGATCAGCCCCGGACGCATGGTGCTCATCAGTTCCAGTTCATTTTCCCTCAACAAATCTGCTGAAATCTCAAAGTGGAAATTGGTAATTCCATTATCATGATCTTTTATGTACTGCCAGATGGTCATTGCATGATCGTGCTTACAATTAAAGGTTCTGTCCACAAATTTCACCTGTGGCACTTTATGATCCAGGAAAAACTGAAGTTCTTTCTTTACCAGTTCCAGGTCGCGAAAACGCAGTTTCTTGTCCACAGATGACAGACAATAGCTGCATGAAAAAGGACAGCCCCGGCTGCTCTCATAATAGATAATACGGTTTTCAAAATCCTTCAGATCTTCATAAGCAAAGGGTACCCTGCTTAAATCCATGATCTGCCGCCATCCGTTATTCTGAATTGTACCGTCCGGTTTACAGTACACAAGTCCGGTGGTTTTCTCCAGAGAAGGACTTCCATTCATATAGTGCTTCACCAGTTCCAGGAAGGTCTCCTCTCCTTCTCCAACCATTACACCATCAAATGCCGGGTTCTTTTTCAGAAATTCCTCTGCATCATACGATACCTCCGGGCCTCCCGCCCAGAAAGGAACATCCGGCAGGATCTTTCTCAGATCCTGCATCAGTTCCCGCACAAAAGTAATATTCCAGATATAGCAGGATATGCAGATCACATCCGGATGACATCTGTAAATATCCTTCAGAATGTCATCCTTCTGCTGATTGATGGTGTATTCCCGAAGTACAACATTGCTGTCATATTCTTTTGCGCAGGCTTTCAGGTTAAAGACAGCCAGATTGGAATGTATATATTTTGCATTACATGCTGCAAGTAATATCTTCATCGTTCTTACTCGTCCAGAAGTTTCTTTAACTCTTCTTTATCTGTAAGACCAACCAGACGGTGTGCTTCTGCTCCGTTCTTGAAAATGATCAGGGTAGGAATGCTCATAACCCGGAACTGCTGTGCAAGCTCCATGTTCTGATCCACATCAAGCTTTCCTACTGCATAACCTTCCTCTCCCAGTTCCTCCACGATTGGCCCCTGACGCATGCATGGTCCGCACCAGGTTGCCCAGAAATCAAGAAGAAACGGTTTCTCGGATTTTAATACTTCCTCTTCAAAATTCTGTGTTGTGATTACTTTTGCCATAATTGATCCATCCTTTCTATCGGTCTATTCTTCTCTCTGATTTCATGCCGAAATTCTACTTTTTTTGTCTGTTTCTCACATACTGGTTTGCACTGAGTCCTGCCTGGGCACCATCGTAAACTGCCTTTGCCACCTGCAAAAGACCGCCGGTACAGTCACCTGCTGCAAAAAGCCCCGGAATGGTGCTCTCCATCTTTTCGTTTACCTTGATGTTACCTTTCTCAGTAAGTGCCGCGCCCATCTGTCTTGCCATCTCTGCACTTCCTGCAGTTCCAAGAGCTACAAAAACGCCGTCTGCCGGGACAAATGTCTCCGTGGAATCCCTTACCGGACTCTCCGGGTTATGGAGCTCTGAAGCTTCCATTTCAGCTTCCTTTCCTTCTGGCAAAAGCTGAAAGTTCTTCTCTCCGTCAGTATCTGATTTTGCATCCGTCTCAGACTGAGAGATCAGACGCAGTCCGGACACCTTCTCGTCTCCCTCTACAGACTGAATTTTCATTGTATTCACCGCAAAAGAAGATTTCCTGGAAAACTCCGGTTCTTTCCCATCTGTGTAAATGGTAACAGAACCAGCCATAGGTGCCAGTTCTTCTGCCTCATGAAGAGCGAAGTCGCTGTTTCCAAGCACTGCAACATCCTTTCCCCTGTAGAAAAATGCGTCGCACACAGCACAGTAGCTGACACCTCTTCCCTCAAGTTCCTTAATCCCCGGAATTGCAGGAGCCTTTCGTTCGCTTCCTGTGGCAAGGATCACGCTGATGGTGTCAAAATCACCTGCTGTTGTCTTTACTGTAAAAGTATCAAACCCGCCAATCCCCAGCACCTGTGCCTCCAGGATCCGCACGCCTAATGCTTTCGCCTGTGCAAGTCCTGTCTCAAATAATTCTTTCCCGGAAACAGGATGTTCCATACCATAATAATTCTCTATTTTTTCTGCTTTTTCCAAAGCACCAATGCCGTTATTGATCACCAGTGGATTCATATTTGCCCGGGCAGCATACAAAGCTGCGGAAATTCCTGCCGGTCCGGCACCGATAATGATTATTTTTTCCATATACTTCAGAATCACCTGCCTTTCTCATGATTCCAATCTTTCCCATATATTGTTATTTTTCTTACAATTTCACGGTTCAGTATCTTCACAGTTATACCCTTCCCGGAATAGTACCTGTTAAATAGTTACCTGACAATATACTTTCCATAAAAGAAATTCAGACTTTTCATTTTTCGTCGGTTCTTTTTTCGTCTATAGCCTTCTCTGCATAAGCCAGTCCCCAGAATATCACAGCTGGCATACACGCCATCAACGGAAACGCATAACGCAGAAGACCGTTTACCGGAGAAGCTATACAGATTGCCACATTCAGCGCCGGGGCAGCCAATACCAGGATTCCTTTCCATCGCTTCCTGTAGATCAGATATCCAAGGAGCAGAATCACGATCCATGTGTAGGTTCCCGCATTGCAGATCTGCGCAAGACCTGGAATCTGACTCCACAGATCGGCATAACGTTTCAGCTGATTCCTTGTCTCTGCGGAAAAGATCTGATGATAATCTGACTCTTCAATCAGCGGCTCATTTACTGTATAGAAGCGGTAGGAGCTCTGCGCGGTGCAATTATGAAATGGGTAATAATATCCATAGCTGTTATGAAGTGTGGCTTCTATATACACCCCCGGATGCCTCAGAAACATGCTGAACCAGGCATTAAAGTAGCGTTTCAGCTTCGCCATGGTAATATGTCCGCCGCGATAAGTTGCCTTTACCGGATCAGACAGTTCCGGATTATACAAATCCGCAATCTCATCATACTTCATCACCCCGTCAATTGCTTTAGCTTCTTCCTTTGTCACATCATCCGGATATTCCTTCAGATATCTGGCTGTCTGCTGCATTGGAATTGAGAAAAATACTCTGGATGGGAAATTACCAATGTATAGTCTCGGTGCCACTTCTTTCTGAAGCCCCATGTAGCCCACTGTCACAAGGATCACCATTCCAACTGCATACAGTCTGCGTTTTTTTCCAAGGAAAAAGAATAACAGGATAAATGCAGGAAGCACCATGTAAAGTCCATTATTTCTGGTAATGCACATGCCAAAGCCAACCAGAAACAGCACTGTCAGCTGCTGTCTTAAAGACTGACCACTTTTTTCCCGAAGGGTGGGAATGCAGCATTCCACATAGATTACCATGAAAAGGGAAAACAGAGCGCTGAAACTTCCATCCTTAATGATCGTCTGGGAATAAGCTCCAAATACAGGCACAAGACTGAAAAATGCAATACAGCAGATATTGAACCATCTTGGTGCTCCCCATGATTTCAGTTTATAACAAACAGTGGCATAACATACCGCATAAATCAGTGCCAGCACGCCAACCACCATGAAAATGCCCCAGTTATCACTGATCACATTTCCAATTGTCATCAAGGCTCCCATTATAAGGCTTAATTCCCATGGATGCTTGTTTGTAAATCTCTGATTTCCGGCAAACATATTCAGCTGCCGGAAGCCATCATAGGGAACACTTCCTGGCCAGAAGATCAGGATATAGGGAAGCCATCCTGCCAAAATCAGCAAAAATGCTACCAGAAGGTAGTGTTTTTCCATAAATTCCGGAAATTTCTTTATATTCCTGCTGTGCAGAAAAGGATGCTTCTCTCCATATGCATATAAAAGACTGATCACTATATCAAACAGAAAAAAGAATCCTGCCCATGTAAGCAATGCGATCAGAATCTGATTTCTCCCAGCTGTAAAGAAGGACCAGTTTCCCTGCACGGAAAAGGACATTCCGATCAGCATAAAAACAGAAAACATGGCGGCGATCAGATGCGTGATCCATTTACAGCTTCTGCAAAAATTCCTCCAGCATTTCATGTACAATGCAATGATCGCAATGAGAACCACCAGTTTGTCGATTCCGATTCCTGTCATCTCTTTCTTGCATAAAGAAAGAAATGTTTCTCCCGGATTATCTGCCGAACCAGCATACAAGCCCGTCATGGAAAGAGCAAACACTGTTAAAATGGCAGCAATAACCGGCAAAGTATATTTTTTTAATTTTTTTTCCACCAATAAATCCTCCCGATTTTTATCACACTGCCATTCTAACATTACTATATATGAAAAGCAAGGCGTGGTTTTTACAAGGTAAATTTTGGGAATTTACAGATTTTTTGAAATTTTTGTTGCGCCAGAGCAGTTTCTGTGCTATTATATGCGCTGTAAGTTCAGAGAACTTATAAATGCCCAGATAGCTCAGTTGGTAGAGCAGAGGACTGAAAATCCTCGTGTCGCT
>OLRT01002498.1_pt1 | contig 11504 bp, 10 predicted proteins | sample 1672021 | NCBI WGS metagenome assembly OLRT01 (sample SAMEA3136637, study PRJEB25190) | human gut metagenome | reverse complement strand
CTGCGGCTCGGATGTCTCAATTTGCGCAAAGCTTTCGCTTCGATCTGGCGGATACGCTCTCTGGTTACCTTAAACTCCTTACCAACTTCTTCCAATGTTCTGGCTCTGCCGTCTTCCAAGCCAAAACGAAGTTTGAGCACCTTCTGCTCACGATCCGTCAACGTGCCAAGCACTTCATCCAACTGCTCACGGAGCAACGTAAACGCTGCTGCCTCTGCCGGAACCGGTACATTATCATCCTGAATGAAATCACCCAAATGACTGTCTTCCTCTTCACCGATCGGTGTTTCCAAAGAAACCGGCTCTAAAGAGATCTTCTGAATCTCACGAACACGCTCTACCGGCATGCCCATCTGTTCTGCGATCTCTTCCGGATATGGTTCTCTGCCAAGTTCCTGCAATAACTGACGCTGAACACGTACAAACTTGTTGATCGTCTCTACCATATGAACCGGGATACGGATTGTTCTCGCCTGATCTGCAATCGCACGTGTGATTGCCTGACGGATCCACCATGTTGCATAGGTACTGAACTTAAATCCCTTCTGATAATCAAACTTCTCTACCGCTTTGATAAGTCCAAGGTTTCCTTCCTGTATAAGATCCAGAAACAGCATACCACGTCCCACGTAACGCTTTGCAATGCTGACTACCAGTCGCAGGTTGGCTTCTGCAAGACGCTTTTTTCGCTTCTTCATCACCATCTGCCATTCTCTTTGCCAGCTCAATCTCTTCTTCTGCTGAAAGAAGCGGAACCTTACCGATCTCCTTCAGATACATACGGACCGGATCTTCGATGCTGATTCCGTCCGGAACAGACAGGTCGATCTTCTCCATATCCACTTCGTCTTCATCCGAAAGCATGATCTCCAGATCATCATCATCCACATTGGAGTCATCATTCATCTGAAGCACATCGATCCCATTGGCCTCCAGGTACTCAAATACCTTGTCCATCTGTGTCGGTTCCAGCTCCATATCCCGGAATACATCATTGATTTCCTGAATTTCAAGAATGTTCTTCTTTTTCTTCGCAAGGGCAACCAGATTTTTTAATTTTTCCTGAAACTTTACTACGTTCTCTTCCATGTAGTGTCCTTCCTCTCATCGCTTGTTTATATTCTATCCCTAATTAATGGAAATATGCAGTTTATGAAGGTCCTGCACTGCCTTCTTCGCATTCATAAGCCTTTGCAGCCCCTGAATGTCTGTCGGATCCAGATTCCGGGTTGCGGTTTCGATACTGTACTCCTTTACCCGGAGAATCGTCTCCTTGATCGCTTTTTCCTGCTCTCCCGCAGTCGTCAGCTCTTTGATTCTCGTATTGAAAAGTGCTGCCACCGCGCGGTGTTCCTCTTCCTCTGTAAAATAATTCATGATCTGCGCAGGATTCAGTTCTCCTTTTGCATGCTGTTCATACAGAAGTTCAGCAACTTTCCGGTACAGCTCCACCGTAAAATCCTCCGGCGTAACATAACGGCTTACCTGATCAAACAGCTCTTCCCTGTCGATCAGCCAGGTAAGCAGAATCTTCTGTGACCGGATATGACCATCCTCTTTTGGCGTTTCCTGGCGGATCGTCTGTCTCGGCTTTGTGGCCGGAGCTGCCATTCCGCTCTGGACTGCTACCTTGACAACCAGCTTCTTAAGTTCTTCGTAGCCGACGTGATAAGTCTTTGCCACCGCTTCTATGTAATTATCACGTTCAATTTCTTCTTCAAAACGTGCCAGCCTTCTCGCCGCCTCTCTGAGGAATTCCGTCTTTCCTTCCGGTGCATTCAGGTCATAACCTTTTTCCAGCATCTCAAGACCGAACATAAAGCTGTTCCTTGCTTTCCTGATCCGCTCTTCAAATGCCTCAGCTCCAAGATTCTTGATGAATTCATCCGGATCCTTGTACGGTTCCATCCGGATCACGCGGGTCGTCACACCGGCCTCCCGAAGGATCGGAGCTGCCCGGAGTGCCGCTTTAGTTCCGGCTTCATCACTGTCATAGGTCAGATAGACTTCATTCACATACCGTTTGATCAATGCTGCATGTCCTGCTGTAAGTGCAGTTCCAAGTGATGCAACTGCATTGGTAAATCCCGCCTGATGAAGCGAAATTACATCCATATAGCCTTCACATACAATAAAATACGGCTTTCTTGATGTTCTCGCCCGGTGAAGTCCGTACAGATTCCGGCTCTTATCAAAAATCAGAGTCTCCGGTGAGTTCAGGTACTTTGGCTTCCCGTCGCCCATCACACGCCCGCCAAATCCGATCACACGGTTATTCACATCCATGATCGGAAACATGGCACGGTTCCAGAATTTGTCGTAAACTCCGTGCTTTTCATCGACGTTTACCAGACCGGCTTTGATGATCATCTCTTCACTATAACCCTTCATCTTCAGGTATCGAAACAGATCATCACTGTATTTGCTGGAATATCCAAGTCCAAATGCGGTGATCGTCTCCTGGCTCAACTGACGGTTCTGCAGGTATTCTCTTGCCTGCCTTCCGCCCTCCGTCTTCAGCTGCGCATAATAATACTTGGCCGCCAGCTTGTTCATCTCAAGCAGCGCACTTCTCGTATCTGCTCTTTCTTTCGCTTCTTTTGAATATTCCTCTTGCGGAAGCTCCACACCGGCACGCTGTGCCAGAAACTTGAGTGCTTCTACAAAAGAATAATTCTCATACTCCATAATGAAGGTAAATACATTTCCTCCTGCTCCGCAGCCAAAGCAGTAATACATCTGCTTATCCCTGCTCACAGAAAAAGAAGGAGATTTCTCACTGTGAAACGGACAAAGTCCGAAATACGAACTCCCCTGCTTCTTCAGCTTCACATATCCGGAAATCACATCTACGATATCATTTTTCGATCTTACTTCTTCTATAATCTCATCTGAATAATACATTATGTCCTACACCTTCCTGGCAGGGTTCGCGCACCTTGCGCAACCCCTACATAATATATATTCGACAAAACTTTTTTATTTCCTTTAAAATTTCCAAGATTGTGGAATAAAAATTTCTTCAAACTTTTTTACGGCAAAATTATCCGTCATTCCTGCTATGTAATCACACACTGCGATCTCCGGTATTTCCCCCTTCTGCAGCTGTTTCAGATACTGCTCCGGCATCTTTTCCATGTGCGTTTCATAATAAGAATACAGATCTTCGATCATTCGGATTGCTTTGTCCTCTTCGCCCTTTGCAAGTGGATTCTCATAAACATGGGTAAACATATATGCCCGCAGCTCCATCAATGCTTCACGGACTTCATCTGACATGCAGATCTTCGGTTTGTCCATGCTGTTTACGATCACATCATGGGTAAGTGTGTTCAAACGCTCTCTTTTACTGTTGCCCAGAACTTTTCGCAGCTCTTTGGGCAGTTCCTCTTCATTCATGATCCCCGCCCTTACTGCGTCATCAATATCATGGTTCACATAAGCAATCTTATCAGACAGTCTGACGATCTGCCCTTCCAGTGTCGCAGGCATTCCCGCACTTTTGTGGTTGCGGATTCCATCGATCACTTCCCAGGTCAGATTCAGTCCCTCCCCCTGTTTCTCCAACACCTCTACTACACGGACACTTTGTTCATTGTGTTTAAATCCACACGGACACACATTGTTCAGAGCTCTCTCTCCTGCATGTCCAAACGGAGTATGCCCAAGATCATGCCCCAGTGCAATTGCCTCCACCAGATCTTCGTTCAGCCTGAGCGCCTTTCCGATCGTCCGGGCGTTTTGCGATACTTCCAGCGTATGCGTCAGCCGTGTCCTGTAATGGTCTCCGATTGGCAGGAGAAACACCTGCGTCTTCTGCTTCATGCGCCGGAATGCCTTACTGTGCAGGATCCGATCTCTGTCCCTCTGAAAAACCGGTCGGATGTCACACTGTGGCTCATTTCTCTTTCTCCCCCGGGAAGCCATGCTTAATGTGGCACAGGGGCTTAGATATTCCTTTTCTCTTTCTTCCATCTGTTCCCTAATTGTCATTTTTTATTTTCTCTCTTCTTTCAGTCGTTTCTCGATTGCTTCTGTCACGCATTCCAGAACTTTAATACGTGCATAGTATTTATCATTTCCTTCCACTACGATCCACGGTGCATGTGGCATAGAAGTCTTTTCCAGCATTTCTTCTACCGCCACCTCATACTGATCCCATTTTTCCCGGTTTCTCCAGTCTTCATCGGTGATCTTCCACTGTTTTTTCGGATTTTCCTGTCTGGCTTTAAACCTTCTCGCCTGCTCATCCTTGTCAATCTGCATCCAGAATTTCAGCACGATTGCTCCTGCATTTACCAGATCCTGCTCCATGGCATTGATTTCCCCATAAGCTCTCTTCCATTCTTTTTCGGTACAAAATCCTTCAATCCTCTCTACCATCACTCTTCCGTACCAGGTTCTGTCAAATATCGCAATATGGCCGGCTTTCGGCATTGCACGCCAGAAACGCCACAGATAATGATGTGCTTTCTCTGTATCACTCGGTGACGCTGTCGGATTCACCACATATCCCCTCGGATCCATATGTGAAGTCAGACGTTTGATCGCACCACCTTTTCCTCCGGCATCCCACCCCTCAAAGCCAAGGACAACCGGGATTCTCCTGCGATAAAGCTCTCCATGCAGATGTTCCATCTTTTTCTGAAGCTCTTTTAAGCGTTCCTCATAAACCTCTTTTGGCATGGATTTGGAAAGATCCGTCTTTGCCAGAATGGATTCTGCTGTTTCCCTTTTCATTTCCGTTTTCTTTTCCAGACTGCCTTTTTCTTCCAGTTCCTTTCTTGCGACTGCTTCTTTCATTGCCTGGATCACCGCCTGATAAACAGCCACTTTGGCTTCTTTCTTCTTTGTAGCATTGATCACTGTCCACGGTGCGTAATCTGCATCCGTTTTCCGCAGCATCTCTTCATTGATTGCTTTATACTCTTTAAAATCATGGTTCCGCTTCAGATCGCCTTTGCTTACCCGCCATGCAGTATCCTTGGAAGCAAGCAGTTTCTCAAAGCGCTTTTTCTGTTCTTTCCGGTCAATTTTTAAAAACAATTTGATGATCACCATTCCATCATCCGTCAGCTGTTTTTCAAACGCACGGATCGATGCAAAATCCTTTTCCAGCTCTTTTTCCGGTGTTTTTCCTTCAAAACGTTCAATCATAACTCTCCGGTACCAGCTGGTATCAAAAATCGCAATTCTTCCCTTTTCCGGGATCTTCGTCCAGAAACGCCACATAAAAGGATGCATCCATTCCTCTTCCGTTTCATTTTTTACCGCATATACTTTAAAGCCTCTTGGATCGAGTGCCTGGATCAAATTACTAATCTGAAGTCCTTTTCCTGCTGCTCCATAACCCTCAAACGCGATCATCACCGGGATTTTTTTCTCCCTGCACACTCTTTGCAGTTCTCCAAGCTGCTCTCCCAGTTCTTTTATATCCTTCATTTTTATATTTTTCTCCATAAAATGCCTCCATTTCACCAGTTTCTGCTCTTATTATCCCCAAATTTATTGATAAAACGCGCATTTAACGCACACAATTATATATTATATTACTATATTTTCTCATAATAAGAAAGTAAATTTGTAAAATTATTGAATTATTTATCTTTTCGATATTTTTTGTAATATATTGCGAATTAAAATTTCTTTTAATTTTTTGTTGACTTTGTGTTTGGAATATAGTATTATAGCTTTTGTCAGCGGCGAGCAGTTAAAAACAAAGCTCACTGAGTGATATGCGGAAGTGTCGGAACTGGCAGACGAGCAAGACTAAGGATCTTGTAGGCATTGCGCCTGTGTGGGTTCAAGTCCCATCTTCCGCATTCGGATTTATCCGAATCCGGTAATTAAATATTTTTGTGCGGAAGTGTCGGAACTGGCAGACGAGCAAGACTAAGGATCTTGTAAGCATTGCGCTTGTGTGGGTTCAAGTCCCATCTTCCGCATTATAAAAAGGAATCTCTGATTTTATCAGAGGTTCCTTTTTATAGTACCGAAGCGTGACCTGACCCCATGGTTCAGGTCTTCGCTTCGCTACGGTCGGCGCAGAGCATCCGTCCACCGGACGAACCTGGCCCCATCTTCCGCTTCCTTACCATTTATGCCTTTTTTTATTTACAAGATACAATACAATTCCACCTGCTACGATCACCATGGAGATCCACTGAGAGGTTGAGAACATCCAAGCTCCCCCTCTGTTATCATTTCTCAAAAACTCAACAAGAAATCTTCCCACACCATACAGCAGCATATATAAAAAGCCTACGTTTCCCGGTGTACCGTCTTTTTTATTCTTTCTATAATATAGAAGTAACACGATCATGATCAGGAAATCGCCCGCCGACGAAATAAGCTGTGTCGGGATCAGTTTTACACCTGCCGGAGCAAGCCCACCTTCCGGGAAGACCACACCAAATCTGGAGGTTGTCTCCCTTCCATAGCAGCATCCTGCAAGAAAACATCCGATTCTTCCAAATCCCTGTGCCATCGAAATACTTGCCACAGCGAGATCAAAATATTCCAGAAAATAAAGCTTCTTGATTCTGCAATATACAATTGCTGTCAGAAAACCGGCAATAATTCCACCATATACGACAAACCCTTCTGAACCGAGTACCGTCTTCGGATCCTTGATAAACGTCTTAAACTCCACGATCACATATAGAATTTTTGCACCTAAAAAACCGCCGATTACACCGTAAATTCCAATATCCACAATTGCTTCCTGATCCAGGCCATTCTTTTTTGCCCGATAAGAAGCCATTGCCACACAACAAAGGATACCGATTGCGATCATCAGTCCATATCCATGTATCGTAAACTTTCCTATTGAAAACAGATCAATTTTCACGCTTTTTTCTTCCTCCCTTTTATCAATCTATTTATCATTGTATGGATTATCCCTTCATTTGTCAATCTTATCCTTTTGGATACTATCTGCTATTTTGTTACTGTTCACAGTACCTGTGACCAGCAACGCATCTCGCCATTTTAAATCGCCTTTGGCGATGGGCGAGATGCCATTCAAGATAAAACGTGCATCCTCCGTGCCAATCAGCGTAGTGATTGACACGGGAGTGAACAGTAACGCTATTTTGCCTCTTAATCCAGCAATGGGGCATGATTCAGAGAATCACCCCCCACGTTTAGAGCTATCATTAAATTGTTCTGCCTTACAGAAGATTCTTCATACTCTTCAGCCCAATTGCCAGAGTTGAAGTATTGTGTAAAAGTGCTGATGTCGTTGGCTGGATCACACCGGTTACTCCAAGTACGATCAGACCGGAATTGAATCCAACGATAAAGCGGTAATTACTTTGAATCCTCTTCATCAGCCTATTGCTGAGACGTCTTAAGGTCACGATCTGTCCAAGATCATCTGCGCCTACCGTAATATCTGCAATCTCACGTGCAATCTCTGCGCCATTGCTGATCGCAATTCCCACATCTGCCGCTGAAAGCGCCGGAGAATCATTGATACCATCGCCGATCATAATAACTTTTCTTCCGGCTGCTTTTTCTTTTTCTACAAATGCAGCCTTATCTTCCGGCAGTACTTCTGAATAATATTCATCCACACCGACACGCTTTGCGATCGCCGAAGCTGTACGGTCGCTGTCACCTGTCATCATAACAATCTTTCCAAATCCTGTTTTCTTGAGCTCGGCAATTACTGTCTTCGCCTCTTCTCTCAATGGATCTTCAATACAGATCACTCCTGCAAGCTGATTCTCGATTGCAAGATACAGATGTGAATATTCTTCCGGAAGACTGTCAAATAACTCCTGTTTTCCTTCCGGAATTGTACATTTTTCATCTTCAAATACAAAATGAGAGCTTCCGATAATTACATTTTTATCATCAATCGTTGTAGAAATGCCATGTGCAACCACATACTCTACCTTGGAATGCATTTCCTCATGATCCAGATTTTTCTCTTTTGCTGCATTTACTACTGCTTTTGCCATAGAATGTGGAAAATGTTCTTCCAGACACGCCGCAATACGGAGTAGTTCATCCGGTGTTCTTCCATCAAAGGGAACCACATCCACCACGGTAGGTGTTGCTTTTGTAAGTGTACCAGTCTTGTCAAATACGATCGTATCTGCCTCTGCCACGGCTTCCAGATACTTTCCGCCCTTTACGGTAATATTGTAAAGGTTTGCTTCACGGATTGCAGACAGCACCGAAATCGGCATTGAAAGCTTAAGAGCACACGAAAAATCTACCATCAGGATTGAAAGGGCCTTTGTGACATTTCTCGTCAGCAGATAGATAAGAGCTGTTCCACCAAGCGAATACGGTACAAGCCTGTCTGCAAGATGTTCTGCCTTGCTTTCTACTCCTGATTTTAACTTCTCAGATTCTTCAATCATCGTAACGATCTTATCAAAGCGGCTGTTTCCGCTTACCTGTTTGACTCCGACTGTGATCTCACCTTCTTCGACCACCGTTCCTGCATATGCATAGCTTCCAACCGTCTTGCGGACAGACACTGACTCTCCGGTAAGAGATGCCTGATTGATCATCGCTTCACCATCCACGATATCGCCGTCAAACGGAATCACAGTTCCCATACGAATCACAATCCGGTCTCCTGCTTTTATCTTGGATGCAGGAACCAGAACTTCCTGATCTTCTGTCTTCAGCCATACCTTACTTACGTTCAGAGACATGGTCCTTGCCAGGTCATCTACGGATTTCTTATGTGTCCACTCTTCCAGAATTTCACCGATTCCAAGCAGGAACATGACGGATCCGGCTGTACTGAAATCCCCACGTGCAACGGATACACCGATTGCAGTCGCATCCAGCACCGGAACCTCAATTTTGCGTGCCCACAGACACTTGATTCCCTTCCAGATATACTTCAGTGACATGACCGATGTATAGCATGCATTCAGTGGATACGGAAGCAACCATTTTCTTGCATAATGAAATACTACTTTATTGAACAGCTTTTCCTGATACTGCGCATTCACTTCACGACCGGAAGTTGCAAGTACGTCTGCCGGAACTTCCACTGTCTGATAGTGAAATTCCTGCAGAAGACGGATTACATCTTCTCTGTCGCCGGTATAATTAATGACTGCATCACAGGTTCTGTCATATACCTTTGCTAATTTGACTGATTCATTGCAGAGCAGATAATACTGTAATATATCAGCCTGTTCATATGTCATTCTTTTTTGAAAAAGCCGGACTCTCATCCGGCCTTTCATCTCATGTTTAATTATAAACTTCACGTTCAGGCGCCTCTTACTCTGTTACTTCGTTGAACTCTGTATTTTCAGCTTCTTCAGCCTCTGCTGCTGTATCTGCATCAGAAAATTCTTCCATTTCAGCAGCTCTTTCTTCGTTGATGTTCTTAGCTTCAGCGTAAATATCCTCTGCATTTTCCTGGATATTTGTAGCCGTTTTCATAACACAGTCTTTTGCGCGAAGAACTGCTGCTGTACAATTTGTGTACACGTTCTTAGCATCCTTGCTTGAAAGCGCTTTGATTCCAGCTGTTCCAAAAAGAACTCCTGATGCAAAAATTCCAACCTTTTTCCAATTTACTTTAGTAATATCAAACATATCTATGTACCTCCTGTTTTTTCATTAACGCCTATTATATGACACGAATCTGAAAATTTCCAGTCTTTTTTTGCTTCTGATAAATTTTCTCACTTTTGCGTAAAATCAGTTTTGTCAAACTTTTTTCATTATATCTGACACAAATTCGTTATTTCAACCTTAATTTTTACACAACTTTTCACAGTTATCTATATCCATATTTATATAGAAGAAACTCATTTCCCGGTATCTTAAAGAGACAGATACAACCACGGTACCTGCCTCCATATCCGAACCGTTCCGTTTCAGAACGTTTTTTTACAATGTTATGCTTCTTTGAGTGTGATGTTTCTCACATTCTGTCCACCCGAAAATCCACAGGCATCCAGACCAGATTTAATTACTGCTGTCCATTTATCTTCCGGAAGATCAAGAACCGTTCCATCCTCCAGTTCGACCATGCATTCCATCTTATTGCCATCATCCGAAATACGATACATATTCTTGCGGCTGATTGCTCCGATCTGTTCCAGCGTATTGACCATACGGTATACCGTCGCCGGTCCGATACTCGGATCCTTCAGAGACGCCTGATAATAAATTTCCTTACAGCAATTACATTTTCCTTCCAAAATAACATCGATCAGCATGAGCCGCTGCTTCGTAACCCTACAGCCACTTCTTTTCAGCTGCTCGATTATTCTTTCTTTCGCGTCCATGATAGCCCCTTTCCATGCTGTCGCCTGTTAGGCTCTGATATCAACTACCTTAAATCCTGCTTCCTCGACAGCTTTTTTCAGATCATCATCATCGATTTCTCTGTCATAGCTTACAACTGCTTCTTCTTTTTTGAGATTCACCTTTGCAGATGCACCTTCGATTTTGTCGATTGCTTCCGTTACACTTTTCACGCAATGATCACAGTGCATACCGGAAACCATCACCGTCTTTTTACCGATTGCCGGATGTTCCAGAACCTTTTCTTCAATCTCTGTCTTGATCAGTCCAGATCCACCACCACAGCAAGGGCTTTCCCCTTTAAAATGTTTAAGCGTACCCTTTAATGCAAAAATAAGAAGTACGATCACGATCAGAACAATAATTGCATCAACCATCTTATTCCTCATCCTTCCGGCGTTCACGCCATTTCTTTATCCATAAAACCAACTGATATATGCTGACTCCTACAAGATAAATGATCAAGAATGCTCCGAATGCATAGAACATAGAGCCTGTTGAACTTCCCATATGCCTTCCGCCTTTCAGTCTTTCTTCTTTGGTGCGGTTTTTCCACTACATCCGCTACACGAACTGCAGTTACCGCTGCATCCAGCACAACCGACCGGTTTTCCTTCTTTATGGTTTTTATAACCTTTGTAAATCAGATAAATACAATATGCTGCGATCAGTGCCACTATCACAATATTTGCGATCATAACCTTCACCTTGTCTTTCTTTTACACTGGAAGCCGGACACAGGCTTCTGCATCCGGCTTCCGCCTTAAAGTTCTTATAAATCTTATGCGTTTACAGAACGTTTTGAATAAACTTTCTGATTTTTATACGGATCTGGTCTGAACAGCATGAAAAGGATTGCGATAAGGAAAAGGAATCCAACTGCTGTACCAACTCCGAATGCTCCGCCTGTTACGAATGAACCGATCTGATATACACAGAGGCATACAATGTAAGCGAAGATGTTCTGGAAGAGAATTGCGAACCAGAACCATTTTCTTGACTGCATCTGCTGTGCCATTGTAGCAATTGCTGCAAGGCAAGGAGAATCAAGAAGGTTGAACATCAGGAATGTAAATGCTGCAATTGAGCTTGGGAACCAAGATGCAACACCAGCTGCTACGTTGACTGCATCTTCTGTATCACCAGATACATTTGCAAGTACACCCATTGTTGAAACGATTGCTTCTTTTGCTGTGAATCCAGAGATA
>OLRT01002490.1_pt1 | contig 11532 bp, 8 predicted proteins | sample 1672021 | NCBI WGS metagenome assembly OLRT01 (sample SAMEA3136637, study PRJEB25190) | human gut metagenome | reverse complement strand
GTTCCTTCGGTCGGCATGTTAAAACGGATGACGTACGGTTTGCCGGCTGCCAGATTGGCCTCTACTTCCTCTTTGGAAAGACCAAGGCAGTGTTTGTCGTAGATCGAGATTTCTTTTCCGCCTACATTACGCTTGCACTGGCTCAGGCGCTCTGCGTCACAGAAGCAGTAATAAGCGTCACCCTGCTCTACCAGCTGTTTTGCGTATTTCAGGTACAGACCTGCTGCATTACGCTCGCTCTGTACGTACGGGCCGCAGCCGCCGTCTTTGTCCGGTCCCTCGTCGTGTACCAGGCCGGTCTCTTTTAAGGTACGGTAGATGATATCAAGTGCGCCTTCCTGGAAACGCTCCTGGTCGGTATCCTCGATACGGAGCATAAAGGTTCCGTCATCGTGTTTTGCGATCAGATACGCATACAGGGCAGTACGCAGGTTTCCTACATGCATCCGGCCTGTCGGGCTCGGTGCAAATCTTGTTTTTACATTGCTCATTTTTCTTTTCTCCTGATTTCTGGTTTTTCTGGAACAATCCTTTTGTCTGTTCCCTTCCACCATTTATTTAGAATGGAAAACAGCCCGGCGTTTCTTCCGAGCTGCACCATCCTTCCACTTTTGCCAGCGGCAATGCTCTTTTTCAGACCTCTACGCCGTGCTGTTTCAAATATTCCATAAAGTCGCCGACGGTAGAAAGGTCTGTCAGTTCGTCGGTGTCGATTTCAATTCCGTACTCGTCTTCTAATGCCATAACCATCTCGTAGAGATCCAGGGAATCTGCACCCAGGTCATCTTTAAAAGAGGTATCTTCGTTGATGCTGTCTGCATCACAGTTGAGCTGTTCTACTAAAATTTCTTTTATCTTTTCTAACATTGTTCTGCTCCTTCCTGCCTCTACCCGGCAGCCAGTATTTCTTTCGAAAAAAGTGTATCTGTTATTCCGGCATTTGTCAATAGATTTTTCTACTTTTACTGTTCTTCCGCCTGTGCCTCTCCTTCTCCGCTCTTTCCATCCTGGAACACAATAAAGCGGGAGACGCACAGGGCAATGCCGATTTCCGTCAGGATAAAGAGCACCGATGTTCCTCCGTAACTGATAAATGGAAGGGTAATTCCCGTTGCCGGCATCAGTTTCAGAACAACGCACAGGTTCAGAATAACCTGAATGGAAATATGTGCAAAAACGCCGCTCACCATCAGCATTCCATACGCGTCCGGCGCATTCTGTGCAACCACAAACAGACGGTACAGCAGGTAGCCAAACAGCAGCAATACAAGAAGCGCACCAAATATTCCAAGCTCCTCGCAGATGATCGAGAAGATCATATCGTTCTGTGCTTCCGGAATTGTTGTAATCTTCTGCGTACTGTTGCCAAGTCCTTTTCCGAGAAATCCACCGGAGCCAATCGCATAAAGTCCCTGCAGAATCTGATAGCTGCCTCCGGAAAGCCATTCATAGATACGGTTCGACCGGAAGTCACCGCCTATTCTTTCAAAGATCTGCAGATTATTTTTTAAAATGATAATCGCAAAAACGCCAATTACCGCCGCGCCCGGAATCATACGCGCATAAAATTTTACCTCCGGGTCCGCAAGAAACAAAATGACGCAGGCGATGAGTCCCAGAATAATGGCGGTACTCAGGTTGTCCGTCAGAATCCACGCAGCCAGCGCCTGCAGCACGCCAAGTCCGAGGACAATCGCTTTTGCGCGGATGGTACGCATATTTTTTCCCATCTTCAGGATAATGTATGGCAAATACAGAATCAGCCCCAGCTTTCCAATCTCCGCAGGCTGAAGACTGCCACCGCCGATCCGGAGCCATCTTCTCGCCCCGTAGGCTTCATAACCAAGCGGCGTAAACCTTACCGCCGCCATCAGAAGGAGACTTCCCCAGTATACCAGTGCTGCAATCCGCTGGAACCATACACTATGATAATCTACAAACTTCGACAATATCACAATACCCACCAGAACAATAGCAGAAAGCCCCGCCTGATGCGTGAAATAATACATATCATTTCCCTTGAATGTACTGGCCGCCTCGTAGGCACTCGCGCTGTACAGCATAATCAGTCCGAAGCTGACCAGCAAAATAGTGCAGGCCAGCAGGTTATAATCATAAAAATCCGAAGGAAGTTTTTTCTTCCTCTTTTTCTTCTTTTCTTTCTTCTGGGATGGCATGTTTACTTTCTCTGCCATGAAGTTCCCACCTCCATTGTTTTACTCCATTTATTTCAGTGCATAGCCAAGCAGGCTGACAAAGCCCGGATTTCGGTCGGTCGTTCCGAGGATAACCTTACGCACCAGCTCCGGATCGTCCGTGATAATGTTGTCCACGCCGCAGTTGACCATCCGCTGCATATCTCCCTGATAATTCAGCGTCCAGGCACAGACTTCTTTACCAAGACTGTGCGCATGCTCTACAAAGCTTTCTGTGATGTACGTATATTTTACAGAAAAGAAGTCCGCCGCGTCCATATCCTCCAGGCCTCCGTACGACATTTTCATCGTATACCCGGTCTTGATATCCGGATTGATTTTCTTTGCCTGCCTGAGAAAATTGTAGTTCATGGAAGTCAGCACACACTGATCCACAAAGTCATTGTCCTCGATGATTTTCACCACTTTTTTGACAATATTCTGGTTGTGGCCGTTGTATTTTACTTCGATATTCAGGTTGATTTTTCCTTTCGCGTACGCGATGACTTCTTCCAGCTTCGGAATCTGCTCGCCGCGGAATTTTTTGTTGAATCGTACACCGGCATCGAGCTGGCTGATTTCATCGTAGGTCAGGGTCCAGATGCTGGCATTCAGACCGGTTGTCCGCTTCAGATTTGTGTCGTGCATAAGGACAATCTCACCATCACTCGTCTCCTGTACATCGATCTCCGCGTAATCCGACATGCTGTCCACTGCATATTTGATCGCGCTCATCGTATTTTCCGGTGCTTTTCTGGCTCCGCCCCGGTGCGCTGACACCGAAATATACTGGGAGGAAGCCGTTGCCTCTGCACGTGTTGCGCGCATGGCATATACAAGATAAACCGTTTCTCCCGCCAGCATGGCGATCGTGAGAACCACCGCCGTTACCGGACCACAGAAGGTGCGTACCAGCTTCGAGCTCGGCTTTTTCGTTGTCCGGCTCTTCTGGTAGCCCTTTCGGGAGGAACGGATAAAAATCAGATACAGATACGTAATGCTTCCGACAAGTCCGAACGCTCCGCCGATCAGGCTCATCGTCGATTTGACCCAGTCACCGTAGACGATGACGGTACTGACAACGGTAGACGGCGTTTTCACCAGCTTTGCATAGGCAACGACAGCCGTTCCGAAAATCAGATACAGAACCCACGTAATCAGAAAAATCATCACCTGGAAAGAGACGTTGATGCCAAGCTCACGCAGCACGCGTTTTTCCAGTGTCTGGCGCACCCGCAGATGGGTATTTTTCTCTTTTTCCGTCATCATGCACCGGAACGGGATGGTGTAGGAAAACACAAACGAGAACGCGACAAGCAGAATCGTCAGCACCACCGGGATCCAGTATGCCGGGAAGGCATTGAAAATCTTCGTCAGGGAAACCTGAAGCAGTTTCATACTGCGGATGGCGCTGTAGCTGCTGTGCAGCCAAAGGTACGGGAAGCTCGCTGCCATGTAGAAAAACCAGGTCCACGGGCGGGCGCGCACAAACTGTGCGGCTCCTCTTCCGCCGGCAAGCATCATGACAGGAACGGAAATCCGTTTTCGTTTCCAGGAGGCCTCAAGAGCCGCCATGACAGCATAGATTTCAAACAGCATACAGAAAAAGAAAACAAGCAGAATTCCAAAAATCAGCAGAAGGGTCAGCGGATGCAGCATGATCTTGTTGAAGTTTTCCGATGTCATATAACTCGTTCCCAGCTGTTTTAAGGAAAAGTTGATCGCCGCATTGGCGAGTCTTGAAACCAGCTGGTTGGAAAACAGGCGGTAGACCGTCTCAAATATCACGATGCTAAGCAGGTTTTTCTGCAAAAGTTTCCATGCCATATTCAGATAAATTCGTATCATTCCTGCATTTTTTACTGCCTTTTTTCTCATCTGCTGTTGTTCTCTCCTGTCAGCCGCAATTCCCCCCGATGAATCTGTATGCAAAAATTACCTTTATTTTTTCTCTTTTGTATTTTACATTTGACACTTCGAGTCTTTTTTGAAGCTCTTTTTCTTTCTGTTCATTTTAAACTATCTTCCAGTATAACACAAAACCGGGTCTTTGAGTATTCTTTTTTCTATTTCTGGTTGCACCACTTCTGCAGTTTTTTTACCATGGCGGATGGGCTGCTTACTGTGCCGTCGATCGGCGTGCCGAGTTTTTTCTGCCAGGCGATGATTGTCTGCGGACCGATATAGCCGTCCATGCCGGCCGATGCCCATTTCTGCATTTCTTTTACAAGGGCCGATCCGCCTTTTGGCGTACTGTCCCACTCGGCGGCTGTGATGCCATCACAGAATTTCCGGTTGACGGCCAGCTGATTGCTGATTTTTCCATCCTGCGGTGTGCCGAAAAGTTCCTGCAGACGGCGCGTCAGATTTTCGCCCCAGATTCCGTCCTCTGCGACTGTCTTTCCGGATGACTTTGCTGTCTCTGCCGATTTTTCTTTTGCGGGACCGGCATAACGGCAATACGCTGTATGGCAGTTGACCCAGCCTGCCCCTGAGAGAAGCCGTCCCCAGCTTGTGTTCTGGATTTCCGTCACCGTGTAGCTTCCCTGATCCCGGATCGTTCCGGCAATCCTGCTGTCCGCATCCGGTGCCTGACGGATGTTGAGGGCCGCTGTCTGCACCTGATCGATCCCGGGCGCATACGTTTTTCCTGTTCCGCTGCCTGCTGTTCCCGTTCCTGTGCTCCCTGCACCGCTTCCGATCATCCGCTTCATGCGGTCCCAGTCACCGCGGTTCATGATCTGGCTCGGACAGTATTTGCTGCAGATGTCATAATGACGATAGACTCTTTCCAGCGGAATCCCCGTCTCCCGCATGATCTCCCGCACCAGTGCCGCAGTATTCTCAAATGCTTTTTCATAATTATACCCGGCCTGCACACACATCTCCACACCGATGCTGTTCTTGTTGCCGTACTGCTGAAACAGATTTTTTCCGCCGTAATTAATGCCGACATGCCAGCACCCCCGGCTGTGCGGTGCCGCCTGGTAGGCTGTGTCACCGTCATCGACGTAATAGTGTGCGGAAATGTTCTGGAAATTCCCGTCATGCTGTGCTCTCGCATGTGCCCGCGCATCGGCACCTGCTGCGAAGTTGTCGGTGTTGTGGACTACGATACATTTGGGATTGTTTTCCGCATACGTATTCTGATTGCCAAGATACGACCGATCAATTCTCATATTCTCCCCTTTCTGATGGTTCAGACTGCCCGGCATAACACAGATTTTTTGAAGCGCCGTTCACTCCGGCTTATGGATCTGCTTGATAATCTGATTCACATAATTGCTCAGCCCCGCCACCAGAATCCCCTGCGTGACCGCCGTAAAAACCGCCATCGCCCCCTCCTTCGCCGTCTCAATCTCACTCGTCGCCATCACCCAAACCGCACACAGCACCATGCTGATGCCGCCTAAGATCAGCGGAATGTACTTATTCTTCACCGCCTGCGCCTGCCGCAAAGCAACACCGAAAAAATACAGCACGAACGCAACGACGATGAGTTCGGGCTTTACATAATTCATTGCTTCCATGGAACATCCTTTCTGACTTTTCTGTTTTTGAAAGTCTTTTTTCTATATTATGATGGGATAATGATTTACGACTGGATAAGATTTTCTTACTGTAAACCCAAAAAATCCCACCTGTTTTTCAGATGGGATTTTCCAGTGGTGTGCTGTTCTTTGATTTTTAATTTACTATCTTGTGCAGCAATTCCCCTGACCTGCCCCTGGCTGCGGTGCCGCACAGAAAGTCTTTGCATCAAACGACGGATTAAACGCATAAAAGTTCTTCGAATTCAATTCATCCTGTACAGAACGCAGTGCTTCACCAAAACGCTGGAAATGCACAACTTCACGCGCCCGCAGGAAACGAATCGGATCTGCTACCTCCGGATCTTTTACCAAGCGAAGGATGTTGTCGTACGTTGACCGGGCTTTCTGTTCTGCAGCGAGATCTTCGAACAGATCTGTTAACGGATCGCCTTTCGACTGAAATTCGCAGGAATTAAACGGGACTCCGCCGGCCGCCTGTGGCCAGATTCCGGCTGTGTGGTCTACATAGTAATTAGCAAAACCGGAATTCTGAATTTCTTCCAGCGAAAGATTGCAGGTGAGCTGATGAACGATCGTGGATACCATTTCGAGATGAGCTAATTCCTCGGTACCAACATCATTCAACACCCCCGCTACAATTCGGTTCGGTGCTGTGAAACGCTGAGAGAGATACCGCATGGATGCGCCCATCTCTCCATCCGGTCCACCGTACTGACTCATGATAATTTGGGCGATTTTGGGGTTTGGTGTCGTGATGTTTACAGGATACTCGAGGCGTTTTTCATAATTCCACATCCGTCAGCACCCTCCTTTCCGGTTGACTTCCCACGGCCATGGCTGCATAACCCATTCGAAAGAACGGCTCATGCGGTCGTTGGCGGTATCGATCGTGAGCGGGCCGTACTGTTCGGCGTACTGTTTCAGTGCTTCTTTTCGAAGCTCCACTTTTTCCCGGAAAAAGGCAAGTGCATCTTCATCCTCCGGGTGGGTATCGAGGTAAAGGTTCATTTCAACAACAGCAAAGCTGACCTGATCAATCCAGGCGAGCAGCTTTTCACGGGATGGCATCTGCGGCATCATAGGCACTCTCCTCCTCCCTTTCCACAGAATGGTTTACAGAGTTCCGGGAATAAGGTTCCATTTTTTAATGCTGCGGAAAGATCATAGATCTGTTCAAACCGCTGCATCGGAACGTACGCCATTGCAGGTATCATATGATCTACATGCTGCATTTTCCGCGGGAAATTCCTTGGTTCCATCTTCAGTTCCATATTGTTTGAAGCGGCGCGGCGGTTCTGCATATTGTTCGCACCGCAGCAGCCGCGATTCATACGGGATGAATCCATACCATGTTCCTCTTTCATTTTCTGTTCTTTATAGAGTATGAAGAAAATAAGAAAGTGTCAAAAAAGGCAGCGGTTTCTCTTCCGCTGCCTTTCTGTCATACTAATGAAATTTTCATCAAAACTGCATCTCATACAAATGCGCATAAATCCCGCCTTTCGCGAGCAGTTCCTTATGTGTGCCTTCCTCCGCAATTCCATTCTCCGTCAGCACCAGAATCCGCTTTGCATTCCGGATTGTGGACAGCCGGTGCGCAATCACGAAGGTTGTCCTGTCTTTCGCCAGAAGTTCCAAAGATTTCTGGACGACTTTTTCGCTTTCGTTGTCGAGCGCTGAGGTTGCCTCGTCGAAAATCAGGATCGGCGGGTTTTTGAGGAATACGCGGGCGATGGAAAGCCGTTGTTTCTGGCCACCGGAAAGTTTTACGCCGCGCTGGCCGATATCGGTGTCGTAGCCGTCCGCCAGCTCCATGATAAATTCATGTGCATTGGCCGCTTTCGCTGCGCGGATGACCTCCTCGTCGGTCGCATCCGGTCTGCCATAGCGGATGTTGTCGATGATCGTTCCCGCAAACAGGTACACATCCTGCTGCACAATACCGATTTCATCGCGCAGATCCTTCAATTTCACATCGCGGATATCCTTTCCATCCAGTAGAATCCTTCCTTCTGTCACATCGTAAAAACGCGGAAGCAGAGAACAGAGTGTCGTCTTTCCGGCGCCGGAGCTGCCCACCAGCGCTACATAGTCTCCTGCCGGGACATGCAGATTCACATTGCTTAACACATTTTCCTTCGACTCCTCATAATGAAACGAAACGTTTTCAAATGTTACTTCACCCTGCACATTCTTCAGTGGCAACGCATCCTGCTTGTCCTGGATGTCCGGTGCGATGCTCATAATTTCCAGAAAACGTTCATAACCGGAATAACCATTCTGGAACTGTTCCGTAAAGTTCACCAGCTTTTTCACCGGATCTGTACAGTTGTTAATATACAGAAGAAATGTAACCAGATCCGCCGCCCCAAGCTTACCACCTGTCATCAGCAATGCGCCGACAATCAGCGAAATAACGGTAATCAGCGTCGAAAATGCTCCCATTCCCGAATTGTAAATTCCCATATAGCGGTAGCTGACCTTCTTCGAATCGACAAAACGGTCATTTCCCGCATTGAACTTACGCATCTCCTCTGTCTCATTTCCAAACGATTTGACAACACGGATCCCCGAAAGACTGTCCTCAATCTGACTGTTGATATCCGCAATTCTGCGGCGGTTTTCCTTGAATGCACTCTTCATGCGGCTGTTCATTACCAAGGCAAATAGCAGCATCACCACAATAACCACAAGCGGCACACATGCCAGCATCGGATTTACCACAAACAGGATGATCATCGCACCGATCAGTTTGATAAACGAAATGACAATATCCTCCGGCCCATGATGTAAAAGCTCACTGATATCGAACAGATCGCTTGTGATGCGCGACAGCAGATGGCCAACCTTCTGGTTATCGAAAAAAGCAAACGAAAGCTTCTGATAATGGCCGAAGATCTCGTTCCGCATATCATGCTCAATCCGCGCCCCCATCACATGGCCGTAATAGGCAATATAAAAGTTACAGTACATTTCAACCAGAACCATAGCAATCATCAGAATACCGAGGCGGATAATCTCACCCGTTGCCTGCTCCAGCGGCTTTTCCACAACCGTACTCGTAATATACCGTACAATCAGTGGAATCACCAGTGTAATGGCTGCTCCAAGCATTGCAAAAAACATGTCGGTAAAAAACAATCCCTTATATGGAATGTAATACCGCGCCAGCTGGCGGATTCTTCTCTTCTCTTTTCCGGTTTCTTTTTCTTTACTCATCCTGTCCTCCCTTTCCGTTGGAAACCATTTTGTAATCTTTTCGGAACTCAGACGGTGATACGCCGCATGCCGTTTTAAATGATTTCATGAAATGCTTATCATTTTCAAATCCAACCTGTTTGGCAATTTCCGTAATTTTATCTTCTGTTTGAATCAACAGACGCTTTGCCTCCGCAATGCGGATCTCCTTCAGATAGTTCACAAAATTCACACCGGTATGTTCTTTAAACGCTGCTGAAAACAGCGAATAATTCATGCAAATATGGTTAGATACCATCGCCATATTCAGATCTTTTGCATAATTTTCCCGAATATATGAAATTGCCTCTTCCATTTTTTCTTTTCCGGCTGTCTGACTTTTCAGGCTTTCCCTGTAAACGTGTATCCATTCTTCAAACGCATCCAGAAACAGATCTGCATCACGGTACTGCAGAGGACGCGGACATTTTTCCTGTTTTTCCGGCATGCGGTAAAAAAGATCCAGTTCTTTGCAGATTGCTTCCGTCACTGTCAGAAGCTGATAGGGGGAGACCCTCTGATGCGCCGCCTCAAAATACCAGTTCCGCATTTTTCGCAGCACAGTATCTGCCCGGTCCGTTGGCACCTGCAGAATAAATTTTTCCTGAAACTGTGCCAGTTCCGGCTTTTCCTCAAAACATTTTTTCTGATATTCTTCCACAGGATTTTTCTGTATAAATGCCATTTCCCGGGCCAGCAGTGCTTCCTGGTATGCCTCTGGAATTTCCATCACAGAACGATGTTCTTTTCCCACTCCGAGACAAAATCTCTCATCTTTTTCTTTCATGATCCGCTCTGCCTCCGGTTCCGGCAGAAGATACAGAACTCCTCCTTCTACGCCTTCCAGCAGAATTCCGCTGCATTTCGAAAACCGTTCCCCATTTGCCTTGCTGGTCAGCAGGATCCGGAAGCTGTCGTTTCCGATGTGGCGCCGGATCCTGCTTTCCATATCCATCCATTCTTTTTCTTCGGCCATTTCTGCATTCATCATCAGATAACGGAGCTGATTTAAAAAGCACCGTTCTTCCTCTTCTTCCGTTTCCCGGGTCTCCGAAAGCTCTCGTTCCAGATTTTCCAGAAGCTGTTCTATCGTCTCCCGCTTGATCGGTTTTAAAATATAGTCCCGAACTCCATGTTTCATCATTTCAACCGCATAGGAAAATTCATCATAGCCACTTAAAACAATAACAACAGGTTTCTGTGACAGCTCCTCCATTTTGTTGACCAGTGTCAGACCGTCCATTTTGGGCATACGGATATCAGTGAACATGACGTCCACCCTCTGTTTTCTCAAAATCTCCAATGCCTCTTCTCCGTTTCGACACTCCAGAATCTCCTCCACCGGCACGCTGCTTCGCCGGATCATCGCCACGATTCCCTGTCGAATCAATTTTTCATCTTCTACAACCAGCAGTGTATTCATTTTCTTTTTCTTCCTCTTTCTCGTCACCCTCTTGATCCATCGGAGAATATTTCCCCCTCGTGATGGGAAGATGAATGCTCACCTTCGTATAGCAATGCTCTTTTGTATAGACCGACAGCCCATACTCTGTTCCAAATTGAATGTGGATTCTGTCCTGTACATTCCGAAGCCCGATTCCATGTTTCGGCTGTGTATCTGAATTCAGGCGCATCCTTAGTTTACGTCTCAGAATTGCAAGCTGCTTTTCTGACATGCCTATTCCGGAATCTGTGATTTCAATCTCAAAGCTCTTTTCATGCTCTATTCCTTTGATTTCAATGACGGCGTCTGCATCCAGCTCCTCAATTCCATGTGTGATTGCATTTTCCACAATCGGCTGAAGAGACATCTTGGGGATATCCTGCCGATACAAATTTTCCGGTATCTGAACAGATAATGTAATTGTGAAATCATACCGCAGATTCATCAGTTCCACATAGTTCTGAATATAATTCATCTCATCCTGAACGGTTACCAGAAATTTATTCCAGCGCATATTGTAGTGCAGCATTTCACCAAGTGCTGTTACCGCATCGGAAATCGTATACTCTTCATCAATCTCAGCCATCATCTTGATGGATTCCAGAACATTATAAATAAAATGAGCGTTAATCTGGTTCTGCATTGCCCGGATTGCCGTATCTTTCAGCGCTGCCTCCCTTTTGATGCTTTCCTCGTTCTGTTTCTGAATTCTCTCCAGCATTCCGTTGATACCATAGCTCATTTCCCGCATCTCTTCTGCGCTGTAACAAACCTTTATCTTTGTTGTTCCATTGTCAATCTGACGCATCTCACACAGGACGTCATAAAACTCCTTCAGCAGGCCACGCACAATCAGATTGACCACCACAATAAGAAGCAGCCCGAAGCCGGCAAATTCAAGCAGCATTCTCTGCTGCTGTTTGATCATGTTTCCGGTTGCATCATCCAAATTGGTCAGTGTTACAAACATTCCATTGAGTTTATCGACTTTCCGAAGCACAATTGCAACGTTTTTCCGGTCAATCACCGCGCTCTGCTGACTCTCTTTTCTGTCACGGATTCCTGCCCGGAACAGAATCAGCCCCCGATAGGACTGCCATTT
>OLRT01002481.1_pt1 | contig 11558 bp, 9 predicted proteins | sample 1672021 | NCBI WGS metagenome assembly OLRT01 (sample SAMEA3136637, study PRJEB25190) | human gut metagenome | reverse complement strand
GACGCATCGCGGATTCCGTGATCTGTTTTCCTTCTTTTTTCACGCTGGAGAGAATCCAGCGCATAAGGCTCCGCTCGTCCTGGCGGCCAAATTCTACAATGCGGCCCACACTTTTCACGGCCTTATAGAGCTTGCCCCTCTTGTCCACTTCCTCTTCCACGAAGACCATACAGGTGGTGTCCGGCATGGACTTTATGTAGTCCGCCAGCTCGGGGCTGGCATTTTTGAAAAAGCCGGTATCTTCCAGAAGGATCAGCCGCTTATCTGCAAAGAAGGGCATGGTCTCCGCCTGGTCGATGACTGCCTTCGGGTCCACATTTTTTCCCGTATAGACGGAAAGATTCATCGTGTCGCCCTCGGGAAGCACGGCCTCCGTCAGCTTTTTCTTATAGAGCTGGCGGAGATAGGGCTCTTCCCCGCAGAGAAGATATACTTTCTGAAACTCTTTTTTCCGAATGTCCTCTATTAAATCCTTCATGGTTCCTCCTGTTGTCCGGTAAAATTACTGTCTCCATTATAGCGCATTCTCTTCTTCCGGGGAACCGGAAATTTTCCGGCTTTTTATTCCGCTTTCTCTGCCGCCTGTTTTTTCATTTCTTTTTTCCGGCGGGTCATAAGGCCTCCCACCCGGCCGGTCTCCTTGGCGGAGAGACTTTTCCAGCCGTCCTTCATCACCCGGTCCAGAAGCCCCAGTTCCTCGGCGATCTCGTATTTCAGCTCCTCCTCCGGGGTCAGATTGTGAAGATCGATCTTTTTCTTTTTTGACATGATAAAAGCCACACTCCTTTTTTCTTTTTCTGGAGTATGGCCTTTTATCGTTACTCTTATGCTTCTTTTTCGAAATCCACCTCAATCTCACCCATTCCACATTCCAGAGTGAATTTTTTGTCAGAACCGTTACTGATCTCCTGGCCGCTGCCAAGGCCGGAAAAATCGCGATCCCCAAGACTGATGTTACCCATTCCGCATTCCAGGCTGTAATCGTAATCTTTTTCGGAGCCGACAAGATTCAGATACATGGAACCGATGCCGCATTTCAGATTTCCAAATTTTTTAATTTCCCCGGAGAAATCAAACTCGCCGACGCCGCATTCCCCGTCCAGCTCTTCCACCTGAAGATCGTTCACTGTGAGCGTTCCGACGCCGACCTGGGCTTTCAGCTTCCTGATGTCCGTTCCTTTCGGCACCTCCAGCACAATGGCCACATCCTTGCTGCTGCCAAAGCTGGAAATATTGATGCCAAAGAAATACTGAGCCTTTTTCGAATTGACTTTCAGGGTCGTTCCATTCTGCTCGCAGAAGAATTTGCCGGTTCCGACGGAGCGGAGCACGAAATCCTTACCGGATCCATAGCAGACCGTGAGCTCGCCCACGCCCATATTGAGATCCAGATTTTCTATGTTCTGAAAATGCTGTTCCCCTCCTTCGGTCACATTTATCTGATCGCCGGTAACAAACGAATGCTTCTCCGAATCATAGCTCACAGAAAGGTCGCCGACTCTTCCTCCCATGGTGTAAGCGGTCAGGCAGAGCACAATTCCAAGAAGCAGAAAGCCTCCTGACAAAATAAGAGAAATCTTCGTAAATCTTTTCATGCCCTTGCTCCTCCTCTTCTATAAAAAATCTTTCTGCAAAGCCATTTGATCCCCCGCCAGCAGGCCGGAACGCCTCTTCCGATCACCCACATGAGGAGAAGCAACAGCAAAATTCCTGCTGCCAGGCAGATAAAGCCGCTGCCGCAGAGCATCAGAGCCACGCCGGGTGCCAGAGCAAGCCTCGCAACACCCACAACCAGAAATACGATTCCTGCAAAAAAGCCCGCCGCCATCACCATAGCCACAGCCACAGCCAGAAGTGCCACACAGACCAGGGCCGACAGGGCCAGGGCAAACACCGTAACCAGCACCGGAATGCCAATCGGGATTCCGATAAACAGCACCAGACAGACGATTCCGAAGGTCCGCCAGCCGCTGGATTTTCTCGGCTGCTTCTCATAGCTTCCGTAATTTTCCGGAACCGGGCGACTGGAGGTGTTTTTATCGTAAGGGCTGCCGGCATTCTCGTAGCTGTCCGTTCCAAGACCGGTCTTCAGGCCGTTTTTGATCTGCTCGGCGACCTTCTCCGGGCTTTCCAGCTCCCGAATCACCTCCGCTTCCCGGCCTTCGCCCGCATCGTCAAAATATCCCCTGTAAAACTCCAGAGCCGCCTCCCTCTCCTCTGCCGGAATGTCCTGCAAAAGAGCGGCGAGCTTCTCCAGAAACTCCTGTTTTGTCATGGTTTTTTCCTCCCTGTAAAGATACTGGTAATTCTCTCGGAATATTCTTTCCACTCGGTAATATAAAGATTGAGCTGGCGGCGGCCGCTCTCCGTGATCTTATAATACCGGCGGTTCCTTCCTCCGTATTCCATGTCATAGACTTCCAGGCAGCCGTCCTTTAAAAGCCGCCGCAGGACCGGATAAAGGGTAGACTCGGAAACGTCCAGGACGACCCGGACTTCCTGGGTGATCTTGTACCCGTAGGTTCCTTCCTTCTCCTCCGACACCACAGCCAGGACAATGGCATCCAGAAGTGCTGCACCTGTGTTAAATACCATTTGATCAACTCCTGTGTGATTACTATTTCATTGGCAATACTATATATCATATAATATTGTTTGTCAAGTATGTTTGAAATAAAAAAAATACACAGAGCATATAACCCTGTGTATCTTTTGTTATTTCTATTATTTTGATGATGCCAGGGTCAAAAGGTCAAAAAGCCGTTCATGCTTGCATGATAAGGCTTTTGAACTTGGGACCCGCCAAACATGAGAAAGCAGCGATTTACGCAGTAAATCAGCGGATTTCGAATGTTTATAGAATTGCGGGAGCTGCTTTGCAGCGGAGCAATTCGTAGGCATCAGTTGGGGGCAAAAGACCTTTTGACCCCAACATCATTTTGATATGAGTGCCAAAAGGTCTTTTGACACTGGTATCATTATTTTCTCATCATATATGCATGAAACATATCCAGCACACCCGACAATTCCTCTTTCGTCTGAATCGCAGACAGGAAGATCGCCTCGAACTGGGACGGCGCGAAGTGACAGCCGTTTTCCAGCATGTACTTGAAGTACTCCGCGAAGGCTTTCGTATCGGAACTCTTGGCGGTGGCGTAGTTGACTACCGGAGTCTCGGTGAAGAAGAGGGAACCGATGGAACCCACATGGTTGATCTGGTAGTTCTTGCCGCACTCCTCCAGAATGTTCTTCATTTCACCGAAGAACCAGTCACTCTTGGCGTTGAGCTCGGTGTAAACCTCCGGATGGTCTTTGAGGTAATTAAGCTGGGCAAGGCCTGCGGACATGGCCACCGGGTTGCCGCTTAAAGTACCTGCCTGATAAACCGGGCCTGCTGGTGAGATCAGGCTCATGATCTCCCGTCTTCCGCCGTAAGCGCCAACGGGCATACCTGCGCCAATGATTTTTCCAAAGGTGGTCATATCCGGCTGAATGCCGTAGAAGCCCTGGGCTCCGTCCAGCTGGAGACGGAAACCGGTGATGACCTCGTCAAAAATCAAAACCGCGCCGTACTTGGTGCAGAGGTCTCTGAGGCCCTGGAGGAACTCTCTTTTCGGCTCCACCACACCCATATTGGCAGCCACGGGCTCCACGATGACAGCGGCGATCTCCTCGGGGAAGGTCTCGAAAAGGGTCTTTACGCTGTCCACATCGTTGTAGACAGCGGAGAGGGTATCCTTCGTGCAGCCTCCCGGCACGCCTGCGCTGTCCGGAATACCGGCCGTCATGACGCCGGAACCGGCCTGCACCAGCATGGCGTCAGAGTGGCCATGGTAGCAGCCCATGAATTTCACAATCTTGTTTCTTCCGGTGTAGCCTCTGGCCGCCCGGACTGCGCTCATGACAGCCTCGGTTCCGGAGTTTACCATGCGGACCATATCGATGGAGGGCACAATGCCGGTGATGAGCTCTGCCATCTCCACCTCTTTTTCCGTGGCGGCGCCGTAGCTTAAGCCTTTCTCGCAGGCCTTGATCACGGCTTCCCGGATCAGAGGATTGTTGTGGCCCAGGATCATCGGTCCCCAGGAATTGATAAAGTCAAGATATTTGTTTCCGTCCACATCATACATATAAGCGCCGTCGGCGTGGTCGATGAAACGGGGGCAGCCGCCGATGGAGCCAAAAGCCCGGACCGGACTGTTGACGCCGCCGGGAATGAGTTTTACCGCTTTTTCAAAAAGTTCTTCTGATCTGGTCATTATCCAATTCTCCCTTCATCCATGAGACGTGCGATCTCCGGTGCAAAATAGGTCAGGTAAATATCAGCTCCTGCCCGGTAAACGCCCACTGCCATCTCGGAAATGATCCGTTCCTCCTCGATATAGCCCAAAGAAGCGCCGGCTTTTACCATCGCATACTCTCCGCTGACGCTGTAGGCTGCCACCGGAACATTGACCTCGTCGCGGACACGGGTAATCATATCCTGATAAGCCATGGCCGGTTTTACCATAATGATATCGGCTCCCTCTTCCACATCCATCAGAGCCTCTTTGATGCCCTCACGGCTGTTGTGGAAATCCATCTGGTAGCTCTTCCGGTCGCCGAAGGACGGAGCAGAACCGGCCGCATCACGGAAGGGACCGTAGAAACCGGAAGCATATTTTACCGCATAGGACATGATCGGGGCGGTGTAGTGGCCGTTGGCATCCAGCATCTCACGGATGGCGCGGACACGGCCGTCCATCATATCGGAGGGCGCTACCATATCGGCTCCTGCCTCCACATGGGAAAGGGCTGTTTTTGCCAGCAGCTCCAGCGTCCGGTCATTGTCCACGTCATGACCGCAGAGCACGCCGCAGTGGCCGTGGGAGGTATACTCGCACATGCACACATCGGTGATGAGATACATCTCCGGGAAATCTTTTCTTGCCTGACGAAGGGCTTTCTGGACGATACCTTCCGGATCGTAGGCTCCGCTTCCTACCTCATCCTTGTGATCGGGAATCCCGAAAAACATCACATTTTTTACACCTGCGTCCTGAAGTCTGGAAAGGATCTCTCCCTGAGTGTCCACACTGTAGCGAAACTGACCAGGCATCGTAGGGATCTCCTCGATAATTCCGCTTCCTTCTTTTACAAACATCGGATAGATCAGAGATGCCTTATCCATCCTGGTCTCCCGAACCATTTTTCTTAAAACCTCACTGCCCCGAAGTCTTCTGGGGCGTTTCAGCATTTCCATTTTTGCTGCCTCCTTCTTATCTCTCACGGCAGAGCTTTTCCACACAGGAAACCACGCTGTCCATGGTCGCCTGCTCTGCCATATAGGTTTCCATGCCGAGTTCATCCGCCGCCGCTTTTGTCTGACGGCCTATGCAGACGGCTTTTACCTTTGAAAAATCAATGCCTTTGACTGCCTGGGCAAAGCCCCGCACGGTGGAAGCGCTGGTAAACACCGCATAATCCACAGTTCCGGTGTCAAATTCCGCCTTCTCATCCACGGCCCCCGGCGTCTCATAGAGGGTGTCGTAGGTCGGAATATCATCCACGGTAACTCCTTTTTTCTCCAGCTCCTCAATGAGCTCCGCTCCTCCAAGGGCCGCCCGGGGGATCAGAATCCGTTCTCCGCCGGAAAGCTTCTCTGCCAGAGCTTTTCCAAGGGCTTCTCCCTCGAAAATTTCCGGCATCAGATCCGGATAAAGGCCATGACTTTCGAGGGCCTTCGCCGTACCGGAGCCTAAAACCGCGATTTTAAGGCCAGCGAGAGCCCGGAGATCTTTTTTCTCCGCCTTTAGGGCCTCGAAGAAAATCCGCACGCCGGTGGGACTGGTAAACACAAGCCACTGATAGATGTGAAGCTCTCCGATGGCATTCCGGAGAAAGTTGTTGTCCGGGATCGGCGTCGTACTGATAGCAGGAAGTTCCAGAACCTCGGCTCCTTTTTCCCGGAGTTTCCGGCTCATGGCTGAGACAAGCTCCCGCGGCCGGGTGACGAGAATCTTGGTTCCGGCCAGCGGAAGGTCCTCATACCAGGCAAATTCCTGAGCCAGGGAGCAGACTCTGCCTACCACAATGATGGCCGGAGTCTCGACGCCCTGACGTTCCACCTCCTCTTCCAGAGTAGAAACCGTAGCGACGATCCGTTTCTGGCCGGCCAGGGTTCCCTTCTGAAGAACAGCTGCCGGCATAAAAGGATCGCAGCCATTTTCCAGAAGCCCCTTCATGATATCGGGAAGAGCTTTCACTCCCATGAGGAAGACCAGCGTTCCTTTTGTCCGGACAAGAGCCTCAAAATCAATGTCGTATTTTTCATCTTTTTTCTTGTGTCCGGTGATGATATGGACCGAAGAACAGAAATCCCGGTGCGTCACAGGGATGCCGTTGTAGGCGGGCACCGCGATGGCGCTGGTCACACCGGGCACCACCTCGCAGGGGATTTTTTCAAGCTTTAAGAGCTCCATCTCCTCGCCGCCCCGGCCAAAAAGGAAGGGATCGCCGCCTTTTAAGCGGACTACCCGCTTGCCCTTTTTCGCCTCGTCCACCAGAATCCGGTTGATGGTCTCCTGGGGCGCCAGATGATTGCTGGAACGCTTGCCCACGTTGATGAGCTCCGCGTCTCTCGGAATCATGGTCAGCACACCCTGGCCTACGAGGGCATCATAGACCACGACATCGGCTTTGGAGAGGACTTCCTTTCCTTTCAGCGTGAAAAGACCGGGATCGCCGGGGCCTGCGCCCACCAGCCAGACTTTTCCTACGGGAGTCTGCTCCTTTTCTTTCCGATAATCCTGGCGAAGCTTGATGGCAAGATCCCGGCCCAGGGACTCTGCCCGCTCCGGATTGCCTTTTACCGTGCCCTTCTTATAGCCGCCGGTCTCCTCGTCGTAATAAAGCCCCATGAGAAGAAGTTTGCCGTCCTGGATTCTCGCATGGGCCGCCACCGGTGAAGAACAGCCGCCGTTTAAGGTCCGGACAAAGGCCCGCTCGCAGAGGGCCTCATAGCGGGAGGCCAGATTGTCGTAACCGCTCAGGTATCCATAGCCCTCATCCTGCCGGCCCTGAACAGCCAGGATCCCCTGTCCTGCCGCCGGAATGATCTCCTCGGGTTCAAAATACTGGGAAATTCTGTCTTCCAGGCCCAGTCTCTTAAGACCTGCTGCCGCCAGCACCAAAGCCCCGTACTCACCGCTGTCCAGCTTCTGAAGCCGGGTCAGCACATTTCCCCGGACGGACTGAAATTCCGCTTCCGGAAAAAGCTCCTTCAGCTGAAGGATCCGCCGCTGGCTGGAACAGCCGATGGGTTTGGAAAAATCCAGCTTCTCCACTCCTTTCGGCAGCACCAGCACATCCATAAAACGCTTGATAAAGGTTGATTTGCCACTCCGCACCGGTCCTACCACACCCAGATAGATCTCTCCATTCGTCCGGCACTGTATATCCTTGTATAAATCAAATGTATCCATACACTGTCCCCCTTTGATTGCTGATACAGTGTATGCGGGCTTTCCCCGGTTTAGAACAACTATACTGCCAGTTCACTTTTACTTTCTTGCCATCAATTTCAAAATCGGGTATGATAAATGGTAACAAAAAAGCGTATTACAGGCACGTAATGCCTTTCATTTATCAGAAAATCCTATCGGGATTTTCTTACAGTCAAAAAAGGAGGTATCCTATGCACGTAGGAAGAAAAGCACAAAAAAGAGAAAAAAAAGCCATGTCTGTCTCCCTGTACGGGAATCTGTTTTTCGTTATCGTTGAGATCGTCATGGCAATCTACACCAGTTCCCAGGCAGTTCTTCTGGACGCAATCTATGACGGAGTCGAGTTCTGCATGCTCCTGCCGTCGCTTTTTCTGATTCCGCTACTTTACAAGCCATCCAATGAAAAGCACCCGTTCGGTTATATGCAGATTGAATCTATGTTTGTCGTTGTCAAGGGCATTACCATGACTGGCGTTACCGTCGGGCTGATCCTGAACAATATCGAAATCATGATCCATGGTGGCAGAAAAGTCGCTTTTGATACCATTGCCTGGTTTGAATTATTTGCATTTTTTCTGGGAATTACCGTATCCATTTATCTCAAATATAAGAATCGTCTGATGGATTCCCCACTGATCACAATGGAAATGGAAGGCTGGGAGATCGACAGTATTGCCTCTTTCGGTATGGCAATTGCCTTCTTTCTTCCGGTTCTGCTGCCTTTTCCATGGTTCAGACCCATAACACCTTATCTTGACCAGATCATTACCGTCACCCTGTCCATCTTTATGCTGCCGACGCCGATAAAGACGGTAATAACCGGACTTCGGGATCTGTTCCTGATCCCGCCGGAGGAAGAGACTGTTGATGAAATTAAAGAAACGATCGAACCTGTCCTAAATGCCTATGGTTACAAAAAACTCTACTATGACATTCTCCGTACCGGAAGAAAGCTCTGGATCAGTGTTTACATCACCTTTGACAAAGATCTGGTTTCCATTACCCGGTTTAAGATCGTACAGAATTTCTGTATCCAGGCTCTTGCGAAAAAATATACGGATTTTTATTTTGAACTTCTGCCGGATATTGTGTTTACCACGGATGATGAGGCATTGACCAATTATATCGTAAACCAGTCGGAAGAGGTGGATCAGAATGCAAAATTTGCAGACTGAATTATCTGATCTTTATTCTTTAAAAATACTCATTTTCCAAGAAAAGCTGCCTTAATCGGCAGCTTTTCCTTTAAATTCTTTGATTGGATTCTTGATAAATTTTATGTACTGCTTTCTCAGCCATTCGATCAGCTTCGTCAGATACCGAAGTACCGGCTCGGTCGCGATAGAGAATACTACAAAAAGCATAATGCATTTTCTGGACATTCCCGTAATCGCAAATAACTGTGGCAGGAAGATACTGCATCCTAACAGTCCGATCACGCATCCGATCCAGACGATCATACGCAGTGCATTCATCGGCTGGCAGATCCGGTAAAGGATCATGAATCCGACAATTGCAAGCAGCATCGTCGCCGCCGTAGAAATATCTTTGGATGCAACTCCGAACGTCTGTCCAAATACAACCAGCGCACCAACCGCAAGTACATCCGTAAGTCCTGCCGGAAGTGCCTTTAAGAACACATTAGTCAGGAAGTGTCCCTTAATGATATCCCGGTTCGGCTGCAGTGCCAGGAAGAATGCCGGAATACCGATCGTATACATGCTGATCAGCGATACCTGGGATGGCTCCAGCGGATAGGTAATCATAAAGACTGCCGAGAAAATTGCAAGCAGGAAGGAAAAAATATTCTTCACCAGGAACAGACTTGCTGAACGCTGAATGTTATTGACAACTCTTCTTCCTTCCAGAACAACCTCCGGCATCCTTGAAAAATCGGATTCCAGAAGTACCACCTGGGACGCCTGGACCGCCGCATCGCTTCCTGATGCCATCGCCACCGAACAGTCTGCATCCTTCAGAGCAAGTACATCATTAACACCATCACCGGTCATAGCGACCGTCATTCCCTGCTTTTTCAGTGCCTGCACAAACTGTCTTTTCTGTTCCGGGATTACCCTTCCGAAGACCGTATATTTGCTCACCGCAAGGGCAATATCTTCTTCGGTCTTTAATGTTCCCGCATCCACGTAATTCTCTGCGCCTTCAATTCCGGCCTGCTTCGCAGTCTCCGATACGGTAATCGGATTATCACCCGAAATAACTTTTATCGCAACACCCTGGTCCGCAAAATATTTGAAAGTCGCAGGCGCTTCTTCCCTGACTTTATTGAGAAGGAGGACATAACCAAGCGGCGTTACCGTTCCAGTCAGCGGCTTACCATCCGGCTCTCCATCATAGCTTCCAAATACCAGTACACGGAACCCCCTGGACGTATACTGTTCTATTCTTCCCTGATACTTTGTATAATCCTCACGCAGGACAAATTCCGGTGCACCAAGCACATATGCCTGATCTTTGAAAATTACTCCGCTGTATTTGACCGTGGAAGAAAAAGGAATCACTTTTTCCGGCACTTTATCTGAATGCTCTGTAAAATGTTCTTGCATCGCATGCATCGTGCTGTTATCCGCGTCCATTCCTTTGACAAAATCACCGATCATCCGGTTCAGATCCGGCATCTTTTCTTCGTCATAGGCCTTGGCTTTCACCACTTCACTGACACACATACTGTCTTCTGTGATCGTACCTGTCTTGTCAACACAAAGCACATTAACCCGCGCCAGAGTCTCGATACTCTTCATATCATGGAGCAATACCTTTTTCGATGCAAGACGCATTGCACTTACCGCAAGTGCCACGCTTGCAAGAAGATATAATCCTTCCGGGATCATGCCGATCACTGCAGCAACCATGGAGATAATACTCTGCCGGAAGCTGTCGTGATTATAGAAATAACTCTGCACAAACAAAATGATTCCTATCGGGATCAGTGCGATTCCGACCATTTTTACCAGCTTGTCCAGGGAACGGATCATCTCCGACTGTTCCCCCTGCTGCATGGCTTTTGCTTCCAGAGTCAGCTGTGAAATATAGGAATCCGCTCCAACCTTGTCCAGGCGTGCATGACAGCTTCCTGATACCACAAAACTACCTGACATCAGACGGTCTCCACGCTTTTTCGTGATCTCATCAGATTCACCGGTAAGTAAAGATTCATTGACCTGAACCTCGCCAGCCTCAACAACCGCATCTGCACAGATCTGGTTCCCTGCACGAAATACAACAATGTCGTCCGCAACCAGCTGATCCGCCTCCAGATTCAGCGATACCCCTCCACGGATTACTTCTGCGTGCGGTGCATTCAGCATGGTCAGTCTATCCAGTACTTTCTTGGAACGGATCTCCTGAATGATCCCGATCAGTGTATTGCAGATGATGACCGGCAGGAATGTCAGATTTCGAAAAGAACCTACCAGGCACAGCAGAATCGCCAGAATCAGAAAGATCAGGTTGAAATAGGTAAATATATTATTATGAACAATCTCTTTTGTCGTAAGTCCCGGTGGAGCAACCTCATCATTGGTCCAGCCATTCTCTTCCCTTATCCGAATCTGCTCGGGATTAAGACCTACCCGGTAGTCTGGAACCACACGCTGGATCTCGCCGCGAACGACTTCTTCCTCTTGTGTTTCTTTTTCTTTTTTTCCGAATTTCATACAAAAAATCCTCCTGTATACACGTCATTATACGCCTATACGGAAGGATTTTCCATTAAGACTTTATGAAATTTCTTTGAAACTTTAATCCCACGGAAGGTTACTGTATTCGCTGCGCCCGTCACGCATCATCAGTTCACTTACCGCATCCTTTGCGGGTTTGCCTTCAAAAAGTACCTGATTGACCTTTTCCACGATCGGCATGGATACCTCATATTTTTCAGCCAGCTCTCTTGCCGCTTTTGCTGAATACACACCCTCAACTACCATCTTGACCTCAGCCATTGCTTCTTTGTAGCTCTTGCCCTGTCCGATCAGATAACCGGCATTCCGGTTACGGCTGTGCTTGGACGTACAGGTAACGATCAGATCACCAATTCCGGAAAGGCCGGCAAAA